>JRYK01001421.1_pt1 | contig 35624 bp, 30 predicted proteins | sample 235381 | NCBI WGS metagenome assembly JRYK01 (sample SAMN03074220, study PRJNA261476) | activated sludge metagenome | biome: Wastewater Treatment Plant; feature: Wastewater; material: Activated sludge; isolation source: activated biomass of a wastewaster treatment plant treating hydrocarbon... ... | reverse complement strand
GCGCTGCGCGCCGCCGTCGCCATGGCTACGTCGAGCAGCGTCATGCACGCGCCGCCGTGGGTGACGGCGAAGGAGTTGAGGTGCTCGGGCCGCGGCACGAAATGCAGCTCGGACTCGCCGCCCTCGAAGCGTTCGAGCGTGAAGCCCAGGTGCTCGACGAAAGGGATGTGCGCACCGAAGGCAAGGGTCACGGGCGGCCTCCTCGGGTGTTGTGCCTCTTCATCACAGCAGACGCGGTGAAAGCGGGCGTGGCCGGTGCGGTCACCGCATCTCAGCCGCCGGTGACCACGCTGACGCCGCCGTCCACCGCCAGCCACTGGCCGGTGATGTGCTTGCCGGCGTCGCTGGCGTACAGCAGGGTGATGCCCTTCAGGTCTTCCTCATCGCCCAGGCGGCCCAGCGGCGCGGCGGCGGCCATCTTGCCCTCGCCCAGCTGGTCGATCAGGCCATTGGCCATTTTGGTGCGGAAAAAACCCGGGCAGATGGCGTTGACGGTGATGCCAAAGCGCCCCCACTCGGCCGCCAGCGTGCGCGTGAAGCCGATGACGGCGGTCTTGCTGGTGTTGTAGGCGAGGGTCTTCATCTCGGGCGGGTTGCCGTTCAGGCCCGCGATGGAGGCGATGTTGATGATGCGCCCCTGAATGTTGTGCGCGAGCATCCGCCGCCCCGCTTCGGTCGCGCAGAAGAATGCGCCCTTCACGTTCGTCGCCATCATTGTGTCGAAGGCGTCCTCGCTCACCTCGCTCGCGCGCGCCTGGACGTTCATGCCCGCATTGTTGACGAGGATCGACACCGGACCTTGCGCCTGCTCCGCCGCTTCGAACGCGCGCGAGATGTCGCTGGGGCGCGTCACGTCCAGCGTTTCGGCGAATGCCGCACCGCCTTGCGCGCGCAATTCCCCGGCCAGCGAATCCAGCCGCTCGCGCCGCCGCGCGGTGTTCGCGCGCGAGCCGAGCGCGCCGACGTAGAACGCGGCGCCTTGAGCGCCTCGAGCAGCGCGGCGTCGTCGAGCTTCGGGTCGTGCGTCACCGCCACCACCGCCAGGTGCGGGTCGGGATTCATCGCCACCACCGCGTCGTCCGGGTAGCCGCGCACGAGCGTCGCGCCGGCGACGTCCCATTCCTCGGCGTACTCCTCGCGCGGGTCGCAGACCGTCACGTGGTAGTCGAGCGCCATCGCCATCTGCGCGAGGTACCTGCTCGTCTGCCCGGCGCCGATCACGAGCAGCCGCCAGCGCGGGCCGTGCACGGTCTTGAGGACGCGGTCGTCGAACTCGAGCGCGTCCGACCAGTTCCCCGGCTGGAGGCGCACCGCGCCGGTGTCCATGTCGAGAAAGCGGGCCACGAGTTCGTGCCGCTCGATCGCCTCGAGCAGCTCGCGCAGCTTTGCGCCCTTGCCGAGCGGCTCGAGGACGATCTGCAGGGTGCCGCCGCACGGCAGGCCGTAGCGGCGCGCGTCCTCCTCGGTCACCCCGTAGGTCACCGTCTCCGGCTTGCCGGAGGCGAGCCGGTGGCTCTTCACCTTGGCGATCAGGTCGTCCTCGACGCAGCCGCCCGAGACCGACCCGACGACGTGGCCGTCGTCGCGGATCACCAGCATCGCGCCCACCGGCCGCGGGGCCGAGCCCCAGGTGCGGGTCACCGTGCCGATCGTCGCGCCGCGCCCGGCCTCGGTCCAGCTCACCGCGGCCTTGATGACCTCCAGATCCACGCTGTCCATGCGCCGCATCCTCGAGGGCTGATGCGCACATTCTAGGCCCCTCGGCGCAGCGCGTCACCCCCGCGCGAGCGCGGCCGCCGGGCACCCGATCGCGAGCCGCGCTTCGGTTGCCTCGGCCATATCCATGGGCTAGCATTCCCGCTCTGATCGCGGCGCGCCGGTCCGGCGCGCCTTTCCCGTTCCGGGCGCAGGGCACGCTAGGAGGATTTTCGCCGCAGTGCAAGACCGGAGTCCCTGCGCGAGCGCGGCGCGCGCGCCCGAGACAGCATCGACCCATACCGCATCGACCCATACCGCATCGACCCATACCAAGACCAACACCGGAGCCGAAGGAGACCGCAATGACCGTCCGAGTGTCCATGACCGTGAACGGCAAGGCCGTGAGCGGCGACGTGGAGGAGCGCACGCTCCTCGTCGAGTTCATCCGCAACACGCTGCGCCTCACCGGCACGCACGTCGGCTGCGACACCGCCCAGTGCGGGGCCTGCACGATCCACATGAACGGCCGCGCGGTGAAGAGCTGCAACCTCCTCGCGCTGCAGGCCGAGGGGGCCCAGCTCACCACCATCGAGGGCGTGGCCCAGGCCGACGGCACGCTGCACCCGATGCAGGAGGCGTTCCGCGAGCACCACGCCCTGCAGTGCGGGTTCTGCACGCCGGGGATGATCATGAGCGCCATCGACATGCTCAAGGTGCATCCAAAACCCGACGAGAAGACCATCCGCGCCGAGCTCGACGGCAACCTGTGCCGCTGCACCGGCTATCACAACATCGTCAAGGCCATCAAGGCCGCCGCGGCCAAGGCCTAGGAGGCGCGCCATGAGCACCAATCTCATCGGTCAGGCGGTCAAGCGGCGCGAGGACTACCGTTTCCTCACCGGCGCCGGGCAGTACACCGACGACGTGCAGCTGCCCAACCAGACCTACGCGTGCTTCGTGCGCTCGCCGCACGCGCACGCGAAGATCAAGGCGATCCGCAAGGACGAGGCCGCGCGCGCCCCCGGCGTGGTCGCGATTTACACCGGCGAGGACATCGCCGCGGCCAAGGTCGGCGGGCTGCCCTGCGGCTGGCTCATCACCGACGTGAACGGCCAGCCGATGAAGGAGCCGCCGCACCCGGTGCTCGCGCAGGGCAAGGTGCGCTACGTCGGCGACCACGTGGCGATCGTGATCGCCGAGAGCTACGCCCAGGCGAAGGACGCCGCCGAGCGGGTGGAGGTCGACTACGAGGTGCTGCCGGCGGTGGTGGACGCGCTGGACGCGACGAAAAAGGGCGCCCCGGCGCTGCACGAGGCCGCGCCCGACAACACCTGCTACGTGTGGGCGCTCGGCGACAAGGCGGCGGTGGACAAGGCGTTCGCTTCCGCGGCGCACGTCACCACGCTCGAGTTCGTGAACAACCGGCTCATCCCGAACGCGATCGAGCCGCGCGCGGCCACCGGCGCGTACAGCCGCGCCGACGACAGCTACACGCTGTACGTCGCGAGCCAGAACCCGCACGTCGAGCGGCTGCTGATGACCGCGTTCGTGCTCGGCCTGCCCGAGCACAAGGTGCGCGTGGTCGCGCCCGACGTCGGCGGCGGCTTCGGCTCGAAGATCTATCTGTACGCCGAGGACGTGGTCGTCACCTGGGCCGCGAAGCAGGTGAACCGGCCGGTCAAGTGGACCGCGGAGCGCACCGAGTCGTTCCAGTCCGACGCGCACGGCCGCGACCACCTGACCAGGGCGGAGCTCGCGCTCGACAAGAACGGCAAGTTCCTGGCGATGCGGGTGCACACCACGGCGAACCTGGGCGCGTACCTGTCCACGTTCGCCTCCTGCATCCCGACCATCCTGTACGCGACGCTGCTCGCCGGGCAGTACGCCACCCCGGCGATCTACTGCGAGGTGAAGGCGGTGTTCACCAACACCGCGCCGGTCGACGCGTACCGCGGCGCGGGGCGCCCCGAGGCGGCCTACGTCGTCGAGCGCCTGGTCGAGACCGCCGCGCGCGAGCTCAAGACCGACCCGGCCGAGCTGCGGCGGAAGAACTTCATCACCCAGTTCCCCTACCAGACGCCGGTCGCGCTCCTCTACGACACCGGCGACTTCAACGCGACGCTCACCGAAGCGCAGAGGCTCGCCGACGTCGAGGGCTACGCCGCGCGCAAGAAGGCCTCCGAGGCGAAGGGCCGGCTGCGCGGCCGCGGCTACGCCTGCTACATCGAGGCGTGCGGCATCGCGCCGTCGTCGGTCGCGGGGTCGCTCGGCGCGCGCGCGGGCCTGTTCGAGGCGGGCGAGGTGCGCGTGCACCCGACCGGCAAGGTGACGGTGTTCACCGGCTCGCACAGCCACGGCCAGGGGCACGAGACCACGTTCGCGCAGGTGGTCGCCTCGCGGCTCGGCATCCCGCTCGCGGACGTCGACATCGTGCACGGCGACACCTCGAAGGTCCTGTTCGGGATGGGGACGTACGGCTCGCGCTCGCTCGCGGTCGGCGGCACGGCGATCGTGAAGGCGCTGGACAAGGTGGTGAGCAAGGGCCGCAAGATCGCCGCCCACCTGCTCGAGGCCGCCGAGAGCGACATCGAGTTCAAGGACGGCTTCTTCCAGGTCGCCGGCACCGACAAGAAGAAGGCGTTCGCGGAGATCGCGCTGACTGCGTACGTGCCGCACAACTTCCCGCACGACAAGCTCGAGCCCGGCCTGAACGAGAACGCGTTCTACGACCCCAGCAACTTCACCTTCCCGGCGGGGAGCTACGTCTGCGAGGTCGAGGTCGACCCCGAGACCGGGCAGGTGGCGATCGACAAGTGGGTGGCGGTGGACGACTTCGGCAAGATCGTCAACCCGATGATCGTCGAGGGCCAGGTGCACGGCGGCCTGGTGCAGGGCATCGGCCAGGCGCTCACCGAGGGCTGCCGGTACGACCGGCAGACCGGGCAGCTGCTCACCGGCACGATGTCCGACTACGCCATGCCGCGCGCCGACGACGTGCCGTCGTTCGTCGTGGGGACGAAGGAGACCCCGTGCACGCACAACCCGCTCGGCGTCAAGGGTTGCGGCGAGGCGGGCGCGATCGGCGCGCCGGCGGCGCTCATGAACGCGATCACCGACGCGCTCGGGATCAAGGACATGCCGATGCCGGCGAGCCCGCAGAACGTGTGGGCCGCGATCCAGGCGAACAAGGTCAAGAAGGCGGCTTGAGGAGAGAGCACCATGTACTCGTTCAACTACCAGAAGACGAAGTCCGTTGCCGACGCTGCCGCGGCGCTCGGGAAGAACGCGGACGCCAAGCTCCTCGCCGGCGGCCAGTCGCTGCTCGCGGCGATGAAGCTGCGCCTGTCGCAGCCGGCCCAGCTCCTCGACCTCGGTGAGGTGGCGGAGCTGCGGGGCATCAAGGTGGACGCGGGCGCGGTAACGATCGGCGCGATGACGCGCCACGCCGAGGTGGCCTCGTCGGCCGACGTGAAGAAGGCCATCCCGGCGCTCGCCGCGCTCGCCGGCATGATCGGCGACCGCATGGTGCGCAACATGGGCACCCTCGGCGGCTCGGTCGCGAACAACGATCCGGCGGCGGATTACCCGGCCGCGGTGCTCGGGCTCAACGCCACCGTCGTCACCAACAAGCGCAAGATCGCGGCCGACGACTTCTTCAAGGGGATGTTCGAGACCGCGCTGCAGCCGGGCGAGATCATCACCGCGGTGTCGTTCCCGGTGCCGAAGCGCGCGGCGTACATGAAGTTCAAGAACCCGGCCTCGCGCTACGCGCTGGTGGGCGTCTTCGTCGCCGACACCGCGGGCGGGCCGCGCGTCGCGGTGACCGGCGCCGGGCCGGGCGTGTTCCGGCAGAAGGACATGGAGAAGGCGCTCGCCGGCAAGTTCGCCGCGGAGTCGGTGGCGAACGTCAAGCAGTCGGACAACGGGTTGAACTCCGACATCCATGCCTCGGCGGAGTACCGGGCCCACCTCGTGACGGTGATGGCGAAGCGGGCGGTGGCGGCGGCGCTGGGCTGAGCCAGCCCGCGACGCGATGGAGCCCCCGCCCAGGCGGGGGTTTCTTTTTCCGGAGCCGGCACCGCATGGCGAAGATCTTTCTCACCCACCCGCCCGAGGCGCTCGCCAACTACTACGGGGACCGCGCCGTGGCCGGGCTGAAAGCACTGGGCGAGCTGCGCTTGAACGCCGCCGGGCGCGAGCTTTCGCAGGCGGAGCTCGCTGCGGCGGCGGGCGGCTGCGAGGTCATCGTCTCGTATCGACAGACGCCGGGCACGGCGGAGCTCTTTCGCTCGTGCCCCGGCCTCGTGGCGTTCGTGCGCTGCGCGATCGACATCCGCAACGTGGACGTCGCGGCGGCGAGCGCCGAAGGGATTCTGGTCACGCAGGCGAGCGCGGGGTTCGTCGCGTCGGTGAGCGAATGGGTGATCGGCGCGATGGTCGACCTCGGGCGGAACCTGACGGCGTCGACCCTGAGCTACCGCGCGGGAGAGGTCCCGAAGGCGCCGATGGGCCGCCAGCTCGAGGGCTCGACGCTCGCCATCCTCGGCTACGGCCAGATCGGGCAACGGCTCGCGGCGCTCGCCGTCGCGCTCAAGATGCGCGTGCTCGTCTACGACCCGTACAAGAGCGTCGGGAACCGCGGCGTGGAGCAGTGCGACCTGCCGCGGGCCCTCGCGGAGTCGGACTTCGTCGCGTGCCTGGTGGTCGCCAACGAGGCAACCGAGAACCTGATGAATGCCGCGGCGTTCGCGCAGATGAAGCGGGGCGCGTACTTCATCAACGCGTCGCGCGGAAACCTCGTGGACGAGTCGGCGCTGCGCGCGGCGCTCGATTCCGGCCACCTCGCCGGCTGCGCGCTGGACGTCGGACGCGCGCCCGACCAGATGCCGAGCCCCGAGCTCGCGCGCCATCCGAGGGTCGTCGCCACACCCCACTCCGCCGGCCTGACGCTCCCTGCGGTCGAGCACCAGGCGCTCGAGACGGTCGCGCAGGTGGCGGAGATCGTACGCGGGCGCGCACCCAAGGGATCGGTGAATGCCGACCGCGCGACGCGGCTCGCGCGGTTGAACGGCTAGCTGCGGCGAGCGCCTGCGGCCGCCCCGCTTCGCCACCGTGTCGTCGCGGGACGCGACGATCACGACGAAGCGCGGCGGGGAAGTGCCGGATCGTGATCCGGTCGTCCGCTATGCCGGAATCTTGAGCCGGCTCTTGATGATCTTGCGCGTCGGCGTGAGCGGCATCTCGGGCGTGATCACCAGCCGCTCGGGCAGCTTGGTCTTGGCGATGTTGTGCTGCACGAGAAAGTCCACCACCTCTTGCAGCGAGAGCGAATCCGCGCCCGGGCGCAGGCTCACGAAGCAGCACGCACGCTCGCCCAGCACGGGGTCAGGCATCGGCACGATTGCCGACTGGAGAATCTTCGGATGGGAATCGAGCAAGTCTTCGACGTCGCGCGGATTGAACTTGACGCCACCGCGGTTGATGATGTCCTTGTTGCGTCCGGTGATGGCGACGTTGCCCGCGGCGTCGATCCGCGCCAGATCACCGGTCCGATACCAGCGGTCGGCCGTGAACGCCGACCGATTGGCGTCGTCGTTGTCGAAGAACCCCGGGAACAGCGAGCAGCCCCGCACCTGCAGTTCGCCTTCCTCGTTCGTCGCACAGGGCCTACCGTCGGCTGCGAGGACTCGCACCTCGGTGCCGGGGCTCGGCCGTCCCGCGCTTTCGGCTGCGACGTCGAGCGCATCGCCCGGCCGCGTGTAGAGCGCCCCTTGAGTTTCCGTCATGCCCCAGAGCTGCGTCACCGCACAGTCAGGCAGCTTCGCTTGGAGCCACCGCATGAGCTCCGGCGGGCACGCGCTCCCCGACAGGATGACCAACCGCAGCGAGCCGAAGTCGTGCTTCTCGAACAATCCCTGCGCCCGGCAGGCGGCAAGGTGCGCCGGGCCGGCCCACAGGCCCGTAGGCCGCTCGCGCTCGATCGTGAGCGCGAGTTCCGGCGGAGAAAACACGGGAAGGAGCACCGCAGCCGCGCCCGCCGACCAGGCGACGTGGAGGCTGTAGAGTCCGAACAGGTGCGAAAAAGGCGCGGCCGACAGGACCCGAGCGGCGCTCGTGACACCGTGTTCCGTCGTGCCCAGGCGCGCGTTCGACAGCATCGTGTGATAGCTGTGCGGAACCGCCTTGGGTGCCGAGGTCGTTCCGGAGGTGTACAGGAGCAGGAAGGGATCGCTCGCCGCCGGGGCCGGCTCGGACCGCACGTCGAGCGGCGGCGATGCTTCGATCAGCTCGGCAAGGGATAGCGTGCCTCCGATCCTTTCGCCGAAAGCGATCACGGTCTTCAGCGTGGGGATCGACGCCTTCATGGAGCAATACGCCTCCGCCGGGGACCAGTCCTTGCCCCGAGCGAGACAGATCGCCGCGGACGCACGCGCGTGCGAGAGCAGCGAGGCGAGCTCGCTGTCCCGATAGGCCAGATGAATCGGGCACATGACGGCACCGAGTCGGCAGATCGCCAGGTATGCGAGCACGAACTCGACCACGTTGGGCAACTGCACCGCGACCACCTCGCCCTTCGCAACCCCGGCGAATCGCAGGCCGTGCGCCAGCCGCGCGGCGCGGTCCGCGAGCTCGCGCCAGGATATCGTGACCGCGCCGTGGATCAGCGCTGGCGCTGCGGGCCGTTCTTCGGCATGGCGCGCGATCCACGCGCTGAGCGTGTCGTCTCCGCGCCACCAGCCGCGCCCGAGATACTCGCTCACCCGCTGCGGCTCGAACCCCATTGCGGCGCGCAGACGCAAGGCGTCCGGGCTGAAACGGAAGCGATCCTCGAGGCGCGTCACCTTCTCCGCACGAAAGCGCCGGCCGCCGCCCAGGTCGAGCAGGTACGCCTGCCGTCCGGTCTGCAGCCGCCTGGATTCCTCGGTGTTGCGAATGAACATGACCTGCTCGCGGGTGAGGCCGATCCGCTCCGCGATCTGCGCGTCGGTTAGCCCCATCGCCTCGCGCTGGCGCTCGATCTCGGCGAAGTCGAGCGTGCGCACCGGATCGCCCTCGCGCACCTGAAGGTTGTGGCTCATCCCGAACACGACTTCGCCGAACGCCCGGATCAGCTCGTCGGTGATGCCGATCTGGTCACGCGTCAAACCCCGCGCCATGGCCTCAGCCCTCCCCCGTCTGCGGAGCGCGGGTCGCGGCCCGCAGCGATTCGGTTCGGCTGATCGGGTCGGCCTGGGGCGCCTGGGTCGCGAGAGGACAGACGCGCATGCATTCGAAGCACTGCGCAAACCACGCCCCCGATCCGGCCGAGACCTTGTACCAGAGCATCTTCCGGTCCGGATCGAGCAACCCTTCCGCGCCGCGGGAGCGTACTTCGTCGCGCACCGCCTCGGCGAGCATCTTGGGAACGGTCTCGTACTCCTGCGTGAACTCCGCGCACGCGGCCATGTCGTAGCGCATCCGCTTCTGCCTGCCCCGGTCGTCGACCTCGCCGGCGAGGCACTGCGCCGGGCAGAACTTCATGCAGGGCGTCCGCCCGGTCGCGCGATACAGCGACACGCAGGAAGGGGCCGGGCAGGGGTTGTCCTTCATGGGCGCGTCCGGCGGCAACGCGAGCTCGGTGAACACCGACGCGTAATACATGAATCCGAACTCCGGATGCAGCAGGATGTCGCCGGCAAAGGAGCGCGCACCGATGCCTGCGATCTCCGCGTGCAGCTTCAGGCTCTGCAGCGGTACGCGTGGTCCGCCCTCCGGATCCAGGTCCGGCGGCACGTAGGCCGAAGGCACGCCGAATTTCTGCTCGATGAAGAATGCGCAGCCATAGGCGACCGAGTACGCGCGCACCTCGGTCGAACCCGAATACGCCATGGCCTTCGCCGGCAGCTGCCAGGCGCCGCGGGTCTGACCGCCCACCCCGAGCGAGATGACCGATTTCACGCGCGGCATCAGGTCCGTGGGTCGGTGGCCCGGGGGCGCGATGCGCTCCAGCACTGCGAGATCGGCGACGCCAACCGCAAGCGCGCCGCGCCGCTTGCAGTAGTCGACGATCGCCTGCTTAGCCGCCGCCGGATCGACCGGCGCGGCGCCCTCGCCCGGATGTCTCATATCGCCTCTTCCGCGTTCACGCGCTGCGCAGGGCGGTGGCCCTCGACTTGGGAGCGGGCGCGCTCAAACGTGCCGCCGCCACTGCGGGCCGACCGGTTTCACAGCAATGGATCCTCGCTCGCGACCAAGCGTGACGCCGGCGGGGAAGTCGTCCCGGCGGTGCGGCGAGGCCTGGACGGCGGCCGCATCCTCGCCCACCGGGCAGACATGCAGGCACTCCATGCAGCCGGTGAACGCGCCCTGGCGCAACACCGCGAGTCCTTGCCAGAGCTCACGGGTCGCTGCGCTGTCGACGAGTTGCTCCCGCTCCTCGCCGTGCGCGGCGAAGAGCGCCTTGAAGTGATCGACGAAAGCGTCGGGACCGAAGGGATGCGCGCTCTTCAGGCACGCGGCCGCGTCGATTCCGCGCACCGCGGCGAGATCCGCGCCCGCGGCGGCGCGCAGCGGGATCGCCTTCTCGGGGCAGATCGCAGCGCAGCGGCCGCACGCCTCGAGCCCGAGGCACAGCTCGGTCGCGAGCGGCGAATCGTGCTCGAGCGCGAGATTGGTGAGCAGCCCTCCGAAGTAGACGCGCGGGCCGTATTGAGGGGTGAGCACGGCGTTGTTCAGCCCCCACGTGCCCAGTCCCGCTTCGACCGCGGCGGCGCGCAGCAGGCGTGAACCCTGTCCGGCCGGGGTGTTGCCCGCAGCGCTCGTCTCGCGCGTGAAATCGACGAACAGCGCGGGCAGGAGCGCGGCCATCGCGCCGCTGCGTTCCAGCCAATAGCCGAGCTCCCTTCCGGCGGTCTCCATGACCTGGGCGAGCTGGCCGCAAGAGAAGTGCTTCTGCCGCCGGTCGAGCGCCCCGCTCACGCCGTTCGGGATGTGCTTGCCGAGCACGAGCAGCGTCTTCAGCGTCGTGGAGATCGCCCCCGGCCGGTCTTCCGCCGGCAGCGTCGCATCCAGACGGTCGGTGCCCGCGAATCCCACCAGGTCGAATCCGCACTCGCGCGCGCGCGCCAGAACGCTCTCCTTGGTCAGCGCCGCCACGTTCAGGTCTCCAGAGCCTTGCCGAGTTCGCTGTCGCGGTTGAAGATCTTCACGCGCTTGGCGGGCGGTCCGAGCCAGTTGATCTTGTGACGCCCGTCCTGCTTCGCGTGCCGCACGCCCGGCCGGGGCAGGTCCTCGGCCCGCTCGGGAGCCTTGTACATGCCCTTGTAGTCTTCGCCCACCGGACAGACGTACATGCACTCGAAGCACGCCGCGAACGCGCCGACCTTCGAGTTGACCGACTGCCACCAGTCGCGCACGTACGGGCTCTCCAGCACGGCATCGGCATCGAACGGCCGGTCGGAGTTGAGCACGCTCTCCAGATTGAGGTGGATGGACCGGATGCCGATGCGCTCGGCGCCGAGCGAGCACTGGCGCTTGTTGAGCGCGCGGTATCCGCGCAGGCTCGCGTCCTGGGCCACCTCGCGCGGGATGGCATCGGGGGGACAGACGACGCCGCAGCGGCCGCAGGGCAGGCCCGGACAGAGGTCGCGCGTCATCGGCGGATCGGGCTCCAGCTCCACGTCGGTCATGACGCAGCCGAGGTAGACGCGCGACGCGTAGTTCGGCGAGAGGAAGTTCAGGTTGAGCCCGACCGTCCCGATCCCGGCTTCCTCGCAGACCCATTTCAGGTCCAGCGTCCCCATGGGTTTGCGCGGATCGAGATCGAGAAACGCCGCCTCGGGCGGCGGCGCGACGCCCAGATGGCCGCGCCGCTCGAGCCAGTCGACCAGTTCCATCTGCAGGCGTTCGATGTCGTCCATCGCCATGTGCCCGTTGTGCGACTGGAGCGGAACGTGGCTGGTGGCGAAGGCCCCGCTCATCATGTGCCGGTAGAAGGCGACGATGCTGCGGTAGCCGAGGCCGGTGCTGGACGGCTTCTGCAGGTTCGGCACCTTGGTCTCGAACGCCGCAACTGCGACGACTCCCACGCCATCGGCACCGCGTTCGCAAGCGAACGCCTTGAGGTCCTCCTTCAACTGCGATGCTTTCGGATCAGGCATGGATGAAGATCCGTCCAGGGAGCGTTGTGCCAGGGATCCTGGTCATTCGGGATGCCGCCGCTGCGGCTTCGATTCGACCGTGACCACGCCATCGGCGACGTGGCGGTGCACTCCGTCCGGCAGGTCCGCCTGCCGATGCGGCGAGCCCGAGATCGACGCGTAATCGGCACCGACCGGGCATACATCCTCGCAGCGCATGCAGGACGTGTACGCCCCATCCTTGAGGAAGGTCGCCTCCTGCCACAGCTCGCCGGTGGTGCGGTGCCGGATGAGCTTGTTCACGGCTGCGCGATCGGGCGCCGCGAACACCGTCGACAGGTAGCGCACGAATGCATCGGCCCCGAAGGGCTGCGCGCTGCGCCGGCAGGCCGCGCTATCCAGGCCGCGGATGGAACCGAGCGTCGCACCCTGCGGCGCGCGCAGCGGGATCGCGTGCTCCGGGCAGATCGCGGCGCAACGGCCGCAAGCTTCCAGCCCCGGGCAGAGCTCGGCCGAAAGCGGCTTCCCCTCGGGGAGCGCACAGTCGGTGAGCAGCACCGCAAAGTGCACGCGCGGCCCGAACTCTGGCGTGAGCACCATGTCGTTGAGCCCGAACGTCCCGAGGCCGGCCTGTACCGCGGCCACGCGCGCTGCGAGCGCCCCCTGGCCGGCCGGGGTGAGGTCCCCTGCATCGCGCGAGCCGAAATCGATCGCCGCGGGTGCGAGCGGCATCGCCGCCGCCCCGGCCAGCTCGATCGCCGCAGCCAGATGGACCGCGGCCTCGCCCAGCAGCTTCAGCGAGCGCGCCGCCGCGTACTGCTTGGTGCCCGGATGACCGGCCCACATGACGCCGCTCGGCATGTGCCGCGCCAGCACCACGACGCGCGTCATCTGTTCGGAGATGCGCGCAAGTCGCCGAGCCTCGGGCAGTTGCCGGTCGACGGCAGCGGCCGACGCGACGCCCAGCCGGTCCACGCTGTGGCGCAGCGCGATGCGTTCCAGGTCATCAAGTTTCACGGCGGAATTCCCTCGTCGGCCCAAGCGGCAGTGCCGGGAGCAGCCGGCGCGGCGAGTCCGCCGCTCCGTTCCGCCCGTTCGCCCCACGCGGTCGCACGTTCATCTCACGCGCAGGCCGTCGATCAACGTGCGGCAGAAGCTCCGCGCCACGCGCTCGACCGAGACGCCGGGCTCGCGCCCGGCCCAGAACGACACCGAATTGCACAGGCCGAGCAGCGCGAGCGTTGCCATGCGCGCGTCGACCGCCGCATCGATCTCGCCGGCTTGCACCCCCTCGCGTACCAGCTCTTCCAACTCCCGCTCGTAGGCGCGCGCGAGACGCGAGACGAGCGCTTTCGCTTTCCCGGTCAGATGCTGGCGCATGAATACGAACGAATAGGCGTAGTGCTGGCGACTGACGAAGGGCGTGAGGTGCGCGCGGATGACGGCCTCGATCTTCGCGAGCGGCGCGTCCTTGGCGGCGCGAATCGTCCTGATGTTGCGCAAGAAGGTCTCGCCGCCGAAGGCGCAAATCGCGCCGAGCAGCGCATCCTTGGAACGAAAGTGATGATAGATGCTGCTCTGCCGGATTCCGATGCGCTCGGCGACCTCGCGCATCGAGCAGCCATGATACCCAGCGCGCGCGAACACCTCCGCGGCGCCTTCGATCAGCTCGAATTTCCGGCCGCTGAGATCGGCGGCCGTCTCGGCGCCGGTCGGCTGGACCGCGGCTTCGCTCATTCGGCTCCTCGCGCGCTCTTCAGCAGGTTGGCCGAAAAGCGCTCATCGCCTTGGTCCCGCGCCAGCGCCGCCAGCGACTTCAGTTCGTGCCGGAGCACCTTGTTCGCGGCGTTGCGCGGAAGCGCCGCGACGCTGAAGTAGGCGCGCGGCCGCTTGTAGTCCGCCAGGGTGCTGTTGCGGCAGTGCGCATCGAGCTCCTGCGCGCTCGGGGCCGGCGTGCGGCAGACGACGCAGGCGACCACCAGTTCGCCCCAGCGCACGTCCGGTATTCCGACCGCCGCGACGTCGGCGACGCCGGGGTGGGATGCTAGCGTCGCCTCCACCTCGGCGGGGTGCACGTTCTCGGCGCCCGATCGGATGATGTCGTCCTTGCGGCCCTTCAGCGTAACGCTGCCGTCGTCGTTCAGCCGCGCAATGTCGCCGGTTCGGTACCAGCCGTCCACCAGTTTCTCGGCCGTCACGTCCGGCCGATCCAGGTACGCGGTGAAGGTCGTGCCGACCGTCGCGTCCACGAGCAGCTCGCCTTCTTCTCCGGGCGCGACGGCATCCCCGGTGCCGCCGCCGACCCGAACCACCTTCATGGCCGAGAGATAGCCCGCCGACAGCCGGTCCGGGTTCTCGAGCGGCGCAGGCTCATAGAGGGAGCACATGGTTTCAGTCGTGCCGTAGACATGGCACAGGCGGCTCTTGAATCCCTTCGCCATGCGCTGCAGCAGTTCGAAGGGCGCCGGCGCCGCACCATAGCAAAGCATGTCGAGGCTGGACAGGTCGCGCGACCCAAATGACGGCGACTCGAGCATCAGGTGAAAGTGGGTCGGAGTTGCGAACAGATAGTTGATCCGATACCTCTCGATGCCGGCGAGCGCCCGGTCCGGTTCGAATGCGTTCTGGGCGAAGTAGGTGCCGTTGAAGACGAGGCACGGGATCAGCACGCCGTAGAAGCCGATGGCGTGGTTGAGCGGCATGAAGCCTAGAAAGCGATTGTGCGTCCCGAAACGCACGTGGGTGATCGCCACCGTATTGACGAGCCGCGCTTCGGTGGCGCGGTGCGGGATCAGCACCGCCTTCGGCAATCCGGTCGTGCCGGAGGTGTAGAAGATGTATGCCGGGTCGTCCTCGGCCGGACGCGGCGGGCGCTCGAGGCTTCTCGCGTCGCCGCGACACGTTGCGAGACCCTGCGCCACCCCCGTGCCCGCGCCGGGCACGAGCAGCAACGTCCCGGCCGGAAGCGCCTTGGCCGCCGCATCCACCGCCGCCACGCCCGATCCGATCAGCGCGCCCTTCATGCCGCCCTGCGCCAGGAGTTTGCCGACTTCCTCGGGCTTGAGGCGCGGGTTGATCAGCGCCGGTATCGCGCCGATACGAGACAGAGCGAACAGCGTCAGGATGAGATCCAGGCTGCCCGGCATGACCGTAGCAAACCGGTCGCCCGGGCGTACGCCAAGGGCAGACAATCCCGCAGCGAGCGTCTCGATCTCGGCGGTGAGCTCGCCGTAAGTGAGACGTCGCTCGCCGCCGTCTTCTGCCAGGGCGAGATGATCGGGCAGTCGCGCCGCCGATTGCCACAGTAGTTCGACCGCGGTCTTCATTTCGCCCGCCCCCTCTCGCCGGCGCAACAGCCGGCGATGCCCGCCCGCGGCGCCCGCCATCCTGCTGGCGGCGCCCGCGCGCGCCTATTGACCTAACGAACGATCAGTAGGATAGTGGACGGGATACTAGTGCTGCTACCCGATCCGCGTCAACGATCCCGTCAAGAGGTCGCCGAACTCGCGGTCGAGCGCATGGCAGGCGGGAGGAGATCGCGCGCATGACTCACGTAGTCGTCGAGAGTTGCATCAAGTGCAAGCACACCGATTGCGTGGACGTCTGTCCGGTCGACTGCTTCAAGGAAGGTCCGAACATGCTCGTCATCGATCCGGACGAGTGCATCGATTGCGCCGTATGCATCCCTGAGTGCCCGGTAAATGCCATCTACGCCGAGGAGGACGTACCGGACGATCAGAAACAGTTCATCGCGCTGAACGCGGAGCTGGCGCGGCACTGGCCGACTCTATCCGATGCCAAGGATGCGCTGCCCGACGCTGCGCAGTGGAAAGACACGAAAGGCAAGTTGCAATACCTCGAGCGCTGAGCAAGAGGACGCGTTGCCGCACGAGCGCTCCCTAGCCGCGGCACCCACACGCTCCGGGGACGCGTGCTGCAGGCCCGCCGCGAACGGGCCATCGGAGTCGGGGCAGTCTTTCGGTAGTTCTGTCGAGACGAGGAGGGTTCGATATGAGCTTGATTAACGCGCGTCCCGCCGTTGCAATCGCAATAGCCGTGCTGATCGCCGCGGCCGCAGCGCCCGCAACGGCTCAGAACATCGTGCTGCGCTACAGCCAGTGGATCCCGGCGGCGCACCTCACGCAAAGCGGCGGCCTGCACAAGTTCTTCGACGAGGTGGCGAAGGCAACCGAAGGCCGGGTCAAGATCGAGCCGACCGCGCAGGCGCTCGGCGCGCCGCCGCGGCAAATGCAGCTCGCGGTGGATGGCATCGCGGACGTCGCCTGGGGCCTGCACGGCTACACCCCCGGCACCTATCCCCTGTCCGAGCTCGCCGAGCTGCCTTTCCTGACCAAGAGCGCCGAAGCCAACTCGGTGGCCTATTGGCGGGTGTTCAAGGCCATGTTCGAGAAGACCGGCATGCATCCGCCCGGGGTGCACACGCTCGCCCTCCACGTCCACACCGCCGGCCATGTCTACACCAACAAGAAGGTGATTCGCTCCCTGGATGACTTCAAGGGTCTCAGGCTCCGCACAGCCAACACCATCGTCACAGACGCCTTCCGAATGTTCGGCGCGACGCCGCTCCCGATGCCGGTCAGCCAGCTGCGCGACGCGCTGTCCAAGGGCGTCGCGGACGGAACGTCCTTTCTCGACGAGTCGATCTTCGGTTTCAAGATCGAGGACTTCGTTACCAGCACGTTCCGCATCCAGGGGGGGCTCTATAACTCCAGCTTCTTCCTGGTCATGAACCGGGCCAAGTGGGACTCGATCGCGAAGAAGGATCAGGACGCGATCACGGCGCTCGCCGGTGAGGCGCTCGCGCGCCGCATAGGAAAGCTGTGGGACGCCGAGGACACCGGGTCCATAGAAAAGTTGAAGGCGCGCGGCGTAACGTGGGTGACGCCCGATGCTGCGACGATGGCGAAAATGCGCGAGATGCTCGCCCCGTTCGAGAAGAAGTGGGTCGAAGATGCCAGAGCGAAGGGGGTCGATGGCGTCGCGGCGCTCAGGATGTACCGGGAGGAGATCGCCAAGAACTGAATCCCGGCTATCGAACCGCTCCGCGCTCGATAGCCGGATGACGACGGACCCAGTTGCGACGGGACGTGCGTGTCCTACACGGATCGGCCCGCGGGCTCTGACGTGAGGAGGAGGGTCGCAGCGTGAATCACATAGCCGGTTTGCGGCCGATGCTGATCGCCCTCGCGGCCATTCTGGCCGTGATGGTCTTCCTCCTGATGATGATCACGGTAGTCGACGTACTCGGGCGAAACCTGTTCAACCTGCCGCTCACCGCGTCCTTCGAGCTCACGCGCCTCACGCTCGGCATGATGGTGTTCGTCGCGTTGCCGCTGATCAGCGCGAACGACGAACACGTCACGATCGGCCTGTTCAACAGCATCTTCAAGGGGCGGACCGCGAACCGGAAGCAGTTCGTGGTCAGCCTGTTCCTGGCATTCCTGTGTGCCGTCTGGGCGCGTGAATTGTGGGTGCAGGCCACTGCCCTTGCCCAGCAGAACGAGATGATGATGTTCCTGAAAGTCCGCCTGGCACCATTCGTGTACGTCATGAGTGCGCTCACGACGCTCACCGCAGTAATCATGCTGGTGCAGGGCTGGCTCAAGCTCACGGGGCGTTTCACGCCGCTCGACGGGCCCGGCGTCTAGAGCTCGTCCTCATGCCTCCCGTGAGCCGCGTTGCGACAAGGACGGAATGGCTACCGGGGGCGGCACGTCGCGGTCAGGTCGGGTCGCCCCGGCGAAACGGGGAACACCGTGCGCACTCACCGCGGCGCGCAACGCTCCGGGACCCCGTTCGCGCGCGATATCGAGGCGGGTTCTAGAGCATGGAACCGATCGTCGTGGTACTGATCGGGTTTGCCGCACTGTTCATTCTGCTCTTCCTCGAGGTACCGATCGCCTTCGGCATGGGTTTCGTGGGTTTTCTGGGTTTCGCGCATCTGGTCGGCATCACCCCGGCCTTGCGGGGAATCGGACAGATCGCGTCCGACACCGTGTTCAACTACGAATTCTCGGTCCTGCCGTTGTTCATCCTGATGGGCAACTTCGTGGCCTATTCGCGCATCTCGCAGGATCTGTACGACGCCTCGCATGCCTGGCTCGGGCACCAGCGCGGCGGCCTTGCGGCCGCCACGATCGTCGCCTGCGCCGGATTCAGCGCGGTGTGCGGTTCATCCCTCGCCACCGCCGCGACCATGACCAAGGTCGCGATGCCGCCGATGCGCCGCTACGGCTATGCCGACAGCCTCGCCGCCGGATGCATCGCGTCGGGCGGGACGCTCGGCATTCTCATTCCGCCGTCGGTCGCCTTCGTCTTCTACGGGATCATGACCCAGACCGACATCGGCAAGCTGTTCGCATCGGGGATTCTCCCGGGACTCCTCGGAGCAGCGCTCTACATCGCGGCGATCCTGATCACCACCAGCATCTGGCCGCGTCTCGGTCCGCCCGGCGCGCGAACCCCGTGGCGACAGCGATTCACCGCGTTGCGAGGCGTTTGGGGAATGATGTTGCTCTTTGCCCTCGTGATGGGAGGGCTCTACAGCGGCTTCTTCACGCCGGTCGAGGCCGCCGGCATCGGGGCTGCGGGCGGCTGGGTCATCGCGATGATGCGCCGATCCCTTCCGTGGGAGCTGTTCAAGCGGGTTCTGCTCGAATCCGGTCGCACCTCCGCCATGCTGCTGCTCATCCTCATCGGGTCGCTGATCTTTTCGCAGTTCATCAACGTCGCCAAGTTTCCCAACATCATTGCCGACTGGGTCAAGGCCCTGGACGTCGGACCCTACGCGGTGATGGCCACGATCGTCTTCATCTACGTGATTCTCGGCTGCATACTCGAGAGCATCTCGATGCTGTTGCTCACGGTGCCGGTGTTCTATCCGATCATCGCCGCGCTCGACTTCGGGCTCGGCGGTCCTGAGCGGACGCTGATCTGGTTCGGCGTCATCGTCGTCGTCACGATCGAGATCAGCCTGATCACGCCGCCGATCGGGCTGAACGTCTTCGTGCTCAAGAGCCTGCTTCCGGGAATCCCCCTGCGCACGATCTTCCGCGGCGTGACCCCGTTCATCATCGCCGACTTCGTGCGCCTCCTCGTACTGCTGGCGCTGCCGATCGTGTCGCTCGCGCTGCCGGACCTGATGGCGGTCAGGAAGTAGCGGCCCGAAAGGGCAACGCGCGACTCGGCGAACGGTTTTGAGGCGGATCAAATGCTCACGATGAGTTCGGCACTGGATCGATGCCGTCGCTTTCATGGCCGGAAGCGGGCGATCGTCGACTACTCGGGCGCCCGAAGCTGGGCGGAGCACCTGGAGCGGGTCGCGCGCGCGGCCGCCCTGCTGCAAGAGCTGGGCGTGAAGCGCGGCGAGCGCTTCGGCATCCTGTCGCGCAACGGGGTCCGCCACTGCGAGTTGCTGCATGCGGGCTACTGGGCCGGCATCGTGCCCGTCCCCGTCAACGTGCGCCTGGCACCGCCCGAGATCGCGTTCATCCTGCGCGACGCCGATGTCAAGGCGCTCGCCGTCGAGGAGCCGTTCCTGCCGCTGGCGGAGAGCGAGCTCCTGAAGCCCTTCACCCGCAACGCTTTCGCGCTCGCGCCGGCTCCGCTCGGCGGGCCGCTGCCCGACTACGATTCCCTGCTGTCGGCCTGCACCCCGACCGATCCGGTCGAATCCGCCGAAGACGACGACGCGATCGTGCTCTACACCGGCGGCACCACCGGACGGAGCAAGGGCGTCCGGCTGACGCACCGCAACGTGGTCGCGAACGGCATGCAATGCGGCGCCGAGATGGGGTTTCGCGGCGATGACGTCTATCTTCATGTCGCCCCGATGTTCCATTCGGCCGACCTGCTGGGCACCGGCTTCACGCTCCTGGGAGGCGCGCACGCCTATCTGACCCAGTTCACGCCGACGAATCTGCTGCGCGCAATTCAGGACCTGAATGTGTCGTGGCTGATGCTGGCGCCGACCATGATCATGATGGTCCTGCGCGAGTTGACGCCGGCCGATTTCGATCTTCGCCACCTGCGCGCGCTGCTCTACGGCAGCGCGCCAATGGCGGCGGAATGGGTCCGCAAGACGATCGAAGCGTTCCCCGGCGTCGCCATCGCGCAGGGCTACGGCCTCACGGAGACCTCACCAATCCTCACCTACCTCGATTTCGCCGAGCACATGCGAGCGATCGATTCTGGCGACTACGCGCGCCTTACCGCTGCCGGTCGTCCGATCATGGGGGTCGAGATGCGAATCTGCGACGCTGATGGCGAAGAGAGACCGCTTGGCCAGCCCGGCGAAGTCGTCGTTCGAGCTCCCAACGTCACGCGAGGCTATCTCAATCTGCCGGAGGAAACGGCGGCCGCCATCCGCGCGGACTGGTTTCATACCGGCGACATCGGGCGGATGGACGAAGAGGGATTCCTGTATCTGCTCGACCGCAAGAAGGACATGGTGGTGACCGGCGGCGAGAACGTCTATTCGTCGGAGGTCGAGCACGCGCTTTACCAGCACGCCGACGTGAGCGAGTGCGCGGTGATCGGCGTCCCCCACGATCGTTGGGGGGAGGCATTGCTCGCGGTAATCGTGCCCGCACCGGGAAAATCACCGACGGCCGAGGCGCTGATCGCCCACTGCCGCAGCCGCATCGGCGGCTACAAGATCCCGCGCGAGTTCGTTTTCGTCCAGGAGCTCCCCAAGAGCGCAATGGGCAAGATCCTCAAGACCGAACTGCGCAGGCGTTTCGGCGCCGCGATGCGCGGCGTGGACGAACGATCGTAGAGGAGAGATCGCCGTGAGGAACTCTCTGCAGCCGGGCACCACCCACACGGCGGAGTTCTCCGTCGACGCCGCACGCACGATCGCGTTCATGGGCGATGCGCTCCGGGTCTACGCGACGCCGAGCATGTGCCTGGACATCGAGCAGACCTGCCGCAAGCTGCTCCTCGAACACCACGACCCGGGCGAGGACTCGGTCGGCGCGCGCATCGAGATCGACCATCTCGGCCCGACCCTCCTCGGGCAGGTGGTGCGGGTGACCGCGACGGTCGTCGAGCTCGCGCTGCCGCGCGTGACGCTGGAGGTCGAGGTGAAAGACGAGCTCGACCTGGTCGGCAAGGCGCGCCACGTCCGCTTCGTCGTGGAAACCGCCCGCCAGGGCGAACGGCTGCGGAAGAAGGCGGAGCGCCTGAAGGCGCGCGGGGGCGCCTGAGGGCGCTGACCCGGAAGGCGATCGCGATGACTACGCAAGGAAAACGGGGTGGCAGTCGCACGGTCCCCGTCTATTGCTATCAGTGCGTCGCAGGCCCCGACCTGATGAAAGTCGAAGTGCGGGACGGCGTCGCCACCCGCATCGAGTCGAACTACGACATCCGCAACGAGCATCCCGGCGGGGGGCGGGTCTGCGTGAAGGCCTACGGCCTGATCCAGAAGACCTACAACCCGAACCGCATCCGGCAGCCGATGAAGCGCACCAACCCGAAGAAGGGCCGCGCCGAGGATCCCGGCTTCGTGCCGATTTCCTGGGACGAGGCGCTCGACATCGTCGGCGCCAAGCTGCGCGAGGTGCGCGCGGCCGGGCTGCTGAACGAGGAAGGCTTTCCGCGGCTCGCCACCTCCACCGGGGGCGGCGGCACGCCGGTGCAGTACATGGGCACCTTCCCGGCGTTCATGGCCGCCTGGGGGCCGATCGACCAGGGCTACGGCGCGGGACAGGGCGTCAAGTGCTACCACTCCGAGCACCTCTACGGCGAGCTCTGGCACCGCGCCTTCATCGTCGCCCCCGACACGCCGTACGTGAACTACATCATCAACTGCGGCAACAACGTCGAGGCCTCGGGCGGCGTGGTCGGCATCTGGCGCGAGGCCGACGCGCGCGTGCGCGGCGCCAAGCGCGTGCAGGTCGAGCCGCACCTGTCGGTCACCGGTGCGCTGTCGGCCGAATGGGTGCCGATCAAGCCGAAGACCGACGCCGCGTTTCTCTTCGGGCTCGTCCACCGCATCCTGCACGAGCGCGGCTGGCGCGAGTCCTGCGACCTGCCCTATCTGAAGCACCGCACGAGTTCCCCCTACCTCGTCGGCCCCAACGGCTGGTACCTGCGCGACGCGCAGAGCGGCAAGCCGCTCGTGTGGGACGCGGCCGACGGGCGGGCGAAGACGCACGACGACCCGGGCCTCATCGACCCGGCGCTCGACGGCGAGTACACGGTCGCGGGCGTGGAGCACGGGCCCGACGGCGAGCGCATCGAGCACCCTGCCGCGGGCGGCGGCGGCGCGGGCGCGCGCGCCGTTCCCGCGTTCCGGAAGCTGCTCGAGCACATGCGGCCCTACTCCGCCGACTGGGCGGCCGGCGAGTGCGACGTTCCCGCGGCGACCATCCGCCGCGTCGCCGACGAGTACGTGGCGCATGCCTGCATTGGCCAGACGATCGAGATCGAGGGCAGGACCCTGCCGTTCCGACCGGTCGCGATCACGCTCGGCAAGACGGTGAACAACGGCTTCGGCGGTTTCCACTGCTGCTGGGCGCGCACGCTGCTCGCGGTCATGGTCGGGGCCCTGGAAGTGCCGGGCGGCACGCTCGGCACGACGGTCAAGCTGGTGCGGCCCGCCGCGTCGCGCGTCGGCTCGGTGCAGCCCGGGCCGGACGGGCTGATGTCCTTCCAGTTCAACGAAACGTCGCGCGAAGGCTGGATGCGCAAGCCGCACATCCGCAACGCCTACAAGACGCTGGTCCCGCTCGTCTCGGACTCGCCGTGGTCGCCGGCGCTCGGCCCCGCGCATCTGCCCTGGCTGTTCCAGAAGGAGGCGCCGGACCACTGGCCGCGAACCCGGCCGCCCGATGTCTGGTTCTGCTACCGGACCAATCCGGCGATCTCGTCCTGGAACGCGCCCGAGGTGGCCAACCGCCTCGCCGAGTTCCCGTTCATCGTCGCGTTCGCCTATACCGACGACGAGACCAACCACTTCGCGGACATCCTCCTGCCCGAGGCCTCCGACCTCGAGAGCCTGCAGCTGATCCGCATCGGCTCCACCAAGTTCCAGGAGCAGTTCTGGAAGCACGAAGGCTGGGCCATCCGCCAGCCGGCGATCGACTCGCCGTGCGACACGCGGGACTTCACCGACATCGCCACTGGCCTCGCCGAACGCGCGGGCATTCTCGAGGCATACATCGCGGCGGTGAATCGCGGCGCTGCGGGCGTCGCGCTGCGCGATCGCAACGGGCGCTACGACTACGCCCTCGACGCCACGCGGACGCCGACCCGCGACCAGGTCTGGGACGCGTTCTGCAAGGCGGCGAGCAGCGAGCTCACCGGCGGGGACGAGGTGCGCGACCTCGCCTGGTTCAAGGAGCACGGCTATCTGCTGCGGCCGTTCCCGCAGCTCGACTGGTACCTCTACCCGGCCCTGGAGCGCCAGGGCCTTCGGTTCGAGCTGCCCTACCAGGAGCGGCTGACGCGCCACGGGCGCGAGCTCGCCAACCGCCTGCGCGAATCCGGGATCGAGTGGTGGAACGCGCAGCTCACGGAGTACGAGTTCATGCCGACCTACGAGCGCTTCCCGGAGATCTGGATCGAGTACGCGCGCGAGTACGGCCGCGACCCCGCCGAGTTCCCGTTCTGGGCGCTCACCGCGCGCTCGATGCAGTACAGCTGGGGCGCGAACGTCGGCCTGCCGCTGATCAACGAGGTGGCGAACAACGTCTCCGGCCACCGCGGGGTGATCCTGAACCGCACCACCGCGCGGCGCCTGGGCATCGCCGAGGGCGAGCGCCTGGTGATCGAGTCGGTCTCGGGCGTGACCGAGGGCAGCGCGGTGCTGCGCGAGGGCATCCGGCCCGACACGCTGCTGATGATCGGGCAGTTCGACCACTGGAAGACTCCCTACGCAAAGAACCTCAAGCTGCCGAGCCTGAACTCGCTCACCGACCTCTCGCTGAAGCTTACCGACAGCTCGGGCAGCGGCGCGGACGTGATGCGGGTGCGGATCCGCCGCGCGGCCACCGGCGAGATCCTCGGCGCGCCCGCAGCGGTACCCGCGTGAGCGAGGTCACCGAAGGCCGGGCCGTGCCGCGCTGGGGCATGGTGATCGACCTCAACCGCTGCGTCGGCTGCCAGACGTGCACCATCGCCTGCAAGCACGCCAACGACACTACGCCGGGCGTGCAGTGGCGCCGCGTGCTCGACGTCGAGCAGGGCGCCTTTCCGGACGTCCAGCGCCTGTTCCTGGTGGTCGGCTGCCAGCACTGCGCGGATCCGCCCTGCGTGCCGGTCTGCCCGACCGGCGCGACGCGCCAGCGCGCCGATGGCCTGGTGACGATGAACTACGACGTGTGCATCGGCTGCGCCTACTGCGCCGTGTCCTGTCCCTACGAGGCGCGCACCATCGTGCACGACCCCAAGGGCTACTACGGCGGCGCGCTGACGCGGCAGGAGCAGGCAACCGCGCATCCCGAGCGCCGCGGCGTCGCGCAGAAGTGCACCTTCTGCCAGGGCCGCATCGAGGACGGCATTGCGCAGGGCCTGACCCCGGGCGTCCACCCCGAGGCGACGCCGGCCTGCTCCGCCGCGTGCATCGCGCAAGCGATCCACTTCGGCGACTTCAACGACGCCGGGAGCAACGTGTCGCGGCTGCTCCGCGAGCAGCCCAGCCTGCAGCTCAACGCCGGGGTCGGCACCGACCCGCAGATCAAGTACCTCTACACCACGCCCGCGGTGCCAGGCCGGCCGGCCGGAGTCCAGGCCGACGAGGAAGAGCGCCTCGCCGATCCGTTCAACCCGCTGGTCGGGTCGCTGCAGAAGTTCTGGGACTGGCGCGCCGCGATGAACTGGATCCTGGGCGGGATCGGCAGCGGCCTGGCGATCGCCACCGGGCTCGCGCTCGGGTCCGGCGCGCTCGACCCGCGCCTCGCGCCCGTGCTGTTCGTCGCCGCCGCGGCGATCGTGTCGGTGGGCCTGTTCTGCGTGTTCCTGAAGATCGGCCGGCAGGCGCGCTTCTGGCGCGCGGCGCTGCGCCCGCACACCTCGTGGATGTCGCGCGAGCTCTATGCGGCGATTGCGTTCTACGCGTCGGTGCTCGCCGCCCTCGTCGCGCCGGGACCGGGCCCGTTCGCGCTCGCGCCGCTTTCCGCCGCGGCGTTCCTCCTCTGCCAGGCGAAGATCCTGCACCTCGCGCGCGGCATTCCGGCGTGGCGCGCACCGCTCGTGCCGTGGTTGCTTCTCGCAAGCGGGCTGCTCGAGGGCTGCGGAGCGCTCGCGGCGGCGCCGCTGCTGGCCGGCGGCGCGGGCGTCGCGTGGGCCGGCGGTGCGATCATCGGGCTCGCCGTCGTCAACGCGCTGCTGTGGCGCGCCTACGTCGGGACCTCCCGCGCGCGCGGCATCGGTCCGCTCGCGCGTCGCGTCCTCGCCCGGGTAACCGCGCCGCTGCACGCGATCGGGCACGCGCTGCCCGCTGTGCTGGCGGCCGCCGCGGCGTTCGTCCCCGCCGCGTCCGGCGTCTTGCTGGCGCTAGCGGGCCTCGCCGCAATCGCCGGCGGCGCGCTGTGGAAGTTCGCGCTCGTCGTGCGCGCGGGGTACACCCAGGGCTTCGAGCTCTCGCACCTGCCCCAGCGCGGCTCCGGCCGCCGCGCAGCGCCGCCGCGCCTGGGCGGCTGGACGCGTTCGGCATGACGATCGGTGCGTGACCCGCCCCCGCCGCCGGCACTAGGTCCGGCGGCGCGTCCGGGCGCGCTGGGTGCGGGGTCCGGCACGTCCTGCGACTTCCCGTTCGAACAATCCGTGGCAGATCAGCCGCGTGAACGTCTCGGCCACCTGCGCCAGGCTCACGTCGGTCACCGCATGCGGCCAGCGCGCGACCGAGTTGCACATGCCGAGCACCGCCCGCACGGCCAGCGGCGAGTCGAGGGTCGCAGGGATGGTGCCTTCGCGCTTGCCCTCCTCCAGCAGCGCGCACCACAGCGCCTCGTAGGCGCGCGATTGCGCGTCGAGCGGGTAGCGGGCGCGGCGCGGCAGGTCGCGCCGCTGGAAGAGGAAAGCATGCACGTAGAAGCGCTTCTCGAGCAGCGGCTCGAGGTGCGCTCGCACCGCGCGGCGCACCCGCTCCTCGGCAGGCAGCGCGAGCGCCACGACCGCCTCCAGCCGCTGCACGAACTCGCCGATGCCGTAGCGGCAGATCGCCTCCAGCAGATTCGACTTGGAGGGGAACCAGTAGTACAGGGCGGCCGGCTTGACGCCGCAGCGGGCGGCGATCCGGCGCATGCTCGCCCCGGGGTAGCCGCGCGCGGCGAACTCCGTCGCCGCAACGTGCAGCAGTTCAAACTTCCTGTCGGTGCTGGCCTTGCGAGGCATATTGCGTTTTCCTGAACGATCGTTAAACTAACGCGATGGGAGAGAGGCTGACCGTCGACAACCCCCCGAGCGCCGAGGGCCCGTGGCGCGAGCGCGGCCCGGTGACCGGCCCGAAGGACGCGGCCTGCGGCTTCGAGGTGACGGAGAATTTCGAGCGCTTCAACCAGTCCAACGACATCTATACGCGCGGCCAGTGGGACGCGCGCATTCGCTCCGAGAAGGTGCTCAACTGGTTTCGCGGAATGTTCCGCACCGGACTGGGGGCGCGCAACGCCGAGGGCTATTCGGTGCGCGACTTCGCGCTGCGCAACGCGGGCTGGATGGGTGCCAACCTGACCATCCAGCGCAGCCTGCACCTGGGTCGCACCGACGGCTTCCTCGACTACATCCGGCCCTATTCCGAGCCCAATCCGGAGAAATATCCGGTCGAATCGCCCGCGGCGATGAGCGAGGAGGTCAAGCGCGTGGCGCGCCTCTTCGGCGCCGACGACGTGGGCATCACGCAATACGATCCGCGCTGGCATTACACCGCGAGCTTCTCGCCCAAGACCCTTGAGGAGAAGCCATATGCGATCCCCGACGGCCTGCCCAACGTCATCGTTGTCGTCACGGCCATGCACTACGAAGCGGTGCAGTCCTATCCCTCGGCCACGGCCGGGGTGGCGGTCGGCCACGGCTACTCGCGCGACTGCGAGCTCGTGCAGGCGATCGCCACCTATCTCCTGAACCTCGGCTACCGGGCGGTCGCCACCGTCAACGACACCTCACTCGCCATCCCCTACGCCATCCAGGCCGGGCTGGGCGAATACGGCCGCAACGGCCTGCTGATCACCAAGGATTTCGGCCCACGCGTGCGCATCGGCCGCATCCACACCGACGTGCCGCTCGCCCACGACCAGCCGATCCGCTTCGGCGTGCGCGAGTTCTGCGACACGACCTGCCGGCGCTGCGCCTCGGAGTGCCCTCCGAAGGCCATCTCCTTCGGCAAACCCACCGAGGAAGTACCGGGCCGTTCGCTGATCAAGGGCGTGCGCAAGTGGCAGGTCGACCCGGAGAAGTGTTTCAAGTTCTGGGTCAACCAATCGACCGAATGCGGCGTGTGCATGCGCGTGTGCCCCTACAACAAGGATACCTCGAGGTGGGCGTCGCGGACCTGGTACCGCCTGTGGCGCCGCATGGCTGCCTCGCCGTTGAAGCGCTTCGCCCTCTGGCTGGACGTGAAGCTCGGATACGGCAAGCGCGTCAAGCCGCGCGAGTACTGGCGCAAGTTCAGCTCGACCTGATCGAATCCGACCGGATCGAAGCGAGGATGCAGAACCTCGTCCGCGCATTCCGGAACACCGTTCGGCACAACGGGCCGCGCCCCGCGCTTCTCGACGCTTCGCGCACGTTCACCTGGAACGAGCTCGGCGAGCGCGTGGCACGAGCCGCCGGCGCCCTGCACCATCTCGGCATCCGGCAGGGCGCGCGCTTCGCGATCCTGTCGCGCAACGGCTTTCGCCACGAGGAGCTGAAATGGGCCGGCCTGTGGCTCGGCGCGGTGCCGGTGCCGATCAACTTCCGCCTCGCGCCGCCGGAGATCGCGCAGATCCTGGCCGACGCCGGCTGCGAGCGGGTTCTGGTCGAAGCGCCCTTCGCGCCGATGCTCGGCCAGTCCGCGCTCGCCGCGTGGCAGGCGGGCGCCGTCCCGATCGGCGAGGCCGCGGGCACAAGCGGCGCGCCTTACGAGGCGCTGCTCGCCGCCGCCGACCCGCTGCCGCCCCATGACGCCGGGGCGGCGGACGACGCGATCCTTCTCTACACCGGCGGAACCACCGGGCGCAGCAAGGGCGTGCGCCTGTCGCACGCCAACATCCTCGCCTGCGCCCACGCCTTTGCGGTGGGCACCGGGGCACGCCGCGACCAGGTCTACTTGCACGCCGCGCCGATGTTTCACTCCGCGGACCTGCTCGGGCTCGCCTGGCTGCTGCAAGGCGCCCCGCAGTGCTATCTGCCGCAGTTCTCCCCCGCCGCGTTCCTGGACGCGCTCCGGCGCTACAGCGTGGGTGCCGTGGTGACGGTGCCCACGATGCTGATCGCGACGATCTCGGACCCTGCGTTCGCGCAGGCCGACGCCGCCAGCCTGCGCGTGCTGATCTACGGCGCCGCGCCCATGGCGGTGGAGTGGATCAGGCGCGTCGCGCAGGCCTTTCCCCAGGTCGATCTCTACAACTGCTACGGCCTGACCGAGACCGCACCTGACCTCACGATTTTCGACGCGCAGGAGTTCCGTGCCGCCATCGGCTCCGCCGCGCCACACCTGACTTCGGTCGGCAAGCCCAACCTCGTGAACGAGCTCAAGGTGGTCCGGCCCGACGGCAGCGAGTGCGCCACCGATGAGGCCGGCGAACTGCTCGCACGAGGTCCCAATGTCATGCCCGGTTACCTGAACCGCCCGGAGGAGACGAGCGCGGCGCTGCGCGAGGGCTGGCTGCACACCGGGGACGTCGCGCGCATCGACGCCAACGGCTATGTGTACCTGCTCGACCGGCTGAAGGACATGGTGATCACCGGCGGCGAGAACGTCTATTCCTCGGAGGTGGAGGCGGTGCTGCACCGGCACCCGGACGTCGCCGAGGCCGCGATCATCGGCGTGCCGGACCCGAAGCTGGGCGAAGCGGTGATGGCCGTGATCGTGCCGCGCAGCGGCGCAAACCCCGATCCGGAGCAGATCTCGGCGCATTGCCGCGCCGCGCTGGGCGGGTTCAAGGTGCCGCGGCGCTTCAGCTTCGTCCAGGCGCTCCCCAAGAGCGCGCTGGGCAAGGTGCTCAAGGCGGAGTTGCGCAGCCAAGTACGCGCGGGGTAAACCACGAGGGCGGCGCATTCTGGCAGACCCGCGCCGGATCAAGTAATCTCGGCATTGATCCCCCCCGCGATTTGCCCATGCCGCACCCTCTCCCCAGCTCGATCGACGACACCGCCGCCCTCCTCGCCGGCGCCGACTACGTCGCCGAGCGCAGCCTCGCGACCGCGGTGTTCTTGAGCCTGCGGATGGGCAAGCCCCTCTTCCTCGAGGGCGAAGCCGGGGTCGGCAAGACCGAGATCGCCAAGGTCCTCGCTACCACGCTCGGCCGCAAGCTCGTGCGCCTGCAGTGCTACGAGGGCCTCGACGTGGCGAGCGCGGTGTACGAATGGAACTACCCGCGCCAGATGATCGAGATCCGCCTGGCCGAGGCCGAGGGCGTGAAGTCGCGCGCAGGGCTCGAGGGGGACATCTTCACCGAGAAGTTCCTCATCCGCCGCCCGATCCTGCAGGCGCTCGAGGGCGACATCGCCGGCCCGCCGGTGCTGCTGATCGACGAGCTCGACCGCACCGACGAGCCGTTCGAGGCTTATCTCCTCGAGGTGCTCGCGGACTTCCAGGTCACGATTCCCGAGATCGGCACGGTGCGGGCGGAGGAGCCGCCGATCGTCGTCATCACCTCGAACCGCACGCGCGAGATCCACGACGCGGTGAAGCGCCGCTGCCTCTACCACTGGGTGGACTACCCGAACGCGCAGCGCGAGCTCGAGATCCTGCGCCGCAAGGCGCCCGGCGCCTCGGAGCGGCTGTCGCAGGAAGTGGTCGGCTTCGTGCAGCGCCTGCGCGCGATGGATCTCTTCAAGCTGCCCGGGGTGGCGGAGACGATCGACTGGTCGCAGGCGCTGGTGGCGCTCGACACGCTCGCGCTCGACCCGGAGACGATCAACAACACGCTCGGCGCGCTGCTGAAGTACCAGGACGACATCGCGCGCGTCCAGGGCACGGAGGCCGCGCGCATCCTGTCCGAAGTGAAGGCGGAGCTCGCGACCGCCTGAGCCGCGCCCGGCCGGGGCTAGAGCCCGGCGAGCTTCAGCACCTCCGCGCGCGCGAGCTTCAGCGCCTCGCCCGCCGCGAGGATCTCCTCCCAGGTCGTCGCATCCACCGCCAGTCCCTTGGCGGCCCGCTCCCTGCGCCGCGCGCGCTCCGGATCCCCCGCGATCAGCACGCCCTCGGCGCCGGCGGCGGGCGGCGAGGCCTTCTCCCACGCGATGAACGCTTCGGCCTGCGCGGCGAGGAACTGCGCGGTGCCGAGCGCCTCGGGGTCGATCAGGATCGAGAGCATCCCGTTCATCACGCGCATCTTCCCCTGGTCGGGGAGGTGCTGCGTGCCGCCGCCGGCGAGCGCGCCGCCGAGCAGCTCGCACGCGAGCGCGAGCCCCGAACCCTTGTGCTCGCCGAAGGGCATGATCGCGCCGAAGGGCGGGATCACGCTGTAGCGCGGGTCGGTGGAGGGATCGCCCTTGTCGTCGATCACGATGCCCGGCTCGAGGCGCTTGCCCTGGTTGTGGGCGACGCGGGTCTTGCCCTGCGCGATGCGGCTGGTGGCGAAGTCGAGCACGAAGTGCTCGCCGTTCGGGCGCGGGATGCCGATGCACACCGGATTGGTGCCGAAGCGCGCGTCGCGCCCGCCCCAGGGCGCGACGATCGGCCGCGAGATCACGTTGACGAAGTGGAGCGACACGAGCCCCGCCGCGAGGCACTGCTCGGCCCAGTGGCCGATGCGCCCCAGGTGGTGCGAGTTGCCGAGCGCGACCACGCACGAGCCGTGCTTGCGCGCCCGCTCGATCCCGAGCGCCATCGCCTCCAGCCCGATCACCTGCCCGTAGCCCGCGCGGCCGTCGAGGCGCAGCATCGTCCCGGCGTCGAGGACGACCTGCGGGTGCTGGTTGACGGCGAGCCCGCCCTCCAGCAGGGCCTTCACGTAGCGCGGGATCATGCCGACGCCGTGCGAGTCGTGGCCGGCGAGGTTGGCCGCCACGAGGTTGCCGGCGACCAGCGCCGCTTCGCGCGCCTCCGAGCCGCCCTGCGCCACGATGGCCTCGACCGCGGCCTCGAGGCGCGGCGCTGCGATGACGATCTCCGGTGCCGCCACGGGGTGCTCCGTCGGAACGAGGCCGCTACTCTCGCACAGCGTCCGGCGCGCCGCCAAGCGATGCGATAATCCCGCGCCATGGAAGGCCCGCAGGTCCGCGTCCCGCCCGCCGGCAGGGGCAAGCTCGCCGAGAACGTCATGCACTTCGCGCGCGTGCTGCGCGCGGCCGGCCTCCCGGTCGGCCCGGGAAAGGTGCTCGACGCGCTGGCGGCGCTCGAGATCGCCGGGGTCGAGCGCCGCGACGACTTCTACTGGACGCTCGCCGCGGTGTTCGTCGACCGGCGCGAGCAGTTCGAGCTCTTCGACCAGGCGTTCCACATCTTCTGGCGCGACCCGAAGCTGCTCGAGCGGGTGATGTCGCTCTTCCTGCCGCAGGTGCAGGGGCGGGTCCAGGAGGAGCAGCCGGAGATGTCGAACCGCCTCGCCGACGCGCTGCTGCCGCGCGACAAGCCCGGCGAGACGCCGGAAGCGCCGCAGGAGATCGAGCTCGACGCGACCTTCACCGTCTCGGAGCGCGAGGTGCTGCAGCGCGCCGACTTCGAGTCGATGACGAACGAGGAGCTCGCGCAGGCGAAGAAGCTGATCGCGAACCTGCGCCTGCCGATCCCCGAGGTGCGCACGCGCCGGCTCGTGCCCGACGCGCGCGGGCGCCGGGTCGACCTGCGCGCCACCCTGCGCGCGACGCTGCGCTCGGGCGCCGACATCATCCCGCTGCGCCGCCGCTCGCCGGAGTCGCGCCACCCGCCGCTCGTCGTGCTGTGCGACATCTCCGGCTCGATGAGCCGCTACTCGCGCATGTTCCTGCACTTCCTGCACGCGATCACCAACGACCGCGACCGGGTGCACACGTTCGTCTTCGGCACGCGCCTCACCAACATCACGCGCCACCTGCGCCACCGCGACGTGGACGTGGCGCTGGCGGGCGTCGCCGCCGCGGTCGCCGACTGGTCCGGCGGCACGCGCATCGGCGCGAGCATCAAGGAATTCAACCTGCGCTGGTCGCGCCGGGTGCTCGGGCAGAACGCCGTGCTGCTCCTCATCACCGACGGCCTCGACCGCGACCTCGGCAAGGACCTCGGCCCGGAGATGGAGCGGCTGCACAAGAGCTGCCGCAAGCTCATCTGGCTCAATCCCCTGCTGCGCTACGAGGGCTTCGAGCCGCGGCCGCTCGGCGTGCGGGTCATGCTGCCGCACGTGGACGCCTTCCTGCCGGCGCACAATATCGACAGCCTGATCGCGCTCGGGCGCGCGCTCTCGTCCCTGCCGGACGGCGCGGCCCCGGCGCGGCGGGCCGCCTGACCCCCGTCCACCCGGAACGAAGAGGAACGACGATGGAGATGACCGGTGAGCAGCTGATCGCGCTGCCGCAGCAGCGCGTGTGGGAGGGCCTCAACGACCCCGCGGTGCTCAAGGCCTGCATCCCGGGCTGCGAGACGATCGAGAAGGTCTCCGACAGCGAGTACCGCGTCGCGCTGACGGCGGCGGTGGGCCCGGTGAAGGCGAAGTTCAACGGCAAGCTGCTGTTGGCCGACCTCGATCCGCCCAACTCCTACACCCTGACGTTCGAGGGCTCGGGCGGCGCCGCGGGGTTCGGCAAGGGCGGCGCGCAGGTCGCGCTCGCGCCCGAGGGCACGGGGACGAAGCTCTCCTACAAGGCGAACGCGCAGGTCGGCGGCAAGCTCGCGCAGGTGGGTTCGCGCCTGATCGACGGCGTGGCGAAGAAGATGGCCGACGAGTTCTTCCAGCGCTTCAACCTCCATCTCGCCGGCCCGGCGCCGGCGGCGCCGGCCCCAGCGGCGGCGGCGGCGGTCGAGCAGGGACCGTGGCTCACCCCGGTCTGGGCGTTCGCCGCGTCGTTCGTGGTCGCGCTCGCCCTCATCTGGATCCTGGGGTGACGCGCCCGGCGGCGATCGGCTGCACCAGGTCGCGCGCCCCGAGCAGCCCGGCGGCGGCTCGCGCCCTAGCCCGAGCGTCCGGGCGTCGCGGTGCGGGTGGGGGAGATCCGGCGCGCGAGCTCGACCAGCTCGCGCACCGCGGACAGGTACTTCTCGTACCCGACGTCGGTCGAGTTGCGGTGCGTGCCGTTCGCGATCAGCAACAGGCGCTTGGGGTCGCGCGCCGCCGCGTACAGCCGCTCGGTCATCGCGGGCGGGACGAACCGGTCGGCGGTGCCGTGCACGAATAGGATCGGCGCGCTCACCGCCGGCACCTTGGCGAGCGAGTCGAAGCGCTGCGTGATCAGCCCGTCCAGCGAGAGGCTGGTGTAGCCGAGCGCATCCACCATGTCGCGGATCGAGGTGAAGCTCGACTCGACGATCACTCCGGCGACGTCGTCGTTGCGCGTCGCGAGCTCGATCGCCACCGCGCCGCCCAGCGAGTGCCCGTACAGGAAACGCCGCGCGGGGTCGCGCTCCCGCCCGCGCAGGTGCTCCCACGCGGCCTGCGCGTCGGCGTACGCCTGCGCCTCCGAGGGCAGCGCGCCGTCGCTGCGCCCGAAGCCGCGGTAGTCGATCGCCAGCACCGCGAAGCCCATGCGGTGGAGCTGTCCGATGCGGCGCAGATTGTTGGAGAGGCTCCAGCGCGCGCCGTGCAGGTAGAGCAGCGCGGGCGCGCCGGCGTCGGCGGCGGGAATCCACCACCCGTTCACGCGTTCGCGCTCGCCTCCGGCGCCCGGCACCGCGAGCCACACCTCGTCGAAGCGCAGCCCGAGGTCGGCGGGGGTCGCCTGCACCTCGCGCTGCGGGCGGAAGATCCACTCGCGCTGCTTCACGTCGAGGTAGGCGCACCCTCCGGCCGCGAGGGTGACGGCGGCCAGCACCGCCGCCACGCCGCGAGTGAACCCGGCCGTCATTCCCGCGCGCGCTCCCGTGCCTCGTCGCGCGCCGCTAGCGCTTCGTCCCGGTCCAGCGCGACTCGGGACCGGTCTCGAGCTTCATCGTGCCTTCGAGCGCGTTGCCGTTGATGCGGCCGCTGAAGTCGCGCCGCACGCCGCCCTGGTCGACGAACGAAAAGGCGATCCGGTCGCCGTGCAGCTTGGCGTCGCGCAGCCCCGCGTTGACCGTGCCGAGCTTCACCGAGCCCTCGAGCATCTGGTACTTCTGCTCGAGCGTGACGTCGAGGACGTCGCCGCCGGAGACGAGGCGCCAGGTGCCCGCGGCCTTCGCCGGGACCAGCCAGAAGTAGGCCCGCCGCCCGTCGATGGTGGTGATCTCGTCGGGCTGCCAGTCGTCCATGTTGAACTGGTGCGAGACGATGCGCGTGCCGGGCTTCATGTCGAGCAGCTTCGGGCGCAGCTTCAGGTTCAGCCCGGGCAGCAGGTACATCGTGATCACCGTCGCCTGGCTGAAATCGCTCTCGAAGATGTCGGCCTTGGCGAAGCGCGCCTTGCCCGCCACCCCCTCCTTCGCCGCGTTGCGGTTGGAGAGATCGACCATGTCGGGGTTGTACTCGATGCCCATCGAGCGGGCGCCGAACTTCTTCGCCGCGGCGATCGCGATGCGGCCGTCGCCCGAGCCGAGGTCGATCACGAAGTCGTTCGGGGTGGTCTGCGCCATGCGCAGCATCCGCTCGACCAGCTCCTCGGGGGTCGGCACCCAGATCACGTCCTTGCCGGCCTGCCCGACCTGGGGCGCGAAGTCTTCCTTCTTCTGGGCTTGGGCCGCGGCGGTGGCGGCGACTGCGACGAGGGCCAGCGCGGCGGCGGCCCGGCGGACGAGCGTGGAGGACCTCAAGACCTTCTCCCTTGCGTGATGGGCCGGCCGGGCCGGCGAAGGGCGCAGAGTTTAGCATCGACCCTCGCGCGCCCCGGTGGTTCCCGGCCCTGCCGTCGCCCCGGGCGCGCCCGGGGTCCGGGGCGCCGCGATCGGGGCGCGAGCGGCAGATTTGCACAGCGTGCCACGGGGACCATGGCGGCGCGGGCGCGCGCCCGTTCCATAATCGCCCGATGGGAGGAGACCACCCGGCCGTCACCCGGCCCCCCGTCGATGCGTTCGAGCTCGCCGGCACCGGGATCGCGATCATCGACGCGAGCGGGGTCGTGCTGCGCGCCAACCCGGCCTACTGCGAGCTCGTCGGCCGGAGGGAGGCCGAGCTGGTCGGCCAGGCCCTCTCCCTCGTGTTTCCGCGCGAGCAGCAGGCCCTTGCGCGCCGCGCCCTGAAGGCCGCGCTCGCGCCGGCGACGCTGCCGCTGCCGAGCTACTGGACGCTGGTGCGGCCCGACGGCCGGACCGTCGCCGCCCTGCTCACCGTGCGTCCCGCCGGCTTCGACGACACGCTCGCGGTGGTCACCGCGACCGACGTCACCGCCCTCGCCGCCACCGAGGCGCGGCTCACCGCGGTGCTGGAGGAGAGCCGCCTGATCCTCGAGCACGCCCAGGTCGGGGTCGCCTTCGTGCGGCGCGGCCGCGTGATGCGCGCCAACGCGACCTGCGCGCGCATGTTCGGGTACGGCGAGCGCGAGCTCGTCGGCGAGCCGGCGGCGGAGCTGCTCGCCCCCGCCGGCGCGCCCGCGCCGGCG
>JRYK01002483.1_pt1 | contig 35744 bp, 45 predicted proteins | sample 235381 | NCBI WGS metagenome assembly JRYK01 (sample SAMN03074220, study PRJNA261476) | activated sludge metagenome | biome: Wastewater Treatment Plant; feature: Wastewater; material: Activated sludge; isolation source: activated biomass of a wastewaster treatment plant treating hydrocarbon... ... | reverse complement strand
GCTTACTTGGTAAAAAATTTAAAGTGGGCATTGATTCTATCAACAATCAATTAGTTACCAGCATGCTCACTACATTAGGCATCCAGCCTGCTAAAATTATCGCTGTAGGCGGCTTTGGTAGTTCACAAATGGATACCATTGAAATATTCTTCGCTTATGAAGGAAGCTTACCAAAACCACGCATGCCATTTGGAGTGCAAAACGGACACCATTATTATGAATCCTATATCGCAGAAGATGGGATCATCATTCCGGCTTATGTTCACATCAAGCCAGGACTGGACAGCGCAGCACTGAAAATTGCCAAAGATTATCCCGTGCTCAGTTTTATGATCAAAACGCATGCCTTGCAAGCTCTGCCTCAGTTGATTTTGTCGCGTTCACCTAAAGATGGAGTGCTTGCAGACATGCGCAACATTCCAGGATCACACGCCTATGTGGTTGATTTCAAAAAATTGAACTGGGGAAGGATCTGGTACCAGGACACATCCGGAAAACAGAAAGTTGTGGTGCGGCCGGCTGGAGGGTGGGTGATATGAGATTCTCAAAAAAAAACAGGCTTCTTTTGAGGAGCCTGTTTTAACCAAGTCAATGAATCAACACTCCGTTAATTCATGATAATGTCAAAAATTCTCTGCATAATTAAAATTAAGATAATTTAAATTCAGGATAATCATGTGCTTTCATAGTATTATAACCATTTGGTCCAATTGATATTAAAAAAAGATCCCTTCTCAGCTTCTGTACTTGAAGACTCTTAATGAATAAAACAACAAAATCGATAATATAGCTAGTAATACTATGTTGCCTTTTTAGATAATTAACTAAATGATCATCGAACTCATTTTTAAATCTTCTTAAATTTTCATCTTGCTCAATTTCATTTTCAAAGTACTGAATAATATTTTCCAAGTCCCCATCCCGATGGATGTGCCTATACTTAAGCAGAAGATTAAAAATTGTCAAACTATATGCTTCTTTAGTCGCATTGTCAAAAATTAGATTTACAAAATTAATCATGTCATCACGTTCATATTTACTTTCCAATACAAAAATTCTAAAACGCTGCTTTAAATCATTAATCTTATTTCTAAAAATAAACTCATGATATTGATTATTGAATCTGCGTACTACTAACCACAAAAAAAGAATCCAAGTGATAATTATAAAAGTATTCATTTTTGAAAAGTTTTACTTGATATCAAATCGTTAATTCGGTCATTCTTTCGACCAATTTCATCTCTCCATGCTTTTCTAAAAATATGGAGGAAGGAAAATTGAACTAAATTTAAAAAAACTAGCCCTATTACAACTGTGTAAAATGGCATTTTGTTGTTGGCGAAGTCCTTAAATAATATAAATTTATCAATAAACGTAGCTTGCTGCTCACCAGAGAAAACAAATAAAAAAGTGACCATACAAAATATAAGAAAGGTTCCAGCTAGACCAAACTCTTTTACTAAGGTCGTTATGAATTGGATTTTATCTAAATTCCTTTCGCTGCTTTCTTCGCTATCAGGATTAGACCTTTTACTTGCACTTTTAGTTTTTTGCTTTGCCATTTTGACTAGGGTTAGAATACAAAATTAAACTTTTTAAATTTAAATATACAAATGACCCTCTACCTTGACTGCGAATGGACCATCGATCAGGAAATTTTCCTCATTGGCTTTGCATTTGCTGATGGCCGCTCCGGATCCCTCCAAGGCCAGCAGTTGCACAGACAGACCTTCCTGCATTTGCTGCAGGATATCAAGTATATTCTCGTCTACGGGCCTGACATCGCTTATTTGGAAAAATACTTCGACCTGGAACTAAAATCCCAGTTCGTTTGCATAAACGTATTGAAATTGTTCCGTCAAGTGCTTCCTGGACTTCCAAGTTACCGGCTTAGTTACATTGAGCAGCTTTTTAGCGTAGGCCGCAAAAAGCGCAAATACAAGACCAGTGTGTTTACCATTTGGAATGACTGGGCCGATCCTGTGAAGCGTGAGCATGTCATTATTTACAATAAAGAAGATGTTGTAAACCTTCGAAAGCTCTTCCTATTAATCTCACGTCGATTCAACTTAAGTGACCAAGAGATCCTCACCTGCAGATTGGTTTAAATTACTACAGTTCACCTCTTTTTAATGCCCTCTAGAATTGCATATACCAGCCTAGGCCCTTGCCCAGGGGCAAATACGAGATTGTAGAGCGTTATAATTTTCTTAAAAATTACCCAAAAATATCGACCCTTTGATTCCTATGAGGAGGATAAGGAGATTCGTTTTTTTGTATTAATGCAGAATTTTATTTGGTTTTGTGCAATTTTACTAAGTGCAAAATATTAACAACTAATTTACAAAATCGGTCCATTTTCACCCAAAAACTCGGGTCCGGCCTGAGTTTTTGGGAGCTCAACTCAAGTTTTTGGGAAATTGCAAATGGCAAAATTTACAATTCATTAACGAAAAACAGCCCATTTTCACGCGGCTTGAAAAAAAAGTTTTTGGGAAATTTGTTAATAGACACTCATTGCATTGACATTCTATTATTTACGATTTTATAAGGCCAAAAGTTTTTGGGAAAAATTACCTAAAGAGGTTAGTTTTTTTGGGTATTTTATAAAAGTTTTTGGGAAAAATAGATAAAATAGAGCTTGTATTAACAATTCCTCCCAAAAACTCATGGCCTGCTCCCAAAAACTTCCGGTGGCCTCCCTAAAACTTTCCCAAAAACCCAGTTTCCCAAAAACTTTTTGGCAGTTAGAAATTTTCCGGATTCTGAGGGGTTTGGAGCCGTGGTTATTTTCCCAAGATTATTTGGCATTTAGAATTTCATTCAGAATATTATTGGCTGTTTCAAATTTTAATTAAACGCTAATTTTTACTGCATTTCATTTGCTCGGAATAGGAGTGTGATTGCTTTTTGAGAACACATTGGAAAACTCCCTATATTTGTTACGTCCAACAAATATTGTATGAGCAATCATTTTAAGTTACAGCAACGACATACCGGTGTAAGTCCGGGAATAATCTTTTGCTCATGCATAAGGCTGTTGGACGTGATCGTTGCCTTTTTTAACTTCTCAATTTTTTTATTATGTCCAACAGCAAATCAATTGGGTCAATTCAATTTGATCCGGCAGCAATGCAAAATCTTCTAACTGATTTATTTCTGATCTCACCACAGGAGCGACTCTGCGCTGACCTGGAAGAAATCTTCATGCTGGCCATCGGCAGCCAGGAATATGAGGATCTGAGCCACGACGATCACCAGGATCTAATCTTTTGTTACCGGCGATTGAAGGATTTCCTGATCGAAGCTCATAAACTCCATCAGATAAAATCAAATCCGACAAATGATCCTGCGGCAGGGGAGGAGCCGAGTAGTTTCACAATTACAATAAAAGCTTAGTATAACTGAATTTTAGCCTTCCGGGTAGTCATTGCCGGAGGGCTTTTTTATTATGTGGGTACATATTCCGTCAAAAAGCCAATAAATGATCATGGGAAAACCACAATGATTTTGGCGTAAAGCAAAGATCCCAAAGTTATTAGGGTCGAATTTGCTGCTTACAGCTGTTAGGTCCGATAATCCGTTAAAAATCCATTCCGAATGCAATCCAAAGTTCACCCTCTGCGTTAGGTCCTAAATCAGTATCCATTAAGAATTTTATGAATATTTAATTTTTGGAATTGAAAATCAGGGCCTTTTGGGGCTGTTTATCAAAAATGTTATTGGTAAGTTAAAAATATAAATTAGAAAACTTGCAAGAGTATGAAAAGTGTTCTATATTGCGGCGGCGAATCAAAAAATAATTTGGGGCTGCAAATGTATGACGAAGCGCTGATGTAGTCAACTTAAAACTAGGTTATTTTTTGTTAACTAAATAAACCAAACTTATGAAAAGGACGAAGCAACCTGGGATTAACACTATTGTCATTCAATAGGTAGGATATTTATGATACCGATTCTACACAAAATTATCTAAATAACTTACTTATGGATAGCTTACATTCATTTACTCAAATACTGCCTCAAAAAGAAAGTCAAGAATATCAAAATCTATTAATTGATTTTGAAAACACTGTTTCTAATTTTGCTAGAAATGAATCAGAAACAATTTTTCCAAATGGCGGTGCTGATTTTTCCGCGATTGTCCTTGGAAAAATATTTGAGAATGCTAAGTATTCTATAAATATCAAGGCAAACATCTTTTCAGGTGAGGTATCTAGTAAAACTCCATATTTAGAAGGACTAAAAAAAGCAATAAAAAATCTTATATATTTTAATATAGTTGTATCAAGTAAAGAAACCTTGAATACTTCAACCTCTAAGGGTTTAAAACTTCTTAAGGACCATTGTTCAAAGGGATTTGGAGATATATATTACTTGCAAAATTCAAACAATACTCCCAATAGCAAAAAGTCCTTTTGTACAGCAGATGGTAAAATGTTCAGATACGAAATAGACTCTGATCATAAAGCTTATTGTTCATTTAATTCAAAAGATGTTGCAAAAAGTTTAGATGAATTGTTTAATACTTTGAAAGCAAATTCTAGTCACTTCCAATAATTTAATTTACTTCTTAAATGGATTTTAATAATGCAGCCCCAGCTATTGAAATTCTTTTTGCTATAAACGCTGCAGGTGCGGGATATAGGTTTTTCAATAAGTTACTTGAAACAGAAGGTGCAAATATTGATCATAAAATTTCGAAATTAATTACAAGGGTAGAAAATTATTATGATTCATTTGTTTCACAAAATATAAATGTCAAAAACATTGATGGATTTGATGGAAATAGCCTAAATGATGTAAGACTCAATTGCTCTAAATATGTTGCTGAATGTAAATTAATTGGGAATAATTTACGCTATATAGCAATATTTATTTCATTATTGCTATTTGCTTTCATCTTCTTTATTCCAACAGGTGATAGTTGTTTATATCACCCAAGTTTATTATTACATGTTTGCATGTTTTCGATTTTACTCTTATCCCTTATTGGTTTTTATTTAATTGTCCCAGTGGCAACAAGATCTAGATTAATTAAAGGGCTATTTTTGCTTTTTTTACTAATTACATTAATATACTTGACGTTTTATAGTTTTGAAATGATTTCCTCTTTTATTCCGCCCATAAATGAAGATACATCATGGCAACTATATTGCACAATTACAATTATTGGCTTGATGCCAATTACATTTACCTTTATCGCTAGAAATTTACTAAGATATAATTTTAAAAAATTTGAAAATGAAGCAAATATTATAGTTGATAATCTTGATCAAAAAACAAAGCTTATTAATCAAATAGTAAGTGATTTAAATGGGGGCAAATCAGGAGCACCTCCAATTTAAAGAATCCCCCTTCTTTGCATTATTCTGCCAATGTAATGGCTGCAAATTACTCAAATCATCACTACCTCCATTCGCGACTGGATTAATGTGATCAATTTCCCAACCATGAAGAGCATTCCTGTCCCCATAAGAATTATAATTCATGGTCGCCCCACAAACATCTTGTTTTAGTCCAGGCCATGAACCTACCGGCTTTGCTTTAGCCCACACTGCCTTTTTCATATCTTCTGAAAATGGACCGCCATTCCGGTCCGTACTTGGTTTTCTTGACATAATTTTTTCTAATAAAACCGGAATTAAATAATATAAGTTTCTTTAATATATCACTTATAATTTACGAATTATTCACTATATTTGGTGCATGGCTGCTGAAATCAAAACCATTACCAAAAAAGAACTCTGCAATCTTCTAGGATTATACCATCCCAACGGCAGACCTGACTATCGAGCTTTAAACCGTGACTATTTTACTCCAGATGCCCTTAAATTACTGAATATCAAACCTGAATCCTTTAAGTTTCAGAAGAAATTCGACATTCCAACTACCCAACGAATTCTGGATCATTTTAACCTCAGACCTTATAAGCCTGGTCGATAGTTTAATTACACTGATCTACACACATATTTTAAATTTCGCATTTGTTATGCTATAATTGCCTTTTATTTAATACAGGCAATTGAGAGGATTACTTGCTTTTATAGGTGGCGCAGCAGTTTTATACATAGCCTTTAAGGCACTAGGCAGCTTTGTATCAAGCAATCTAAGCCTAGTAAAAACCTCCATTAAGACCGGATCCATTACACCTTCCGGCATACCCCTTATTGTTGCTCTGCATATTCAAAACAAAACGAATTTAGCAATTCCCATAGAAGGATTCAGTGGTGGAATTTACTATGATTCCAATGAGATCGCACCGGTTGAAATCAATTCAACGGTGACAATCCAACCAAATAAAGTATCCATCGTCCAGATAGATAGTTTCATCAATTTTTTAAACATCAGCTCTACCATAAAAAATCTCATCGTATCAGGACAGCTCCTTGCTGGACTCAATCTAAAGGGAGATCTCAGATTCGAAGGGGTAAATGTACCCATCAATCATAGTATTAGCTTATTTGGGTGATGGCCGTACAGTCCAATTTAAACACATCCTTAATTCCCCAACCAAAAGGAATTCAGGAGGTAATCCATAAAGATGGTGATACCTGGGACATCGTAGAAGTGATCCTCATGGCAGATCAGAAGTTGGGAACCTACATGTGTTCGTTTGCTTCTCAATTTGAAAGATCATATGCTGGCCTTTATCTTCTTTGGGATTTCGTACACCGAAATATCCAATACAAAGCAGATCGCCCGGGCCATGAAAAAGTAAAGGATCCTAGAGTTACGTGGAAAGATCGTTTTGGAGACTGCAAAAGCTTTTCTCTTTTTATCGCTTCTGTTCTCAGGTGCCTTAAAATAAAATACCGCTATCGATTTGCAGCATATCATAACTCAAAACATCCAACTCACGTCTACGTTGTCGCAACACTAAATAATGTGGATATCATTTTGGATGGCGTACATAAAAAATTTGATGATGAAGCTGAGTATACAAAAAAGTGGGATAAAATGACCCGGATAAGTTATTTAAGAGGAATACATTCAAGTCCAGCATACATTGGCATTGCAAAGCCAACCAGGGCTGAACGCATTGCAGATGCTCCCAAAGCAACGGCAGCAAAACCGCCTTTAAAAATTACTGGTCTTACAGAGGGACAACTCACCTTAGAATTACTTACCGATCAACTTAATATCATCAAAGCCTTTTATGGCGATCCTGAGGGAATCATTCAACAAGGTCTCAATTTAATTCACAAATCCAAATTTGGAGACTTTCATTATAATAAAGCCTTACCGGTAGGTTATATAGATCCAAGACTCTTTGAGCTTGTTAAAAAAATTCAAGCTGCATCCAATAATACAAGGATCAATGGAACACCGGTTCATATAGGTGACTTAACCTACAATAAGCCAAAGAAATATCCTACAAACTGCAATGATATCTATCAATCCAATGAATATTCAAAGCTCAGCAATGAATTATTTAGTATAGCTCCTAAAATTGAAAAAATACGGCTCGAAGCCTCACGTTTGACATTTTTGCCTGATAAGCAAAAAGTATTAAGTCAAATCACTCCCTTAAATCAAAGGCGTGCTGAGCTGTTAAAATTTTTAGGGGAAGTACGTAACGATGTTAACGAGTGTTTGCTTGCAAATGAGTTTGGAGAATTATTATCGAAAAAACTTGAAGCATGCGGACACCATGTGCTTTATGAATTTGTTTCAAATCCCAATCAAGCAACAAATGTTGTTGCAACTAAACATGTATTACATCAAGTTGCACTTTCAACACTTTCCAATCTAGCATACATCGATAGAGGCAATGTTAGACTAATGGTAGAGAATGGAATCATGAGAAAAAATACCCTTGTAAAAGGAATTCTCAATGATATCACCCCAAAAGCAACCATTGAAATTTTACGCCAAGGCGGACTCCTTAAATCACAACAATCTGGTATTGGTATTGAACCCGTTACAACTGCTGCAGTAATCAAAACAATTCAAGTTATCGTCGGAATCTTGGTTGGAGCACTGTCAGCTGCAGCGCTTTTACTGCAGCAAATGAATGAAAGAAAACGTCTTGAATTCAATGCTAAATCTCAGTTTGGACAATTCGGATTTGGTCCGGACCCTAACGATTGGCTGACTGATCCCAGCAAAACTAAATCGAAAGAATCATCATTTTCAAACCTATTATCTGAACATGCACCTGTGCTCTTACTTGGAACTGCAGGTGTATTATTTCTCACATCAAAATAAAATATCATGAGCATTCGTCGCCGTCGCAGAATAGAAATAAAAATTCCTGAAAAGATCAAGCTTACCAGGCCACCAAAGACCAGTACGAACAAAGTAAAAAAATCAACTGATCCGATAAAGTCAAAAAGTCCTGATTCCAATAAAAGCTAAATCTTTTATTCATCAAAAATTAATTAAACATGAAAAAATCTTCAATCGGCAGAAAAAAAACCAAACGCCGCACCATAGGTAAAATCGCAGCAAAATCACTGCCTGCTACAGTAAAAGCCTTTGGAAAAACATGGACTAAAAAATCATGCAGTAAAACCAAAGCAGCTGCTTCAAAAACGGCAAATGCTTCACGTAAAGCCGGAAAAGCTGCCATGGTAAAAAAGAACCCAACCGGTGGTTATTGCACATTTGTTAGAGGTCGTAAAAAAGCTTAACATGTGCCAGGGTAATAAAGCTTGTAAGGCGTGTGCACAAAAAGCCGCTGTCCGCGGTATCAGCCGCCGCCGTCGTTCAAAATCAAAACATTCAAGTATAAATTCTATCAGCATGAAAAAACTTAATTTCAAAACCTTCCAACCAGCACTGGAAATGGCAGGTGGTTTGGTAGGAAGTAAACTCATAAATTCACTTCCGCCATTAAAGGACAATCCAACTCTCTCAGCCGGTGCAAAAATTGCAATCGGGCTTTTTCTGGGAGGAAAAGGTAACACTGTAGGCAATATTGCTAATGGTGTTATGATCGGAGGTATCACTGACCTCATTGAAAAGTATCTTCCAGGACTTACTCCATCTCCAACCACTTTGGCTGGCCTTACAGGCTTGATCTCCAACAGGGAAAGACCTCAAATCGCCGGAAGTCACACTCAGATTGGATGCCCTGTTGAACAAATCCAATTCAGAAACGCTTAATCATCTCTTTTTTAAACATCAAAACTCTTAAGTCGTGAAAAATATCAATTCAATTCTTTATCTCTTCATTGCTTTTATAGCAATCACTCTTTTGAATTTCTTTACTCCGGCAGATGACAACTTACAGTTGTTCGCATACTCATCTTTGGTGATCGCTCCGGATAACATCCGCGCTGCCTTCAGTCGCTTTGTTGAAATGCTGATGAAAGAAAACAACACCCAGGATATCTCAGAGCTTGGTTTACAACAAACTACTGCTAGGCTTTTAAAAGAGGCATCCAATACAAGCAACTCGTACATATTTAATCCGCGAGCAGCAAATCCTTCAAATACCGACGTAAAAAATCTGGAAATCCTTTTACCAGATAAAGCCAAATTTTTTGCAGCATTTATGAGGGTTTGTGTTCGGAAATGGGATGGTACCAAAAAAGCTTTGGAACCAGTTTTCACCTATCCGGACAAAAACTATTTCGTTGCTACTGATGAGGCACTCTCATTGGAATCTTTGTTCAACGGATTCGTTGACTTCAAAACAAATAACAACGGAAGACTGGTCCGCTTTTCAAACGATGTATTTCGTCGCGTACCAGGCCAACAGCACGAGCCCATCACTGGAAATCAGCCGTTCCTTCCTGCATACGGACCAAGTTTGGAAGAAAAAGGCTTCCACCAATTAATCCCTAACTTGGTTTTGGAAACTGCCCTTCAAAATGAAATCATTGTCAATACAATGGGAGCTGCTCCCGCAATTGAAGGTGGCACAAACAAAAACTTCATCCAGGTGGAATTGTACGGATGGACATTCTCCGGTTTGTTCAGCGGCGGTGGTGGTTGTGCAGTCTAAAAGGCTTCGTTCAATAGGTTAATACTTTCTGTTAACAGTAATCCAGGAGATTTACTCAACGTGAATCTCCTGGTTTTAAAAAACAAAAAAACATGCAAGGAGTTATAGCACAAATGGATGCTCATTTTCGCGAGCACCCGGCCCGTTACACACACACTGTGGAAGCAACGGTTGACCCAAATAATCGCAGAGTAAATCTACCAGACAACAGCATGTTGCTAGGAAAGCATATCATAGGTCTCGTTGTAAGTCTGCAAAATAGTGGCGATACAGCCAGAACAATTACAGGTCGCAAGTTGGTTGCAGATGAAATCATCGATTGTGCCTTTCTTACTTTGAAAAGCGACAATCGAAACACACTTTCAGACTTTCCGCTAAGACTGGCTACCCAAAAAGCAGCCGGACCAACGGGAGATTACATGCAACTATCTCTACCAAATGGTTATGTACCTTCTTCATCATACATCCACATTGCCGATGGTCCAACCATTCCAACAAACCGTAGCATTCAGTTGACTTTTATCTACCAGCCACCCGTGGACGATTGTTTTACAGAGGCCGCATAAACTAAATTAAGCGTGAGTAAACCTGCATTTCGATCGATCGAGCATTTAAAAGACTGGTTCTACCAGATGAAAATGCCTTATTGGACTCTTTGGAATGGATATTCTAAAGATGCCAAAGATCGAGCTGCTTACAATCTCACGGTTAATGACATTGATCAAAGTTGGGACCTTTTAGAAAGGGTACTTGAAAGAAAACAAAGCAGTGGAGGAAAAATCACGGTCTTTATTACCGGTGAAACAAAATCTTCAAATGGCTTGACTGAGTATGTTGATTTACCTACTCAATTAAATCCGGCAATTTCTGGAATGGGAGTCTCATCCCCATACATTGGAGCATCAGGTTCCATTGCAGAATTCATCGAGGATCGGGTCAATACCAGAATTTCCATTGCGGAAAAAGATCGAAGAATTTCTGAATTAGAAGCACAGCTCGAACAAAAACAATCAGGAGGATCTTTTGACAATCTAATAAATCGTTTAACTGAAAAACTTCCCATTGAGGCTATTGTCACCGGGCTAATTGACAAAGTCATTGGAACCAACACACCTGCTGTTCAGCAAGCAATCAACGGTATTCCGGAAACAGACCATAACCCAGATAAAACAGAACAAGAAGAGCTCTCACAGGATCAGATTAATACCATAAATGAGGCACTCAGCCGCATACAAAGAGTATTTCCGGACGTGCCTTCATTTATGGAAAAATGCAGCCGCTGGATTGAAGCAAATCCTAGTACTGCCAAAACATTTTTTAGTAGCTTATGAATCCATTTATAGCTGAAAGATATAATATTAAACTTCCTGTATGGAATTCATCACGAACTGTTGATAACAGTTGCGCTATTCTTCGAACAAAATCAGGAGAAGCCATTCGCGAATTCATAACGCTCATTCGTCCGGCTCAGTTAATGAATGGGATCATTGATAATGTTCGAAACTCCATTCTATTTAAAAATAATGGAACTACCAATATTTTGATTGATGGTAACTGGACACTAAAGCCCGGAGAAGTAATCACATTTGGTTCATCCAATAACTTGGATATAAATTTTCAGCGCCATGTTTTTACATTTCCATCTGATCCATTCAATGCTGCTGGAAATAACCGGCTTGAAATCGTAGAAACAATATTAAGCGAACCATTTGCAAGCACTTATCAGCCAAGAGGTGTACAATTATCTTAATAATACGAATCATGTTTATAGCAGCAAGTGGAGCAGTAAATATTCAGGGTGGAGGAGGAGAAAATCCTGTCTACCAAAATTCCTATGCTAAGAACAGAAGGTTTCGTACAACTGACGAAATTATTCTTCCACCAGGAGCACTCGTCATTGACATTTATAACAGTGGGCTCTTTGATATAACCCTTGAAATCTTTGGTGTTAATGGAAATGAGATATTAGGCCTTGGAATGCGCTACAACTTTCAAGCCATTCAAAACCCAGTGGATCTAAAATTTGAGCTTTCAAAACAGGTGACCGCTACACCGGCTGCCGGTCAACCTATGGAAGTAATGGTAATTTATCCTCAAAGCAGCACGGTTGATTTAGACGAATTAGAAAATTAATTTTTTAAAACAATCCAATATGAAATTCTTAAAATTCCTTTTCCTTGCATTCAGCTTTATTTTAAGCTCAAATGCATTTTCTCAAACTGGTCAAACTGGAGCGGGTACTTTCGACTATGAATATCAATGGTTGTGCGACTCTACGCCACAGACAACATTTTACCGCGTCACTTTGCACCGGCCAGGATTCGCGGCTATCGTAGTTGGTAATTATAAACCCGACGGAACATCATACACTGTAACGTCTGTTGCAAAAGTGGGACCCTGTGTAACAGGCGGAGGTTCTTATCCAGATTCGACCTATCAATATGACTACCTGGAAATGTGTGATAATTCACTTTCTTCGCCTGTCAATTACATCAAAATTTACCGATACGCCACATTTAATGCAACCGGAGCTAAAACCAGATCATTTGTTGGAGATTTTAACCCTGCAACTGGTGCAGCCTATTCCGCTGGTGGATCAGTTTATCCTGGTTATTGTTATGCACTGGCTGTTGATGCCGGTACGAAAGTAAATACTATTCAGGCAACCGGTAGTTCAGGATCTTTACTTTATGCGGATAACGGTATGAGCGTCGATATTCTGAATGTCGGTACCAACATAGCCAGACTTGTAATCAATTCGGATAATTATGATCTTTTACCCGGCGAACGCTGGTTTTGTCATCAACAATTTGATGAAAAAACAAGATCAGTTTATAGATGTCCTGGACTGACGTATGACGCTAACCATTCGGGTGCCTCTACGACACTCCACATCACTCAAACAGGATATTAATACTCAATCCCATGAAACGCCTCTACCCATTAATATTACTAGTTCTGCATGCCTATATCTCTATTGGGCAGACTGGACAATCACATGATCTTGAAACTTATACATACTGCCTAGTGGACTCAGTTTCTCCATCGAACCAGCGCCAGATATATGCGGTCATGAATACTGCCACTAAAGCAGTAATGTATTACAATGATCATAGTTTACAAGCTCCTTATACGCCAACTGGTACACTTATTCCCTGTTTTGATATAGCAGGTTACTCTGAATGCCGATTGCGTTCTGTCTCCAACTCATCCAACAAAAGAAAATGGCAACTCGCCATCTCTGATGTTTCATCATATCATACAGACATGTTCTTAGTAGGAATTGAATATGAGGAATTCGTTGGTTCCGGAGTTGGACCTGGAAAACAAAAAGCAAAAATTCCTTTGAATTATCCTTACGGAAATACCACAAAAGAAGGACTTCGCTTCGCTACCGATATCAAAGCCTGGTTTGAATGCAAAGGCATCCACTACGTAGATTCTTCGACATGGGGCCTTAAGGGCGTGTATGCCCTGGACATTCAAATTCATACAGTCCGGAATAATTTTGATATTAATTTGGATTTAGCTTTTTATTCCCTTGCGTTAAAAGATCCATCACCCACTACAATAAGTAAATCAGGAGGTAATACAGTTGTAAACTCTATTTCTACTTATGAAGTATGCGAAGTTTATCGCAAAGAAAAAAATGGAGCTGTTTATTACATCCTGCCATATTACGCCACCACGCCACTATATCCAAATGATGCATCGTTTGGATTACTAGACCGACGTGTTGACTGTAACTACCATACCAATCGCCTGGATGATTGTGACCGCCCGGCTTCGCAAAACTGCTATATAGCAAAAGCAGATTCAACGCTGTGTTCATATTATCTGCACATTCCAACAAAAGATACGATCACTGCAATGTGGGCTGATGGGGCATCCATTCCTATCAATGGATCCTATTTCGCTACGGTTCAACCGGATCAAAAGCAGTTACAGGATACGATTCAACGATGGTTAGAAAATACTAACAAGTATGGCCGAATCTCTGTTGAAAATACCAAAAACGCTGCTGCTGATGGCTGGATCATTACAGTGCAATATTCAGATGTAGTTTTCGATTCCGTTCAGACCAATCGAGGAAAGTATTACTTCGATGTGGTGGATTGCAAGGACTACATGTATTACGATGTTACTCGCAATGAATTAGGTGGTGTAATCAATGTTTTAGATCAATATGGGCGCAATTTAATTGCTCCTCCATACTCTTCGGTAATGATTCCTTGCGATCAAATGGAACATGTTGGAGGATGTAGATATAAGGGATTATTCGGGACCGATAAGTACACATCAGTCACAACGAATAAACCTTATTACACGTCAGACTACAGCTCAATCACCTTTTATCAGACATCGGGAGCCTGCACACTCATTGTGCCCAATAAAGCAGGAGGTACTTCATCGTTATCACTTACCGGCGGAATGATTTATTCACTTAAAAGTGAAAACCGATGTAAATATTTAGCAAAACAAACAATTCTATACTCATGGGGTTCAGGACAAACATTTGTAAACTACTCTTGGTAGTACTGCAAGTCCTGGCAACCACCATGTTGTTTTGCCAGGCAACTTTCAACCATATTGTATTGCCGCAAGGACCAGTTAAATCTATTCAGTACAATGCAGATGGGTTTTTAGCAGGTGGCTCATCAGCATTAATCATTGATTCAGTTTTGGCCGTGGGAACAAATACTGCAAACTATAGAGCAGGGGAGGGCCAGACGAAAATATTTACCAAAGCATTTGCACAGCGAAATTATTTGTGTGGTCAGGGACCTTATTCAGAATTTAAATCAGGAATGTTTTTAGGTGATAGAAATTTTGGTATCTGGTATCCTTTAGGCAATGGCGCAACGACAGTCAATACGATTTCATTTCAATCTTCGATATCCGGAACCAGCTTAGGAGCTAATGTAACTGCAGGGGCTGTTTACACGCAGAAAAAAAGACTTGATGTCTATAATGCATCAGGTGGGGTGAATCAGTCAACTTATGCCAGAAATGCAGATAAAGTTTTAGTCCTAAGTGCCGGTGCAAAACTTGGAGGATTTTTCTGTGTCTTTTCATTCGGCCTGTATGATAATACTGTTTTCATGGATTCAACCAGGTTATTTGTCGGACTAGACGACGGGGTACCATCAGCGACAAACGATCCTTCATCAAATGGAAATATTATTGGTGTTGGATTTGATGCCCTGGATACTGCAATGTACATCATGCATAATGATGCTTCCGGAACAGCCACTAAAATACTTTTAGGTCCGGATTTTACATATCGCTCTGCACAGCGCGATTGGTACAAATTTTATATCTATAATCCACAAGGCGGATCTGTTACTTACTGGCATATCATTAATGAATATAACGGTACTGAACAAAGTGGTACAATAACAACTGATTTGCCCAGCAACACAACACTGCTACAACAATATGTTTGGCGGAATACAGGCCTTCAAAATCTTAATGTAATCACTTCAATTGGATTAATGTACTATGAAACTGACTATTGATAAAACAATTATTGCTTGGATTGTATCTGTAATCAGTGCTATAAGCATGTTTACATTATTCGGATTTTATACTAAAAATCAACCTCAGCCAACAATGACTTATGTTGATCAGATTACTATAACCTCCATTCCAATGTACAGAGATATTGAACAAGCATTAAGAGATGAAGATCTCCCTACGGGTGCCTTATTCATCATCTCTGGTGAAGATTATATAAGAATCAAAAAATATCAACTCTAATGGACCTTATTCAAATGTTTGCACAATTCGGAGTACCAACGCTGATCCTTGGTTTTATCTTGATATTCATCATAAAACCATTTGTCGATTCTCACGTCAAATTTATAAACCGTCAAACCGAATTGCTTCAAAGCATGAATAATGATATTCATGAGATGAAGTCCGATATAAACATTATAAAAAGTGATGTATCAAATTTAAAATCTTCAATACGATGAAAAAGAATTTTCAACTCAGTACATTTATAATGGGAGCAGCAGCCGGATTTGCTGTCTATTGGTTGCTTCGACAAAACAAGCTCTCTAATGATTCTCAGGTCATACCTCCAAACAATCCTGATGGTTACCTGGATTTTGATTTGATCGACACGTCACGTGTTAGCGGACTCCCTAAAAGACACCGCAATGAAATTGCATGAAAAACATTTGGAAATGGTCTGCAGCTCTCATTGGCCTACTAGTGGTTGGCAGAACTGCTCTATCATCTCAACAATTTAATTTACAATCAATGCTTAGCTTATACTTGGATGCACTGAGTTCTGCTTTTGGACAGATGTCTAAAACACAGCTGCAACATGCTTCTCAAATTATTAAATCATTTGATATATACGGCGATCGAGATTTCAGAAAACTGTCCTACATCTTGGCAACTGCTTGGCATGAAAGCCGCAGATTAACAGCTCTTAAAGAAATTCGCTGTAATCTGGGAACTCCCTGTTATGAAGACCAAAACCGATATTGGGCCAGTGGTTACTGGGGTAGGGGATTTGTACACCTTACTCATTTGGAAAATTATAAGAAAATGTCAAAGCGGCTCAATGTGGATTTGGTTAATAACCCGGCGCTTGCAGAAAATCCGGTAGTTGCCGCTGACATTTTAGTCACCGGTATGATGGAAGGAATATTCACGGGTTTAAAACTTTCGGATTTTATAAATAACCAAACTACAGACTACACATCGTCAAGACGTGTAGTTAATAGCCTTGATCGTGCTGATCTCATTGCATTTTATGCTCATTCCATTAATAAATCACTCCGTTATCAACTTGCATAATAAATCACCTTAACACACACACAAATGGCTCAAATTATTAATATTTATAGGGACATTTCTGATAATGGATATACACCAAATCAATTTTTGGATTATTTAGAAGAAGTAAACGATCGCCAAAGCCAATTTCAATTTTACGTCGCAGATAGTATAGGATTTATTAAAAATAGCTTTGCTTTTGGAATTTTAGTGCCTGAAAACATTTTGAGAATATTTAAAACAGTTTCAGCTAATTCAAGCTTTGAGGCCTTTAAAAAAATAATTGAAGAAATCATTGATAATCGTTATCGCTTTGATTCCACCGGAACGATAACAGATACTACTGCAAATACACTTGAAAAGACATCCATCATTGATATTCCATTAGGCACAGGTTATAGTGGAGGTTTAATTCCACTCATAAATCTTCCAATATGGCTTGAAGATATACTAGGAAAATTAGGATTAAATATCAACACACCATGGCACGTTTGGGCCATACTTGCTGCCGGTGCAGGATATAAACTCTCTCAGAAAGATTCAAATAAAATCGTTTGGGGAGCTCTGTTTGCTCTTTGTTCGTGGGTATTGATTCGTAGATTTTTATTAAAACCTAAATCAGAATAATTATGGCATGGGCTGAATTGATCATATTTACTCAAATCGGATGTCCACATTGTGAATCTGTAAAAGTTCACATTGACAAATTAAAATCACAACTATCAGATGTTAGCCACGTGATATTAGATCCAAATCCGGCTAAAGCTCAGGACCGCGATCACCAACTTGCCGAAAGACTAGGAATTATCTCCGTTCCGGCTGCAGTAATTTTTGAAAACAATACTGCAGGAAGCCTATATCTAGGTACACAACATTTTAGCTCAGGGAAAATATTCCAAGATTATACTTTAGCCCAAAGCCGAAACCCAATACTCACAAATTCCGCTCCCATCGATAAGACAAATACGAACGGTACAACTTCTGTTCCACCTTTAGAAGTGGATCCAGGGCTTCCAACTTCTGGATCTGATCCTTCAAACACATTATTAAAGCCTGCAGCCATTGTGCTAGGACTGATCATTGCAGGTGCATTTATTTTCAAAAAGTAAAATCAATTTCAGCATGAAAAAACTAAATATAAAATTGGTATTAGCCGGACTTGCAGGCGCTGCAGCCCTTTACTTCATTTATAAAAACCAGGAACAAAAAAGGATATACCAACAACAATTGGATCGACTTAACAAACAATTCGGAACAAATGGTCCACCAGCAAATACACCTGCCTGGCAACAATGGGTTGGCTTGATACTGTCTGTTTATGGACAAGCACGCCAATTGTGGGAACCAGGTGGAATTTTTTACCGCTCAGCAGTTCCACATCCTGATCAGGATCCGAAAGCTCTTGAGGATTTGCTATTCAAAATTTCTCAAACAAAGTTCATCGCTTAAACAAAAAACAAATTCATTCACTCATTTAAATAAACGTCATGAATAAAATTTATTTAGCCCTTGCACGAACTATCATTGGAAAGTTATTTCCAGGGCTCAAAACTATCGGATTAGGTTGGATTACAACTGTCATGGGAGTTTTAAATGTAATTGCAACGACAGACATTTTCCAGCGGCTTTGTGAATCTGCCCATTTATGCATTGAAGGCTCAGCAGCCCATGGTACGATAATGATCGTCATTGGTGAGCTGATGAAGATATTCCGTTTTGCTACAGGTTTAGAAAACGGTGAAAAGCAATTCGTTCGGTAAGTTTAATGGGATTAGGACAGCTACCGCGTAGCTATGGATTTAATCAATCCAGGCAAAAGGGTGCCGGCCGCTTCTAAGGAGGCGGCCGAAATCCTTAAGTTTCGAAAAATCTGATAAACTCATGAACGTTATGAGCTTTCAACTTACGATACTGAATCAGGTAACTTAGTGTAGTTTCTTTCTTTTCGAACTCGACTACTTGACGCACGTATTCGTTAACCCAGATTTTCGGAGGAGTAAAGAAATTCCTCCGTACCGGTTGCGATTTATTTAATGTTTTATTACGAAAATCGCAAATCCAAAAATAGATCGTAATGGCTTGTTTTACGTTGTACGCTGGGATCTTTAAATCAAGCCAAGTCCACTCGTAACGACGAGATCCGGGCTTTCCAATTTGAAGACTAAAAAAGTGCAGTGTTGGCTCCATAATTTGTATATTTAGGTAATGCGAGCCCTGCATCGTATGATTAATTTCGGATCTAATTCTTTCCCATAATTTATATTATGTTAATATACCTTTAATCAACGTAAACCCTATATTCAACTTCATGGTCTGTCTTGGTTAATGGTTCAATTATCCCGATGGGCTCAGCATTTATTCCTTGTTCATTCAGTGTTTCCTCAACCTTCCTTCTGCCATCCGGATGAACCACCACCATCAAGCCTCCACTGGTTTGTGGATCTGCCACAATCCATTTATAGGCATCGTCTTTCAATTTGACTTTGGTTCCATAGCTTTTCCAGTTTCTGTTCGTTCCGCCAGGTGTACTCTGTTGTAAAAGATATTCGTCAAGATCAGGTGTTAATAAAGGTAACTTAACATAATCTACCCTTGCAGAAACTTTGGAGGCTTCACAGATTTCCAGTAAATGACCCGCCAAACCAAATCCGGTCACATCAGTCATCGCGTGAACTTCTCCAAATTCAGCCAATACCGAGCCAACCCGATTTAGTTTGAGCATGCTGTTCTGTGCTAAGGCCCGATGTTCTTCTTTTAGAATTGACTTTTTTTCTGCCGTGGTAAGAATTCCAACACCCAATGGTTTTGTGAGATACAATAAATCTCCAATTTGAGCAGCCCCGTTTGTTTTAATTTTTTTTCGAGCGATCAATCCGTTAACAGACAATCCAAAGATAGGTTCCGGACTGTCGATGGAATGTCCGCCAGCCAGTGGAATTCCAGCCTCAGCACAAATACATTTGGCTCCTTCCAGCACAATTCCAGCCCAATAAGGGTCAATTTTATCAATGGGCCAGCCTAAAATACCCAAAGCCATTATAGGTTTTCCTCCCATTGCATAAACGTCACTGATAGCATTTACAGCTGCGATCCTTCCAAAGTCAAAGGGATCGTCCACAATGGGCATGAAAAAATCTGTAGTAGAAATAATGCATTGGTTATCATCCAACAAATAAACTGCTGCATCATCGCGTTGCTCATAACCCACCAATAAATTTGGGTAATTTTGATTCCTGGAAGGTCGTAAAATTTGATCCAGGACGCCAGGCGCAATCTTGCACCCACATCCAGCGCCATGACTAAATTGCGTGAGACGAATGGTCGTAGGATTATTCATTTAGCATCATGTTTTTTTTATCAATTAATACCCCTATAATACGTTCATCATCTTCCTCACCAAATTCCAACTTCTCTATGTATGGACTGTTATTATGTTGAAGGTTGTATTCATAGCATTTATCATAATATTTTAATGCAATTTGTGCGGCTTCTTTCAAAGCTCCATCCTTAATGAGTTCAATCGCCTTAGCAGTCGCTTCATGTCCTAGCCGACTTTCTATTTTTTTAAATGCCTTTTCTAAATCTGCCGCTTGCTCCGATGGATAGTTTTTTACCAATGTTTCAATTCTCACAGAAGTTGAACGCGATACATTAATCAGAGGACTGCTTTTTAATTGATTCCACATGGCTTGGGGTATGAAATTACGGCCAATGGTTCTACTTTCATTTTCCACCCAGGCATAGTTGGTTCTTATTGCGAGTCGCTGAATAGCATCATGTACATTATTTTCAAATTGTTCATTGGTTGTTTGCCTTTGCTCCCCTATCCACCCGAATGCAGATCCTTTATGGTGTGCTATTCCTTCCAAATCAAGAAAAGGTTCGCCTTCATTGCTCATTTTTTGCAATAATTGGGTCTTCCCTATTCCAGTTTTCCCACCCAAGACAATAAACTTTAATGGAATCTTTACAAAAGACTCCAAGACTAATCTTCTATAAGCTTTGTATCCGCCAGTAATTATTTGAACTGGAAGCCCGCACAAACCAAACAACCATCCCATACTTTGACTACGCATTCCACCTCTCCAACAATAAATTACTAGATTTCGATCTTTTGAGAGCACTAATGCTTTTTCGACAAATTCAGAAAGTTTAGGTCCAACACAACGCAAGCCTAGCTGTATGGCTTCGTTTTTTCCTTTCACTTTATAGGTCGTTCCAACTTCAGCACGCTCTTCATTGGTAAACAATGGAATATTTACAGCATTGGGAATATGACCTTGTTCAAATTCTTTTGGCGTTCGAACATCAACAATGCAAACTTCCTGCATATTCAGAAAAAGATCTTTTACCAGTAATTCATTCATACCTGTCATCCATCATGCTAAATTATCGTTGAAATTCTTCATAGTATTTTACATAAAGTTTACACAAGTTCATCGCATCAGGCAAGGCTCGATGACGGGACCCTTCGAAGTCAAATCCTTCATTGGTAAGTGCTCTATCCAATCCAACCATTTTCGGAAGTTGCTTCAGTCGAGCATATTGATGCTTGAGGTCTACCACTTTTCCAAGCCAATCAGTTTCAATTCGATAATATTGACAGGATTGTAACAACAGAGTTTCATCTGTTTTTCCCCATGTATAGAGTGTGATGGGTTCTGTGTCATCATATTCTACCCATTCTAAAAATTCTTCCAACACTTGATGAAAATACTTTGCCCGGTCAACGAACTCTTGTTCGATTCCGGTCAACATTTTGCAATAATTGGAAAGCAAAGGATGCCTTTCTGGCTTGATAACTCTTGTAAAAGAAGATTCAATCCTTCTAAATGGGTCGAGTCGACAAGCTCCAATTTCAATGATCTCAGGTGTACGAGTAACCTGCGAATTGCCCCAACACGTTGCTTCGAAATCCACAATAATTGAATACATTTCCCAAACACAAAATTTAAAATCGTTCAGTTTCTAAAATTATGGAATTCCAATTTACTTCAGCTTTCAAATCCATATGATTAAGTCTGTTGGCATAATACAAAAGTCCAAGGAAATCTTCACTGTAAATGCGCCCGTAGACATCCTTTGTAAGGATTCTTTTCAAATGAAAAATCCCTAATGATTCAATACCTTTTGAAATAACATCATCAATGGATCCTTCAATTTCTTTCGGATATATCAGTTCACCACGTTCTGCTTTCTGGAAAAGAATATACTGAAGCTGTTTGCACAAATCGTTCATGGTTTTGACCGGCAGAAAATAATCCTCTTCTGGAAGCTGAACCAAACTATAAATATCATGTTGAGGATTCATTTTAGAGAGTAATAAAAAAGCTGCATGGCTTACTAAATGGGAAGGCAAAATATAATTATATTTTTGAAATGATTGCCCAATTTTCTCTCCAAGTTCGCGTGTATAAATCATCTCGCGCTGATCATCCTTTGCCACTGCTCCATTTGTTACAAAATAATCCTTCAACATCACTTTATGTTGCTTATGATCAAAACTCTCTCCTTGATCATCCAGCTGATTGCCAAAAACATCCATTGGTTTACCAAATGTCAAATAAATTTTAGTTGGCAATTGAAAGACCCTCTTTATTAATTTCAAATATGAACCCAATCCCGCTTTTATAGTTCTCCCGGTATATTTTTCCTGACCCGTACTGGATAAATATTGGCTGATCAATGATCTGGCTTCGAGCACTGATTCATATCCCAATACCACTGGGACAATAACTATTTTCTTTTCGCTCCCCTTCTCAATCAACAATCGTTGAGCCTGAATCAAAGAACCTAGTAATCCTAATTTCAACTTAATTTCCAACTCTCCAGATCTGGACCGTGTACCTCCCGGAAAAAATATGGTATTTACTCCCTCCATTACAGAAAGCTTGGAATATGCAGTTAAGGTATGTAGGTAAATACTGTTTTTCTTACGCCGGTCAACTTTATAGGCACCTAAACGGTTCATAAAAAAAGCAAAAAACTCACTGTCGAAAAGATTGAGTCCTGCACCATAAGAAAAAGCAGGGAGCCCCACGGATAGATCTATCGCATAGCCGACCAATATTGAATCCAGATTACTGGAATGCGTTGGCACCAAGACGACAATATGCTCATTAAACAAATTTCTTGCAGACTCTACATATCCATTAACGCGTAAAGATTGTTGGTTTTTATCTCTTAATTTAATGGACTTTGACCAGAATACTGACCATCGGAAAGAATACAATAAAATATTAAACAGAATATCACTCCACCGACGAACCAGAAGAAATGTCTTTGAATTAAAATGCCCAATAATTTCCTGACTAAACCTATTGATGAGTCTGGATAGTGTTTCTAGATTGCCTTTGTGTTTGTCGGGAAGTAACTGATTTGCATTATACTCGTTTTGAATCTTCCGGTAATATTGCATTTCATAAGGAGGATCCGCTTTCCAAGGATTGGTTTTGACACGTTGTTTTTCAAGGTAAATGGTTCTGGCAATGGCTGTGTCAATTTCCTCTTTTGTCATTGTTTGATATTGCTCAAAGACGTCAGCATTTAACTCTTGAAGAAAAGATTTTTTACGAGTGATAAATCGACTGATTGGCCAGTTTTCCAATTCAGGAATGATGTGTTTAAAAACTTTATATTGATAAATTTTATCCATTACTTTAATGTCCTTCAGATTCTATTTGATAAATTACTCGATTAATTTCATTTAATAATTGTGTTTTGCCATCACCCAATTTGGCACTTACTTCGAATATTGGAGGAATGGATTCCCAATCATTCGCTAACTTATTCTTCAACTGTGATCGAAACTTTGTCATTTCCAATTTTGTGCATTTGTCGATTTTAGTAAGAATAATATAAAAGGGTATCTGATGTTCTCCCAGAAATCGCATGATAGACAGATCTATTTCTTGTGGCTCGATACTACAATCGACCAACAATAATAAAAGACATAGGTTTTTTCTTAAAGTTAAATAACGTGGAAATTCAAAAGCCCAATGGTTCTTTAGTTTTTTGGCTACACGGGCATATCCATACCCTGGCAGATCCATTAAACACCAACGGTTATCCATGACATACTGCACAAATTCCCGGGTCTTGCCAGGCGTCCCCGATACCTTCGCGAGGTCCTTACGCTGGCATATTGAATTGATCAGGCTGCTTTTTCCCACATTGGACCTGCCCCAAAAGCATACCTCTGGGAGTTTAGTCTCGGGTATCTTATGAAAACTGGGGAAAGATCCTGTAAATGCAACCTCCATGCTTATAAATTAATCAGGCAAAGTTCGTTAAGAATATCCTAAATTGGATATTTCAAAGAATATATATTAAAGCTATTCCGTATATTTGTTATGAACATGATAAAATTTAAGTCAGCTTCTATTCTTGTAATGATTTGCGCCTGGTACCTGCCAACTTCTGCACAGGTCAATTTCCTAATTTCAGGAGGAATCCATAGCGTGGATGTAAAAGCGAGTGATTTTATCATTACCAACAGCAATAAACTCGATTCATTTCAACTTAAGTTGGATAATGCTTCTTATGGATATCATTTTGGATTTGGGATAAGATTACGATTTGGACAATTTTACTTACAACCCGAGCTTCAATTCAATTCCAATAAAGCCACCTTTAAAATAAAGGAATTCGACTTTCCTGGAACCGTTGACTCTATCAAAACAGAGCGGTACCAATATGTTGACTTACCCGTAATACTTGGCCTTAAAGCTGGCATTGTGCGACTGTATGCTGGCCCGGTTGCTCACTTTTTTTTAAAGAACTCCTCAGAGTTGTTTGATGTTTCTGGATATGATGATAAATTTTCTGCCGCAACGTTTGGCTATCAGGCAGGAATAGGATTTGATATATCATTCATAGGAATCGACATAAAACACGAAGGAAATTTTAGTAATTACGGAGATCACATACGTTTTTTCGGACAAAAGTTAAATTTTGACAAAAAAGCATCTCGCTTAATGGGAACGGTAAGCTTTAAATTTTAATTCGGGGATCAGTTATCATGTAAGCAATATCGACTAAAGTATTGACTACAATAAATATCGTAACGGTTATTACACAACAACCCAATACCAAGGGCACGTCAAATTGACTTAATCCTTGAATCGTCAAATCCCCAAGGCCTCTAAAATTGAAAACATACTCCACAAAAAATGCTCCGGTAAGCAGCGAGGCTAACCATCCACTTAATGTAGTGATGATAGGATTCAACGCATTTGGAAAAATATGCTTTAAGAGAATGCTATATTTCTGAACACCCTTTGCCTTTACAGTGGTTATAAAAGGCTCCTGCATAACTTCAAGCAAAGATGCCCGGGTCATTTGGGCGATCATTGCGACCGGCCTAACACCCAAAGCTATAGAAGGCAGCCATAATTTTCTCCATTCAATGATTTCGTTTCCCATATCATCCAAACCATAAATAGAACCTTGGACCGGAAGTCCTGTCCATGGACCAAGGTAGTAGGCAAAGATTAAGGCAAATAAGATTGCAGCAATGTAACTCGGAATACTGTAAAATACCACACTTGTGCTGACAATAAACTGATCCACCCATGTATCAAAATACAACGCAGAGAATATGCCGAATCCGATACCCAAGCATAAAGCAAATGTAAAAGCTGAGAATCCCAGCCACAAAGTGCCTGGTAGCGCCTCATAAATCAAACTTCCCACTTCCTCTCCACTGGCATAGGACTTTCTCAAATAAGGCTTTTTAATAATCAACATGGACTCTGCTCCCATGATCATTTTACGGTAATGGTAATTTTGCAGTCTAACGTCAGCATTTCTTACCCACTGCAGAGGTGATAAATCTTCAAGATAATACCAAACTTGAAGCCCGAATGGCTTGTCTAAAAAATATTGATTTCTTAATCGCTGTATGCTCTCAGGATCACTCCTCTGTCCAAATTGTAGGCTTGCAGGATCGACGGGGGCCTGGTAAATAATTGCACTGATCAAAGCAATTACAGCTATGATGCTCAACAAAAGGATCGACAATTTATTGATGATAAACCTTAGCATCCAGATCGATGAATTCAATAACAAAAGTAAATACCTTTGGGATTTCATTATGCAAAATCCATCACTCAAGATTACTTCATTTCAGCCTAAACCCAATTTAGGTCTTAGCAAATTTGATCTAGATTACCTATTAAGTCCTGAAAAATTCAACCCACTCATAAAACACCAGGATTATATTGAGCAAATACGCGCTGCAATTGAGTTACGTAAATCTTTTACCAACAGGCCTCAGCTCGTTGAAGCCATACGCGACCAGTATAAAAACCTTCCGGTTTCAATAAGTCTTGAAAATAACTTGATAAAACTAAAGAATGATAATTGTTTTACTGTTTGCTGTGCTCATCAACCTTGCATTATGGGAGGTCCATTGTATTGGCTGTATAAAATTTTGAATACCATTTCTGTAAGTCAATCCCTCAAAACCATCTTCCCTAAGTTCGATTTTGTTCCAGTTTATTATATCGGATTTGAAGATCATGATTTTGATGAAATTAACCACATATATATTTTCAATAAACATGTTGCATGGAATCACGCATCAGGAACAGCCGTAGGCAAGTTCGATACAGAAGGTCTTGAAAGTTTTATTCTTGAACTCCTTCCCATTTTCTCACAAAATTCATTCGCTGAAAACTACTTACATAAACATCTCGACTTTATTAAAAACAATCAGAAATTTACAGACTATTATAACTGGTTTGTCAATGATTTATTTGGGCACTTTGGACTCGTGACCATTCTACCAGATACCCGGTACTTTAAGCAACAGATTATTCCTCTTCTTGAAAAAGAAATCCAACAATCATTCATCTCCAATAGTTGCGCACATGCTTCCAAAATATTGAACGAATTAGGATACGACTCACAAGTAAATCCAAGAGAAATTAATTTATTCTATCATGATACTGGTGGAAGAAAAAGAATTATCAAAAAATCAGATACCCTTTTTTCTTTACATGACGACTCAAAAAGTTGGACTATTGAATCATTGTTGACCGACATAAATAATACTCCTGAAAAATTTAGTCCTAATGTTTTGTTCCGTCCATTATTGCAGGAAAGCATTCTCCCAAATGTTGCTTTTGTCGGAGGAGGCGCTGAACTACATTACTGGATGCAATTAAAATCAACCTTTGAATTTACCGGAATCCCTTATCCTGCTTTAATTAGAAGGTCTTCCGCATTTCTTCTGGACCAGAAACTACAGGCCAAAATTATTAAATCCCAATTTGACACCCTAGCTTTTATTCAAACAGAAAAACAATTGCAGGATGAATTTATTCAAAGAAAACAAATAGAAAATCCCATTCCCAATGACTTGATACCAAAGATATCAGAGCTACTTGATCTTTTAAATCAGCACGTCTCCTGCCTGGATCAACCAACACACACCAGTATTTCAGGAGAGATTCACAAAATCTTAAAATCTTTAGATCAAATTGAAAATAAAGTCGCTAAATATATAAAAACCAAGCACACTAATGAATTGAATCAACTACTAAACATCAGAGAGCAATTTTATCCTTCAGGAAAATTACAGGAAAGAACCATAAATTTTCTACCGTTTTTTCTTAAAGTTCATGAATCTCTTTTCCAAGAAATCATAAATGGGATGAATCCACTTAACAAAGATTTCTACATCCTTGAAATTACCTGAAATGGCATTTGATCAGGAAGCCAACTTTCCAGTTTCTTCTTCATTGGAAGTCACAAACATCATCTCCAATAAATCAGACAAACAGGATTTCAAATCCTTACGGTCCACGATAAAATCTAAAAACCCGTTTTCCAATAAAAATTCAGAACGTTGAAATCCTTCAGGCAAATCCCTTTTAATGGTTTCCTTTACTACACGAGGTCCTGCAAAACCTATCAACGCATTAGGTTCTGAAAAATTAATGTCACCCAACATGGCAAAAGAGGCTGTTACACCCCCTGTTGTAGGATCGGTTAGAAAAGAAAAATAAGGTATTTTTTGTTTGGCCAACAAGGTCAACTTTGCAGATGTTTTAGCCATTTGCATAAGGGAAAATGCGGATTCCATCATACGGGCGCCTCCTGATTTTGAAATGATCATTAAGGGAACTTGATGCTCAATACAAAAATCCACCGCCCGGCTTATTTTCTCCCCCATTACCGAGCCCATAGAACCACCAATAAAAGTAAAATCCATCGCCGCTGTAACGAGTTCCCTTTTATTTACCTTTCCAGCAGCAACACGAATACTGTCTTTGAATCCTGAGTTCTTTTTGGCCTCCTCAAGGCGTTTTGAATATGATTGTAAATCCGTAAACTTCAAAAAATCCAAAGATTCCAATTCATCAAAAAGTTCCACATAATCTCCATCATAAATGATATCAAAATATTTCTCCGAACTTATCCTAGTATGATAGTTGCATTTTGGGCATTTATAAAATGATTCCTTTAACAGCTTGGTAGTGGTCATTTCACCACATTCCGGACATTTGAACCAAATGCCATCAGGGGTTTCTTTCTTTCCCTTTGTAGCTGTTGAAATACCTTCTTTTAGTCGTTTAAACCAACCCATCCTGTTTTGTTTAATATGAAGCTAATTTACGCCGGGGATTCGGGCAAAATTATAGTATATTCGCTCAGGAGGCATCTATTTTTTTGGAGCTTTCTTTATTTTTGGCTAAATTTTTAAGAAATTATATTTATAAATTTCTCAATATCAATTATTTGTGAAAATTTGTCTCATCGGATATGGCAAAATGGGCAAGGCCATAGAAAACATTCTTCTCCAAAGAGGTCATGATCTGGCTGGGATTATTACAACAAAATCGAATGCATCCGATCTATCAAGACTCCTCGCATCATCCGATATTGCCATTGAATTTTCAAGTCCGAAAGCAGCCCCTAAAAATATTTCCTCATGCCTTGAAGCAAAGGTTCCAGTGGTTTGTGGAACTACAGGTTGGATGGAACATTGGCAAAGTGTTGTAAATGAAGTTGGCAACAGGCAAGGTGCACTTTTGTATTCTTCCAATTTTAGTGTAGGTGTTCAGCTTTTCTTTGCGCTAAACAGATCATTGGCGCGATTAATGTCATCCAGATCTGAGTATACATGTGAACTCACAGAGATACACCATACTCAAAAACTTGATAAACCGAGTGGAACGGCTATAACGTTGGCGAATGATGTAATTCAAATACATCCTAATTATCAAAAATGGAAACTAGACCACCCAGATGGTCAATCACTTCCGATTCACTCCATACGCGAAGGTGAAGTGATCGGAACACATCATATCAGATATTACTCCAATATCGACGAGATATTTATTGAGCATAAAGCCTTTTCCCGTGAAGGATTTGCATCAGGTGCCGTTTTGGCAGCAGAGTGGCTTTTGGGACGTCATGGTGTCTTTTCCATGCAGGATGTTCTGGATATACGATCATAATGTTTTATAAACTATTATTCAAAGACACCATAATACAAAGTTCCCCTTAAAATGATTTTAAGAAAATCCATTGATGAAGTAATAGAAACTGCAAGAATTGAAGAGGTTGTTGGGGATTTTGTCGATCTTAAACCTAGGGGAGCTAACCTGATTGGATTATGTCCTTTTCACAAAGAGAAAACACCTTCATTTTATGTTTCTGCTTCCAAAAATATATTCAAATGTTTTGGATGCGGAAAAGGTGGCAGTCCCATACAATTTCTCATGGAAGCAGAACAACTCAGCTTTCCTGAGGCCATCCGCCAATTGGCAAAGAAATATAATATTGAACTTGAAGAAACACACAAACCTGAAATTAATCTTGCAGAAGACCAAGAAAGAGAAAGTCTTCACATCGTTAACCAGTTCGCCCTAGACTATTTTCAAAACCAGTTATGGAATACTGATTTAGGAAAATCCGTTGCACTTTCGTATTTCAAGCAAAGAGGATTTACTGAGTCAACCATTAGAAAATTTGAACTTGGATTTGCACCAGACAAACAAGATGCACTTTTTCAAGAGGCACTACAAAAAAGTTTTCAACCAGAATTTTTAAAAAAATTGGGCCTCGTAAATGATCACCAAAGAGACTTTTTTAGAAACAGGGTTATTTTTCCAATTCATCATATTTCTGGAAAACCCATTGCTTTTGCAGGTAGATTACTGGGCTCCGATGCTAAGGTTGCCAAATACATCAACTCACCGGAAACCGAACTTTACCAAAAAAGTAAGACGCTTTATGGCTTACATCTTGCAAAGAAAAGCATCCGCGAAAAAAATCAATGCATCCTGGTAGAAGGTTACACGGATGTGATCTCTTTAGTCCAGGCTGGAATAGAAAACGTAGTGGCATCTTCAGGCACTTCGTTAACTGAAGAACAAATTCTCGCAATAAAACGATTGACCAACAATATTTTGATCTTATACGATGGTGACCCAGCTGGAATTAAAGCAGCAACACGAGGGGTCGATCTTATCTTACAGGAAGGTCTAAACGTTAAGATTGCCATTGTACCAAATCAGGATGATCCAGATGGTTACGTGCAAAAAATAGGAAGCACAGCTTTTGAAAAATTCCTTAAAGAAGAAGCTGCAGATTTTATTTTGTTTAAACTCCAATCCAATCTAAAAACCATTGAGAACGATCCCGTACAACGCGCAGTCATAATCAATGAAATTATCAGAAGTATTGCAAAAATTGCAGATCCAATTACCCGATCGGTATACCTTATGGAAACCCATCGCTTAACAGCAATTGATGAAGCCAGCCTTCGAAGCACTTGCAATAAAATTTTAGATGAAGAACGGTCCATGCGAGCCATAAGAGAAAAAAAGGCAGCTTTAGACCGCGATGCTCAAATTCTTCAACAAATTAAAGGAGACGAAGAAAAGTCTCCTAATCAGGAACTTTCTATAATCGGAAAAGATGAATTTCAGGAACGCGATATATGCAGAATTTTATTACTTTACGGACATCATTGGTACAATGAAACTGATGGCATTCCATTTGGTGCTTATATCATTGAACATATTGCAGATACCCTGCCCTATTTTGAAAACGATAATTATAAAAAAATAATACTTGAATACTCTCAATTGCTCAGTGAAGGTCAAATTCCCGAAATTCAATATTTTATAAATCATACATCCCCTGAATTGGCTGAGCTTGCTGTGGACCTTAATTTTTCAAAATATGAATACAGTAACAATTGGTCAGATAAACTAGGAATTTATCTTCACACACAAAATGAACCTGACAAAAATTTTTACGCGGACATTAACCAAAGTATTCTCCGGTTTAAACTAAAAAAGTACAATCGCGCAATTGCTGAGTTTGAAAGCAAAATTAAAACTAGTCAACTATCCGAAGAAGAACTTGAAATTGAATTGAAGTCCCACCAATACATTCTACAAGAAAGAAATTACATAGCCTCATTATTACGAACCGTGATCATTCAATAAGATACTGTAAACTTTAGATAAGCCCGAGTTCAGCTAAATAACGTTCTGCATCCAATGCAGCCATACAGCCTGATCCAGCCGCAGTAACAGCCTGCCGGTAAATACGATCCTGAACATCTCCGCAAGCAAAAACGCCAGGTATATTGGTTTTGGAAGTTCCAGGAATTGTTTTAATATAGGATTGGTCATCCATATCCAACCATCCTGCAAATGGTTTTGAATTCGGACTGTGACCAATAGCGACAAATACAGCTTTCAAACCAATAACGCTGGTTTGACCCGATAGATGGTTTTTCAATAGAATATCTTCGACCTCTTCCCCACCTCTAATTTCTTGTATCTCAGAATTCCAATGCACTTTGATTACAGGATTGTTCAAAACCCTTTCCTGCATAATCTTGGATGCCCTCATGACATCCCTTCGCACAATCAAATGTACTTCCGGACACAATTTGGACAAATAGGATGCCTCTTCTGCTGCAGTATCACCACCACCAACAACCGCAACCTTTTGGCCTTTGAAAAAGAAACCATCACATACAGCACAAGCAGAGACTCCCTTGTTCATTAAACGTTTTTCAGAGTCAAGGCCTAACCACTTTGCACTTGCGCCAGTAGATACAATTACCGAATGCGCTTTGAAAGCTTCACCACTTTCTGTCCATACCGTGTGAATCGGCCCTGTAAAATCAACTTTGGCAATAACTTCATACTTGATCTCTGTTTGAAATCTCAGTGCTTGCTTCATAAAATCATCCATCATCTGTGGGCCTTGCACTCCCTCAGGATATCCTGGGTAATTTTCAACCTCTGTGGTAATCATCAATTGTCCACCAGGTTCAACTCCTGTAAACAATAGAGGTTGCATATTGGCTCTTGCAGCATATATAGCGGCTGTATATCCTGAAGGGCCAGAGCCAATAATAATGGTATTGTAAATTTGTTCAGCCATGTTAACCACCGATAATATTATGAATTTGACAATATTGGGTAACAGTTCTTATCCAGTTATGTTCATGATCATCAGATTTAAGATGAACATTTGCCTGTTTGTAATAATATTCGCGTGAATGTTGTAAAGATATAATTTGTTGATCCAAAGGTATTCCACTTTTAATGACAGGCTTGTTCATCTCGAGGTTTTTCTCAACCAACCATTGCAATGGCCTGTCCAGGAAAACAGTCACTCCATATCGGTTCATCAATCCCATATTATCCAAAAATGCAGGGCAACCTCCACCTGTACTGATGATTGAAGGGGTATCCAACATGAGTTTAAGAAGCAAAAAGCGCTCCAGGGTCCTAAATCCAGCTTCGCCTTGCGTATCCCAGATACTTTGAATACTTCTTTTAGCATATAGCTCTATTTCAACATCTTGATCTCTATGATTGAATGAGTATGTTTCAGCCAATTTATTGGAGAAATAGGTTTTACCGGCCCCTGGCATCCCAATAATAAATAAATGACGATGAAGAATTAAACTCATATCAAAAACAACTTTCCTTGAAACCACAGGTAATAGTCATTTAAAAATATTTCTTATTGTATTGATAATTAACAACTTATTAAAACTACTATAATTTTAAGAGCATGCCATGAAGGATAATTTTCCATGGACCTCCTAGTCTTCACTTATTGTCACTAAATTTACGGCCTTTCAAACCAAATTTCTACACATGAGTATTTTGATATTGTATGTCGTACTTTTTGCCATTATGTACGTGTTTTTTATACTTCCACGGACAAAGCAACAAAAGGCTCAGAACAAATTTCTAACAGAAATCAAGAAAGGAGACCAAGTGGTCACAGCATCAGGAATGATCGGTAAAATCACAAAGCTTGAGGACCTCGTTGTTGAATTACAACTTGATTCAAAATCTTTTATTAAAGTTTTAAAATCTTCAATTTCAAAGGAAGCCACAGATGCATTAAAGGATAAATATCAATTGGAACTTTAACCAACCTGTTTTATTTTCCCATTTTTGACATTTCCATCTGAAAAGATTCCATGTCATAAATTTTGTAGTTGCCTGTTGGGTAATCAAATACGGCCGAATCAACTTCAGCCTTGAATTCTTTTGCAACCATGATCATTTCCATTTGAAATCCACTACCTCCCATACGCATGTTGTATTCAAGTGGAGTTCCTTTTAAGTCAATACTCGTTTTTCCATTGGTAACATAAGAAGCATCAAACTTCAGTTTGTCAGTAACATAGAGTTTTAGTTCAATGTCCTCAGGAACTTCAAGACTTTTTCCTTCCTTGTCGGCTTTGACCTTAACATACACTTTATAACATTGAAATCCCAAAATTTCCTTGACGTCATTCCGATCTTCTTTTACCTCTATTTTAGGCCCTTCCATCCCGGATTTAGATGACTTGGCCGCAATAGAGGACCTAGTATCCGCAATTAAGTATTTTTTACCCATCAAATCCATATAAAGGCGAATACTGTCATTACGAGTATCATAATAGGTGGTATTGTTCATCATCATCATGGAGAATTCAGTTTTTTGGCGGACTCCATCAGCATACAAACTGATAGAGATGTTTCCTAAATGTGCACCCATATCCGTGGGTGCTTCTTCGCCATTGAGCATAATTTTCTCGACCTCCATCCGGAGTGTTCCTTTGGACAATTCCTGCCCAATTAAATGAAACGGTACAGACAATGCAACAAAAAATCCTATAAAAATCGCTTTCATAAGCTAAAGTATTATCAGAAAAAGTGATCCCGTTTGGATTCGAACCAAAGACCTACTGCTTAGAAGGCAGTTGCTCTATCCAGCTGAGCTACGGGGGCGCGAAAACCTCACCTTAGTGGGCAGAAGGCCGGGAACTTATGCCGCTACTCCCGGGGATCGGCGGCCGCTGCCTCTTCCGCAGCCGCTTCAGCCGCGGCTTCCGCTTCAGCTTCTGCCCTGGCCTGCAGGGCTTCCTTGCGCACTTCGTAGATTTCGCTCTTGTCAAGCTTGGCGCAGCGGCCCGGATCCAGCTTGCCGTTGATCTTGTAGACGTAATCCGGCTGCGGCGTGATGTCTTCCTCGGCAACAACGAGATCAACCGCCGGGTCGCCGTCGATCCAGGCCCTCACCGGATACCAGTAGTCCGCATCGGGCGAGTCCTGGGTGTACTCGCTGGTGATGATGTAGTCGTAGTCACCCTCGTTCACCTTTTCGATGAACTCGGGACAGTTGTCGATCAGCCGGTAGGTGCCATTCGGTCCTTCCTGGCCGATGTACTGGACGTGATTGGAGCGGTCGATTCCGTAGAAGCCGTACTGACCGAAGAACATCTGCCCCGAGCCGGCCAGGGCGATGCGCTTGTCCTTCATGTCCCGGGTAAAGGCAAATGCCTCCTGCGGGCCGCCCTCCTGCAGGAACAGGGTTGTCCTCGTGTAGTGCTTCTCGGCGTATCCGACCTCTTCTCCCCTGCCCCAGACCGCGGCGATCACCGCAATCACCGCAACACAGCCGACGATCAGGCTGCGCGGAACCTTCGTGTTCTCGTTCAGCCAGCTGAGGCCGACCGGGGCCCAGATGATCGCCAGGGTCAGGAATATCGCACCCGGCAGGAAGCTCGGATACCACTTGGGCGAGGTGAGCACGGTGATCGCGTAGACCACGGTCAGGAAGATCAGGACCTTCTTGGCCCTTTCCTCCGGCTCCCTCAGCTGTCTGATCAGCGGCAGGAGCACCGCCGCGAGCAGCAGTCCGGGCAACAGGTATCGGGTGTTGGTGAAGAAACCGCGCGGCTGGAACTCCTGGCCGGCCGCGGTGAGAGGTGTGAACACGTAGACGACCGCGGTGATCAGGGCAGCCGCCGCTATCACCCGGACGATCTTGTTGCGTGACTTGATGACCAGCCAGATCGCAGCCGCGGCGAGCATGATCAGGATCAGCGGGAAGAGGATGCCAAAGGCATCGTCGAGCCTCGGAAAGAACCACCATCGATAGATGCTCGGTTCCGTTATGTAGTGCGCGACCGAGAACCTTGGCCGTGGATCCAGCGGCATCTGGTCGGGCTGCGGGAGCTTCAGCGGACCCCAGCCGATCGCGGGCACCGGGTTGCCGCCGGTGTAGAACATGGCCCGCACGTACCAGTAGCCGCCGACGATCAACATCGGTATGCCGAGGCAGAGAGTCGTGGTCAGGGCCCGGGCGCGCCCGCTGATCAGGATCATCCCGATCAGGATCACCCCGACCGGTGCCAGCATCGAGACCTTCATCGAGATCGCCAGGCCGGCCGCTATGCCAGCGAGGATCAGCGGACCCTTGTCGAGCAGCGGCGCGTTCGGGTCGGGCTTCTCATCCACGGCCCCGGACTTCGGTGCGTGCCGCTGGTGGCCGTTGATCAGGAAGGCCACGAAGGCGATCAGGAAGGCGAAGGCGACGATGTCGTTCCGACCCTCGCCTGGCTGGGTCTCGATCATCACGCCGGCCGAGAGCAGTATTGCCCCGCCGACCAGGGTGGCCGGGCCGACCCCGTACGGACGGCCGACACACCAGCAGGCGAGCAGTGCGACGC
>JRYK01005297.1_pt1 | contig 37011 bp, 27 predicted proteins | sample 235381 | NCBI WGS metagenome assembly JRYK01 (sample SAMN03074220, study PRJNA261476) | activated sludge metagenome | biome: Wastewater Treatment Plant; feature: Wastewater; material: Activated sludge; isolation source: activated biomass of a wastewaster treatment plant treating hydrocarbon... ... | reverse complement strand
GTCATTTAGGGGGCTAAGACATTTCTATGTATTCACCTGTTAAAACAAGAACAGTTTCAATTATATTGGTTGTGTTATTTACTCGGACTATAACAAACCGAACGTCTCTTGGTGATAAAAATGTACCATCTTCAACTTCAATTTGTGCAGAATCACTTGTTGGAATTCTATTCCAAACTTGCAAATTGTATGAATCTCCAGAAGTGACAATGTAAGTGTCTATATACTCACGTACCATTCTTGGTATACCTTTTCCCTTATCAGATAATATAGAGAAATTGTTGCTAGGTATTGGAAGTGGGAAATTTATCAATGTTTCAGCAACTAAATTTCTCAGATTGGCACCATCAGTTCTTGTCTTTCTTGTTAAATGAAATTTTTGGCCGATTAAAGTCTGAAGTCTCTTTGCAATTAAATTAGGGTCGGTTAGTAATTCCTTTGACTTTGGAGGTATTTTCCATTGATCATCCATTATTTCGTTTTTTTATTACCAAGGTATGCAATTTAGTTTGAACAAAATTTATCAAAAAATGCAAAAATATTTTGAATATATTTTCTTAAATCGTTGACAAACAGCGAAATATAATTTATATATAATTATATTTACTATGTAATATCAATAAAATGAAACTTTTACAATTGTAATTATGTTATAATATGTGATAGTTTTCTTTTTATTACTTAACAATTTAGCGTATGGCGAAATTTTACATTTCGAAAGATGCCAAAGGAGAGTATAGGTTCCTCCTAAAGGCTGCGAACAATGAACCTATTTTAGCTGCAAGTGAAGGCTACACTTCCAAGCAAAATTGTCAAAATGCTATTGAATCTGTGCGAATCAATTCCCAGATTGATAGTCGATATGACAGGAGAGCTAATAGCCTGCATTACTTTTTCACCCTACAAGCTGCAAATGGGCAGACCCTAGGAATAAGTGAAATGTACAACACAGCACAAGGACGTGATAATGGTATCTCCGCTGTTAAGCGAGATGCTCCAGGAGCGCCTGTTGTTGATCTGACTTAGTCAGAATCTTTGTTTTTCGTTTTGAACAGCCCCTTAATTGGGGCTTTTTTTATTACTTTTATTTCGGCTTTGAAGCCGTCTTTTATTCTTTTTTGGATGAAAATGAATGATGAAGAATTGTTTCTTAGCCTGAGGGCGAGAACTGTGGGGATTTTAAATCTGTTAGATTCATTTGGGTTAGTACCAGTAGTGAGTATTGACCGTTTGATTAGGTTTATCGTTGGCAGACAAGACTGATGAATTTTTGATGCTAATCTTATTGCTATGCTGGCTATGCAGTTTGCTTCTGCTATGGATTGACAAGAGTCACCCAACAGATCAACTGGTACTACCACAAAACAATTGATTGACATCTTGCAGAAGTCTTATGCAGAGAAACAATCAGACATCGAAACTTCTACAAAAATTTAACTAAAATGGAACGACGAGGAACCCCACACCTCGTCTTTTTGTAGTATCTTAGCAGTGCTTTTATTTCTTAAACCAACCACATGACCAAAAAGCACTTTGAGTCTTTGGCCAAGATGATTGCAGATGTGTGCAAGAAGATTGGTACACAATCAATGAACGAGAATGATCTTCGTGATCTCCTCCTTCTTGAATTGTGAACCGTCTGTCTTAAACACAACAGCAACTTCTCCTGGTCAAGATTCGAGAGCAGGGTAATGGAACTGCTAAAGGACTAATTGCATAGCCCAGATGCTCGACACATCTTGGGCTTTTTTATTGCTCCATAATTTCCTCTTTTTTATTTTGACAGTTTGCCTTGTGATTCTGCAAAATGTACTCACTCGAATCCCAACCTTTATTGCTTGCAGAGATAAGAAGATTTTTATCTTGCTTAAGAGCACCCAACCAATACTTGATATAAGCTCCAGTATTTTGCACGACAGTAGGATTTATTTGAGAATGTCAACAAAGGTAAGCCTCGGAAGTCGCTGCGACTAGCTCTTCGTAAGAGTAGAAATGATCCCCAAATCTCATCCTAGTATCCTTCTCGAAACGATGTAAACGTTCGGGTGCTCATGTGCTATGTGATAGCTCGTGGAAAAGAGTTGCATAGTATTCTTCAATAGAGTCGAAATCAGATTGAAAAGGTATATGGATCTCATCTAAATCTAACCTATAATAAGCTTGGTCAAACTTGTCATGGATGATTTCAGGCTTGTCTTTGAAGTTCTTAATTATTTGCACTGCTGTTTGTGCTTCTATTTCTTCGACCTCTTGAGTTGCACTAGGCTTTAGAGTTGTTTGGTCAAGATTGAAAACTGGGTATACACGAAGCACTGGAATCTTCCTATCAGGATCAATCTTATCCTCCAACATTTGCCAATAAATAACAAGAGTTCCCTTTTCTCATTTTTTGACACTTCATCACATATGATTAATCATGCGAAACGTCAGTCGTCTATTGGTCGTAAATTGCTTCTCGGTTCACACGACTTGCAGGACAAGCTGATTTATCCCTTTGTATTGTTTTCATGTCGTACCAGAAATTTGAACACAGTTCCACCTGCGTTTTCGAGGGATTTCCCCCCTCTCCAATTGCTCCATAATAATCCCATTGATACGGGTTTTTATATCGCTTGGTTTCATACAGCTATTGTATATATCTATATAGAAAATCAATAGATTTTATATAAATAGTCGAAAGAAAAAATTTTTTTCAAAAAATTGTAAATCAATAAGTTACAATAGGATTATTTATATAGGCATACATACGCATGTATATAGCTTATGGCTTCGCTATTATAGTTATTCTAGGGCTCTTGCTTCTCTTCCTCCACGAGCTCAGAGGAGTGCGCAATCGGAGGCAATATGAGGTTGCTTGCGCCAAACTTCTCAAGCAAAAATGATATGACCAAGTCCAGGTATGAAGATGAACCAAAGACTGAGGACGAGACTTGACTTGTCGTAAAAATGGAGAAAATTATATAGTCCAATGCAAATACTACAAGCGTCCAATAGGGGTGCGTCCAGTCAGGGAATTGTATGGAGTTGCACAGGCAAAAAAAGTAAAAGCAATTTTTGTTTGTAATATATGATATACGAACGAGGCAAAGCAATTTGCGAGAAACAGGCTTATTCTACTTGTTTTTGTGGTATAAAAAATAGTTGAATTTCAACTTGAAATTCAAAAAAAAATCCTTATACTATCAATGTCACAAAGGAGGTAGAGCAACCACGATCAACCGTCTAGGTGTGCGAGCAATACCTCCTCAACTCTCTACTTGTGTACATGCTTTATTACTCGATGCACAAAATGAATATTGTCAACTTCTACCTTGCTAGTCTAGTCCAGGATAACTACAAGGTTGACCACTTCGAGAATGGACACCTGGAGTTAATCAATCTAAGAGAATGATTGGAGTGAATTGTAGACACGATCAATTACCTCACAGCACAAGTACTTGAGACTTGAGTCGACCTGGAGGATGAAGCAAAAGTCTACGATTCGTGCAAAAAGAAACTAGAAGAATACCTTAGTTCAATAAGTTAGTTTTATTTTTTACAAAACCAAATGACAGACATTATGCACTTACACACAAAGAAAAAAACAGATTGTCAAAAACACTGGGAGGCACACTACAATGATTACACCAAAGAACAAATGCAAAGGATAATTATCAACTTGTTATGAGATGTCAAAAAACGAGAATGCAAACTTGATAAAATTGCAAGAGATTGTGAGGATAGATATGCTGGTGAATGTATCATTGACATCACACAAAAAATGTGTGCAGTGAATATTTAGTTTTTATTTTTTCCAAAACATAATGACAATGCATAAACCTTTTAAAAAAATCATTGACCTCAAAGCCAATGGGAAAAAAGGCAAACTCTATCACGGCTACACCCCTAGCAACAAAGTTCTCAATCTCACAAGAGATGCAGGATGACAATGGTACGTCATAGAGCTTGACCAAGATTGTGTAACAAAGTATCGTCCAATCAAAATTGACAATGTGAGACTTTTGCTTGATGGAAAAATTAAATAAAAATACTTTGTTGAAAATTTGGCAATATGAAAGTGTTTGCTTATTATGTAAGTAATAAAAAATTAAAATATGACAGAAATTGTTATTCGTAAAAATGGTAAAGAAGCCAAAATTACAATTCACGCTGGAGATGACTTCTTTGAACATTATAGCGATCCTAACGAACTTTGGGAAGCGGTTATCATAGAAATCAGAAAAATACTCTTGAAATAAATATTTAAAAGAGTAAAAAGAAAACAATATACACCCCCTTAATTTAAGTTTTCCTTTCTGAAAAGTCTAACAGCGAAAGGTAGCGCACGGGGGTGTATGCTACCTTTTATTTTTGATATAAAACATTATGCTTGACGCCACAAAAGCAATTGACTACCTAGAACAAAATCAACATCTCACTATGATTGAACTAAGGAGGAAAATCTCCAACGATTTGAAATCAGATAAATCTGTAAAATTTATTTGCCTAGCATTTATTGAAAAGTATCAAGAGGCAAATTGAGAGGCAACTTCAGTAAAACAGATCCTTGATTTTATCAAATAAACGCTTCCCAGAATGGAAGAGTATGGATTTATAAAACTACACCGCCAATTGCTGAAAAATCCAATAGCCAGTAATTTGGAAGTCCTCTGATTATTTTCTGCGCTTCTCCTGAGGGCTAGTTTTGTTGAAAAAGAGTTCTATTTATGATACAAAAAAATCAAAATAAAACCTTGACAATTTGTTTCAAGTATAAGAAAATTAGCAGAGGAGTTTGATGTTACTAGAAGTAAAATACATAGGACACTAGATGTGTTAAAAGCGGAACACATCTTAGGACACGAGTGAAACACGAAATACAGCTTGTTCACTATAATAAACTGGGATAAGTATCAATTGAGCGGGACACAAAGTGGGACACAATCGAGACACAAAGTGGGACACGAGTGATACACAATCAAGAAAGATAAGAAAGAAAAAGAAAGAATAGAATATATTATAAATAATATCAGCGGAGCTGATCGTGAGGATGGTAAAAATATTTCTTTCCCTGAACAGAACACCCAGTTAGTTGCACCCCCCCCAGTTCCGCCCGCCCCCCCTCGTGAAATCAAGAAATAAATGAAATAATTCAAGAAATAAAGCAAGTAGTAGATTCTATTGGGCTCGCTTATGATAACTGAGATGAAAGAAGATTCGCCAAACATATCGCAACAGCAAAGGAATTTGGACATTTCGCTGATAAGTGTTGAAAAACGAGATTGCAACTAGCAACGTCAGTTGTAAGAGCAAGCGCACAAATAAATTACCGAAAATGAACGTGTGCTTGACCAAAGGCAATATATCAAAACTACGCTGAAGTATACAACAAGCGAGTGTCAAAGAATAGCCAACAAAGCAATGTTTTAGTTATTTAATATATGCACATGAACGAGATGGTACCTTACGAGCCAATGGGATACCTAGTAACACACGGTAATGAACCAAAGTACTACTATTTACCGATGAGCGATATAAAAAAAATAATGGAATCAATTAGCAAGGTCAACTCACCAAAATATCTCGATCTCACAAAGTATGGGTATGGTCGAGAGTCATCATCAATGATTCGTTGAGCCAATTCCTTGAAAGAAGTCGAAGGTATATGGCAGTATAGAATGCTTTCACTTCCGATAGAAACAAGAGAAAAAATTCGTGTCGAAATGGACACAAGGAAAAAAAATGGTTATGCTTGTACCATTGAAGTTTTTGAACAAATGCTATTACTCATCAAAGAGTATTGAACACCAAATAGAAAAGATATTGAAAAAATAAGACAGGATATTTCAACGAAAGAAAAAATTAAACGACTTGCTGAAAACACAAATGAAAAATAGATGACTACCGACCTTATAAATATTGATTATGTTAATGAATTGTTAACATTTATTTTCGATTGAAATTCGTAATATACTTGCATCTGCTGGCACAAAATCCAGCACATAATATGCGAAAATGAAATTGCTCTCATTAAGTCTTTTTAAAAGACATCTCTTTTTTAATGCCAATAAATCTTCAGAACCAAAGAGTCGTGTGCTCTTTTGGGAACTGGAGTCGTTTATATGGCCAGAGCAAAATCAGCTTCTTCCACTTTCTTGCTTGAACTAGCAAGGCAAATCATTTCTTTACTAGGAAACGTTGTTGCTACAATAGCACAACCATTGTTGAACCCAACTGCTACATGCCTGGTCTTTATGATCGGAGCTGTTGTACTTTGCTACACAGCTTGTGCGAAAGTTACATGGCCTATGACTAGGCCAAAGAAAAAACCAAAGAGAAGGAAATAATCCTTCATTAAGATCTAGAACATCAATGATGTTCTTCAAACCCCCTTAATTGGGGGTTTTTATTTTCTTTGAATTTCAACTTGATTTTCCAATGATTATCAGTATACTACCCAAGTCAAAGCAAGGATCCTTTATTACTTACCAAAACAAAATGTACACTCTCCAAAACAAAATCGTAGTATGAATCTGATTTGCAACAATGCTAGGCTTGTTGCTGTGGTGAATTTGCAAAGCAGATTATTACGATCTATCAGATCCTTACGAGCACTACGTAGCAGATCAAGCATTAATTAAGGCAATGACTTGTCCCTACTCTGGCAGAAAGTGAGAGAAAATCCTGTGTCAGATTCGATTTAATAATTTACACATTCGCAATGCTTACTAACTTATGAAGATTCGCTTATGGCTGGAACAATGATCCTGAAGCTGATCCAACAGATGTCTACAATGACTCAGTGACTGAACTTTATGATCGTTTGTGGGAAGAAGGGAAAGTTGAATATCTTGGAGCTAAGTATAAGATGCACATGGTTATCGTCCCAGTTGGCTACATGAAGCCACCACATGCGACAACCTTTCAAGAAATGAAAGAACTTGAATTGGATAATTTATCAATTTATGAACTCTAAAAAAATGACAGAAACAGCAATCAATAAGCGTGTAGTCAATGGGTACACAATTGGTAATGTACTACCAAGCTTGTCAATCCTACAACTGCCAGCAGAACAAAAACTTATGTTCTTGCAGATAACTCCCGATAAGGCTGTAAAATCAAGGAAAATCGGAAACACAGAAGTGCCATATGTTGAGATTAGTTACGTTGAGAGAGCTTTGAATTTCGTTTCCAATTTTCGCTGGGGTATGAAAGTAGAGGACAAGTGAATTAAAGAATACAAAAACGAAAAAAACAAGAATGTCTATGAAGCATGGGTGCAATGCCAATTCTATATTGAGATGTGAGAAACTAAAATAGAACGCTCTGCATTCTGATCTTGGGTATCCTATGCCAACCCAGCAGTATCTCAATTTGCTGTGTACCAATCTGCACTATCAATTGCAACAAAAGCATTTGCAGACACGCTTGGAATTTGAAGCGACAAAAAAGACATCGAAAACACGGCTCTCAGAAAAGCAAGAGAGGAGATGCAAGAAGCTACGTTGTGAGAGGTGACAGAATGATTTAGCACATCAACAACCAAGGATGCTTAATCCATACATAGTCGCCACCGACTGAATTATAACGGCTAGCAAGATTAAAACGTTTATTAAAAGCCCAGAGTTGTATTACGTCAAGTTTGAAAATAAACTAGAAATAGAGGAGGAGGACAAAAGATGCTTTGTTGTTGGTAGTGCATTCGATACATTGGTAAGTTACTGACACGAAGCATTCTTGGAGAAGTATTACGTAGATGATTGACTTGTAGTTGACGAGTTGAAACAGAAACTCATAGCAGAAGGCAACGATCCCGACATGATTATGAAACTCAAACTCCCACAACTACGTGCAATGTACTACAACGATGCAGAACGTGTGCGTCTTACACCAGCAGAGGGTCGTGATATTATGGGTATGTACCGTGAAGTAATGAGGCAACCAGTCTGCGATCTAGGGAATGAGGGTTACTTACTACAACACCGTGTTGACGCAGAATACAAATGAGTAAAAGTATGAGGTACTCTTGACCGCTATCATCCAGAAAAGAAATTGATAAGAGATCGGAAAACATCGGGTAGGATTGATCGCTTTGTCTATGATATAGAAAACACATTTGATTACATTCTATCAATGTCGTTCTACTTCCTACTTGTGTATCTAAACGATAAACAAGAGTGTGATGTGATCCTGGACGTGGTCGGTAAGGGCTCACCTTATCCATACATTGGATACGAGTTGCACAAAAAAGTATTACTGCAAAAAATCAAAGACACCGTTATTCCTGCACTTGATTTCTACATTGAATGCAAAAGGAATAACGAGCGACCTGCTATAAATCCAATAACAAAACACCCAGTTGATCGCATGACGCTTATGAATGATCCATATTATCCTTACTTGGAAAGCGTACTCTGTGACTGATTTATTGATCCTAGGGATCAGATGTAGTTTTATAATCTCATTACATAGCCCAATGCCAACATTAAGTATTCCTATCGGAACCTATAAAAAAGATGGAGAGGAGAAAACAAACTTCGAAACAATTTGAAGAATTGTCACAAAGGAAAATGGTAAAACTGTGGTCAAATTATCACCCATTGTTACAAACTATTTGAAACAATTATTTTGACCGAGTTTTGAAGGGTGGGTAAATATCTTTGACGATAAGAAAAAAGACGAGGAACAGACTAGAGAAGTTAGTTGACCTCCTCCAGTGGATGATGATCTCCCTTTTAGAAAGTCCTAAGCAAGACTGAAAACTACTAATTTCATCACTCAAATAATATGATTAAGAAAACTATAACCTACTTACGCAAACAATGTGTGGCTCTTGCAAAGAAGATTGTGTACTTACGTGACGGAAGTATCTGCCAAAAATGTTGTAAGAAATGTGAAGGCAAAAACAGACACGCATCACATGTCATAAGTGAGTGAAGAAGCAAGAAGTTGTCGTGTGATCTATTGAATATGAAGGTGCTTTGTTCTGATTGTCATAAACGATGGCACGATCATCCTGCTCAAGGTGAGTTATGGTATAGCTTTAGATTCCCTGGTAGACGAGATTATTTACAAGAAGAGTTTGCAAAAAGCAATGGTAGTGTTTGAGCACAGTACTACATTGATAAGCTTGAAGAACTGTATGCAATGTTTAATAGTCGGAAGCACTGCGAAAGAATGATAAAGCAAATGCAAAAGTAACCTGTCACTCTACCTACGCCGAAGTGCCTCGCACAATTGAAAAACTATAGCCAGGAAGGGTACAGTTGTTTGTAAGAAGTAAAGCACTCCTTACACGAGGTATTAAGCTCTTGTATATTACAAGAGTACAGAAGCTTGGTGCACTCGATTTATTTAATCTTTATAAATGAAGGAAAAAATCATCCCGCTAGTAGAACAGATACTCCGTGAAGACGCACGTGCAAGAGATGACTACTTGTGGTTATGGCTTCGTGTAGGAGATAAGCTAGGAATGTTGTGATTTATTGAGGTTGATAATGCTTACCAAGCATTGAGATCACTACCACACTTCACAACAGTAGAACGTGCAAAAAGACGAGTAGTAGATCATCATCCTGAACTAGAAGGCAAAAACAAAAAAAGAAAAGCAGAACTTGAGAAAATTTATAGGAAAGAAAAATGAAATGTTGACAATGTTTTTAAATCAATACATCCAAAATGATTAAGAAGCGACCACCCGTTGCAGTGGACTGAGAGAAACTTCGGTGAAGAGTAAGAGACTTGTACTTACAATCAAATAAATCGGACTTCAGAGATTTTTGCGACAAAAAGAAGTCAGTTTTTAGCTACGATATTTTAAGGCATATCAAAATGAGTAACTTGATCAAAAATGAAGATACCTACAAGTACATTAGAAAATGGCTCCCTGATTTATTTGAATAATTAAGTAATTATGACAAACGAACTTAACACGTACTTGTGAATTGCATTATTAAGTGCATTTATTGTTTATTTACTTTGGCACATTGGAAGTTTTTTCACAAAGAGTAAAACGGGACCACAAGAGGATATTACAAATCCAAAGCCAACTAAGATTGAAGAATTTGTGTTTTATGACAAACCAATTAAAAGAAAAATACAAAGAAATATTGTTGAAAATACTAATAAGGCTAAATGGGATCGGGAGGAAAATGAAAGGATTCACACACTAATTCACTCAAGAACTTTATTTAGTAAAAAATATCAATGAATACGAAGACAATAAATATTGTCCTTCCAACCCTTTGAATTATTTGATGCATATTGTTGGGGTATTCCTATTTTGGATCGCCCACACCATCATGCACGTATGAATACTGATCAAATGGAAACACAAAAAAATTTGAGCAAGCTTGTAAAGATCTGAAAGATGTAAACTCAAAAATCCGAAATGAGCTAGAATCTCAACAAGATGAACTCACAAAAAAGAACAATGAAATAAGGGCAATCCAAGATAAAGTAGCTGAAGAGATCAACGAAATACGTAGACAAGATGCTCTAGCTTTTCAGGAGGCGGAGGAGTAACCGCCTGAAAAAACTTGCTAGTCATGTATGGTGTTCTCTTCGAGACACAAACAAATGCAGAATCAGGAGACCAACAATTGTCTTTGTTACTTAATGAATTTTGAGACAATGCTTGGAAATATATTTATGACTATGACACACAAGGAAAAAAGTATATCAACAAGCCCACCAAAATTGTGATACATCATACAGCTGATGAGACATGTGATCCCATCGCCTATAGTAAATGACATAGAGACAACCCTACTAAAGGCACAAATTGACTAAACTCAAGCACCGTTAAACTTTGAGATTGATCCAATAGTGATGTTCGCTATCATTATATTGTCCAAAAGGATGGTACAATTGACGAAGTGAGGAAGCCTGAAGAAGTAGGGCGAGGCACAAAACTCAATAACATCAATTCAATCCATATAGCAATTTGTTGAAACTTTGTCAACGAGGAACCGACAGCACAGCAATACAACCAAGCTGGCTTACTTATGTCTAAGTTACGTGACTCATATGGTCCACTGCCCGTAGAATGACATGGGCATCTTGATGGTGAACATACTTCTTGTCCTGGGCAGATTAACTTTGACAAATTCAACTATATGGTCCCTATTGAAGTAAAAACGCAAAAGACAATGACAGATATTGAAATCGTACATAATGCAGAATTGAAAACTAAAGTGCCAAAACTAGATACTTGCCAACTGAAGCAAGCCAAAAAATGAATGAAATGCTTGGGTCTATTCGATGAAATCACTGCATATTATACTCCACTAAAGGATCAAGGAAGATATTTTGCGCCAAATGGGAAAAATCAAAGAACCTATGAACAGGAAAAAGCTATCAATGGTGACTTGACTCCAGCCAATTAAATGGAGTACATTGATGATCATAAGTTTACCCACTGAGCATGTGGCTACAATTTACTTGGCAAAAAGCTATGGATCGAATGACGAAGTGAGCAATATGGAGAATTTGTTTGTGTGGATCGTTGAAGCGCAGTTGATGCAAATGATATTGATATTTGGTATGGAATAGGCAGGGATGCTCTAAATAGGATAGACGGTAAAGATAATTCAAATTTACAACTACCTCATCCCAGTTCATCTTTAGTTTATGAAATTTTGTAACTTAGCATAAAATATTCTGCTATGCCAACAATTCAGCCAACATATCAAGGACAAAATTTAGAATTTTGGAGGCTGTCAATCATTTATTGTAAAAATAATTTGATTGGATTGCAACATTATCCTCAATCTCAAATCGATCTCGCAAATAGAATTGGAATCATAATACATACTTGGATTCTAATTGAAGGATTCACTAAAGAAGTCGTTTGGGATCATCTTATTCAATTAAGTATGGAGGATGAAAATAATTTTAACGAACTCCAAGAGTTTGCTGAAAAAGTAAAAGCATCAGATTGGAAAGTTACAAAAGCAATTGCTAAAGATAACGGATTAGATTTTCCAAATACAGTTGATGCAGATTTATGGAGAACTATTTGTAAAATTAATGATTTCAGAAATGCAATTTTTCATAGCAACGATTTACGGATAATGTTTGCTTACAATAATAATTATACCAAACCTGAAACTATTCAACATTTTCAAGATGCTCTTGATCATTTCAAAAATCCTAGAATAGGAGTAATGGATAAGACTAAATTGCGTTGAAATAACTTTGACGAAATGATTAACGAAATATTTAATTCAACTTTTCTGAACTACATTTTTAAAGAAGCCAAGGAATATTGCCTTACAATTGGTGTAGGGAGTCAAAATGGTTATTTATTAAATAGATTCAAGCAAGTGATCTAGTATTCTATATTTATAGCTTTTTTATTCTTAATAACTACGATGACCAAAATAATTTTAACAAAACAGGAAGCAAAAAAATTACTTTTTGCATGAAAAACAATACATTGCTTCAGGAACACATGTTGAATGCTTATTTGATTTGATTGGGCTAGAGAAGATGTTTTGAATCTAATAGACCAAATTGATGTTTGCCTAGAAGTAGGTGGAAATAATTGCATTAAGTTGTGACATTGATTGTGCGTTTATTCTCCTACAGATTGATATTATTTCTTTGAAACTAAACCAGAGCTAGTAGATAGATTCTTAGAAATTGACTAGTTTAATTATATTTCTATAAATTATTATTCTGTCGGATCTGAGGATATTTCGTTTTGATATTTTTAATAATATCGACCAGCTCAGATCTTTTTTCTAAATTTACAAAGGATTCATTTAATAATGAAATAAATGTGTTTTTCTCTTGTTGTAAATAAATAAAAAGTATTATTGATTCCCTTAGAATAAAAAGCAACAATGAATCTATTGTAGAAGAATATGTGTCCTTAAGCCTCTTAATATCTTTTTGTAATGATTTTGATTTTGGCACTCCATGAGCAAATGCGCTCCTTATAGAATAAGCAACGCTTATATTATCTAACAACATTTTGTAATGAAATTCCAAGTTTGAAAAAACCTGGGTAATTCTTAGTTTCAATTTGAATCCTAATGTTTCTTTTTCATCACCTAAGTATAGAGCTTCTAACCCCATAATTAGTTCAGTAATTCTTCTGTCCAACTGAGTATTCTTAATTTTTATTGCAGAGCTGTAACGATCTAATGCAATACTTATACTATAGACTCTACTTTCTTTTTCATTTTGCGTAGTTATTTTTTGTATATTAATCTCATTGTAAATTCTTGTAACAAACTCTATAAACTGAGCTGGATTTTCAATACAAAAGTTACTAGTTGGTGAGTAGTGTCCCTTAAAACCTCTTGAAAATACACCATGATAAGTTTTGAAATAACTATGTGTTAATTGAGCAGAATAACCTATATCAACCACTGCATATAATTGCAGAGGAGTAACTACCATGTTGAAATACTTTGCAAAATCAACGTGACTTTCATTTGAATAAGTTTCTATTTCTAAAATAGATGATAAAGATGAAGAATTAATATCAATGTGATCATCGTGCTCGCCAATGATTTCTTTAGTTGGCGATTTTATTCTGACAATGTATTCTCCAAGATTTAATTCTATGGATGGAAATCTAGTATATAATCCCTCCAAATAAAATTTAGTGATATATAGTACTTGTTTTTTTGATAAGGATTTTAATACATTATTGGATAATTCATCAACAAATATCCTAGTAAGTGGAGTTTGAAGAAGCAATTGATATGCTAAGTAATGAGTTAATTTAGAGATTATTTCTATTGTAAATTTATCTTGATCTTTAACAATCTTTTCATAAATTATACTATTTTTCAATTCATCAAATACTAAATCTAATGAAGCATTTTTTGGCGAATAAATGATTGGTTTTTTGTGTATTCTTTTTGACATGCCACTAATAGTTGGATATCCTCTAACATTCTTAAATTCTAATTTGTATACTTCAGTTCTTTTACCATTTTTAGTAGAAATTTGGAACTCTCCAGAATTTAACTTACTTTGGACATAAATATTACCAACTGAATGTATGGTGTATATATAATTTCTGATTAATTCAAATACCATAATATTGTATATTAAAATTAGCTAGTCGTAAAATTAGACAAAGTTGATCACTAATTAATATTGCAATTTAAATTCAATTGTGATATAACTATTTCACCCAAAAAACATTAAGGTCACTGCATGCAGTGTTTATCCTCTACAAGACCATGAAAAATATCTGATGTAAGATATTTCTTGGAATTGTGATCATTGTTATATTATTAGTTACTGAGATCGTTGTGTGATTCTGTGTTGGAAGGTATTAAAATTTGTTGTTCTGAACTATTCAGCTAGAGTTAAAGTTGCTCTTGATTTTTGAAATAAACAAAGTAAATTGAAAACAATTCCTAAAGTTGTCAGGACTCTTTAGGAAGGGTAGGAGTCGATTTTAGTCCCAAGGAAGACAGTTGTCTGATTATCGACCTGCTAATTATGCGTCCTAGTCATCATCTATATCAGTCATGGCGGGTGATGTGCACATTAACAAAACGGGATAAAATATGACTACGAAATCTAGTAGTATATTTTTCTGTTGCTATAAAAAATATTGAAAAAAATTTATACATATTATTCAGGACTTTGATAGGGTACAGTAGGATATCATTTTGAACCCAGGAATCCAGTTGTCTCTCTTTGATTGATAATTTAGAAGTCTAGTTAAATTAATATAGACTTTAGCTATAGTATAACCTGCTATAGAGAAATACTAATTAATAAAAAATAGTTTGACTTTTTTCTTGAAAAACCTATGCTCTTTGCAAGAGTCCTGACAACTCAACAAAAACAACCAAGTAAAATTGGTTGTTTTTGGTTAAAGTAAAAATGTCAGGTTACAAATTCATTAAAGCTTCATCCACACTATTCTTCTTGATACTATCAAGATAGACTTGTGTAGTTTTAAGATTGGTATGTCCTAGTACTGTTTGTATCGTCCTCGTGTCTACACCTTTGGAAAGTAAAACACTAGCCATAGTGTGACGTGCGGAATAGAAAGTAATCTTTGTTTTGATACCAACCTCTTCTGCAACTTTCTTGAGTTTAGAATTGATCTGCTTTGCCATTTTCTTGAGCCTGTCTTGTTTCTGTTGCATGGTCAGATGTGATTCTCGGAGGATCGGGAATAGGATCTTATTACCTGAGTACCTAGCTATAATATCCTTGGCCTGCTCCCTGAGGGTGATCGTAAACTTCTCATTCGTTTTAGACCTTATATAATATAAGGTGTCACCATAGATATTGTCGGTTGTCAGCTGTGTGATATCCCAAAGGTTGATCCCACCGCAATAGTAAGAAAACAACCAAAGGTCCAGTTCCATGCATTGCGGGTAGTTTCTCAATAACTCCATATCTTCAATAGTGATAGCCCTAGCTTGCTTTTGGCTTTTCAAATGAGAGAAGCTATAGCCGTTTTGGTTCCTTTGGGACTTGAACGGATAAAACTTGTCATCCACAAAATCTCTCTTGATAGCCTCGTTATAGCAAGCTCTGAGTGTACGCAAATACAAGTTTGCCCCACCTCCTCCAACACCCCTCTCAAAGAGGTGTTTTTCATATCCCTTCAAAAACTTGTAATCAATGTCAGTGAAGGATAGGTTGTTTGGTTTGTACTTCTTGAGGGAACGCATAGCATCCCGATAAGCCTCAGCATTCTTTAGTTTGTCCTGAGCCTGGTTTTCTTTGATGATCATCTCGAACATATCTATAACACCAATAGACTTTGGTCCGCTCAGGAGGTTTGCCTTAAATTTCTCCAGATCAAACGGCTTTCCCGACAATAAAAGGTCATCAATAAGCCTCCCTCCAATGACTTCATACTTATGTAAGATCAGATTCTTCTGATTGAAATTGTCCTCACTTCTACGAAAACGACCTATAGAGTCATCAAATGTCTTATCGGTAGCCTCATATGGCAGGGTAATACGTTTGTATCCACACCGATTCACCTGGAGGACGATCGGATGCTTTCCATTTTTCAAAGTCTTCCCTTTGAAAAGCTTGACTTTCACAAATTGCATGGTGTCAGATTTTATTTAATAAATACACATATTTCAAAAATGTCACATATGTACCTTACTGACAAATAGTACTCTAAACACCATAAAATGCAATGGAAACTGCCTTGCACGCAGGGGGTCCTGGGTTCGAATCCCTGATCCTCCACGAAGGTTCCAGTCTTTTGACTGGAACCTTTTTTTTTGTTCTTAGTCAATGATATTTGACTATTTCAGCAACTATGGGTTCGAATGCTGACGATCAAGGCATTCTTATTTCATTTCTTATTCATATTTCCACGCCTTGATGTCAGCATGCCGACATCCCCATATTTCTTTCATCTCTTTTAATAACTGCTTTCCTGGGGATCGTCGGCATCCCTGATCCTCAACATTAAAGGCTGTCCATTTGGGCAGCCTGTATTTTTTCCATTTCCTGGTTTTGAACGCCGACAAACCAATTAAATATTTTAATTTCAACCATCCGATTTTGAATGGTTTTGGAGACATACTGAACATTCCTTGGCTAATCTAAGTATATAATCTTTGACTTTGCTCATAAAAATTATTATTTTTATTCCAATTTAATAGTCCAACTAAGAATCATCCGCTATGGAAACTACCAAATGGAACTATAATTTATTAATTACAACTCAAGATTTAAGTAAACCTTTCCATTAATAAACAAAATGAAAAAAACAGCTCCCTTGATTATTAGGGCATTTTCCATTGCATTCCCCTTCTTCGTTTTAGCTCAACAGCCCCTTCAGGAAGAATTATATACACCCTTGCCTTTGCAAGCATATACCCCACCCAAAGACACAAACTACAAGGAAAACAAGCTCATCGCTTTCAATATGCTCGAGAATAAATTTGATACAATAAATTCACATATTGCAAATTACCCTTCACTTAAAAAGTACATTCCTGGCCGAATTAAAAACAAATTTGAAAAACTGGATGGTGTTAAAGATCAAGATTATATCTTCACCAATGTTCAGCCAGCAGACCAGCTTGCAGAATTTCCAAATTATCCTGTTTCAACTGTTGTAAAGTTGTTCCTGAACTTTTTCAATCCGGTTAATAATCAAACAAAATTTGCAACCTGCTCAGGGGTTATCATTCACCCGGGATTCATACTCACCGGCGGACATTGTGTAAAAAGCAAATTCGATTCAAGCTATGTTGTATCCTGCACCGTCATACCTGCTTACAACTTGGGAAAACGGCCTTTTGGACTTACCACTACAACTAATTGGTATTCGTTCACTCAATGGACACAAAATGGGAACTTGGATTATGACATGGCCATCATGAGTTTATCCAATCCAATTGGAAACCTCACTGGATGGTTAAATTGGGGGTATCATCCCAATGACAGTTTTTTTACTTCACCATCAAATGTTTTTTACAGTTTTGGATACCCTGGTTATGACCCTGTTGGCAATCCTGTTTTTGAAGAAGGAGAAAGAATGTATTACATGCATGGTAATATGGATTTCTTGAAGTCTAAAAATTCCATTTGCCACAACAATATCGGGTACAGCGGACAAAGCGGAAGTGGCCTTTTCTTTAAAGATAGCTCCACTATAAGAACAGCCTACGCCGTACTGAGTCATGGAAATCTATTTCCACCCTATCATACTTGTCATTGCAGGATGGATTCCAGTATGTATGAATATTTCAATAGCATCATCCCCAATATCAGTAATTCTGAAAATAAGAATGAACCGCGACAAATTTTGGTCTATCCAAACCCATCAAAAGGAATTTTTTATTTAGACTTCAGCGAAATTCAATACCATTCAATTCAAATTAACATTTTTGATATTCTTGGACGAAAATTAGTACAAGTGAATAAATTGCTAAACGAAACTCATGTAGCGCTGGACTTGACTTCATTTCCTTCAGGTAGCTATATCATAGATGCCATGATTGATGAAAAAAAGGCATTGGGTCGCATTATTAAAACAGATTGATTCCCATCCCCAATTCGAATACAAGACTTGAATTCTATTTGATGTCAAAGAGGAACAAAAATCATTGCATTCATAAGCTATGATGTTAATAAACCAGTTTCGCAATGGATTTACCCGCATAAATTAATTTCACGAAGATACCCCTTGGAAGAGAAGAGGGAAGTTGAATTGAATATTGGTTTTCATTCGAATACAGTTTATAACTTCTCAGTGGTGTTCCATTTATAGAATAAATTTCAACCAATGCATCTCCCTGGAGAAGCCTGTTAAACATAAAATGAATCTCACTTTCATTGCGAAAGATAATACAGGTCAAATCTGCTATATTTATTCCATCACCCACTTTTACTGTTTCGGCATCAATGAGCCCTACAGCATCTAATTCGTTATAGCCACTCACAACAGGAGAATTGATCGCTATCCTGACCTCACTGACATCAAATGTCGTAGTTGGAAACGAAATGGAAAAGGCTTTTGCTAACGGAGGTTGAGGATTTGCTACACCCGTCCAGACCATTACCCACTGTTGGCTCACTGGGTCGCGCACATATACCGTATCTATAGCACCCGGGTTAAAGGTTTCAAATAGAATCACGCCTTTAATGGGTTTAGGATTCAAGAATTTTAATTCCAAAAATTCTCTCTGTCCATCCGGACTTCCTGAGGCCCATGCACCGGGCAAATCCCCATAACTGGGATATACATCAGGTGCTCCAATGATTTGACTGGCCGACCAATTGCCGCCATACTGGCTACTGTAGCGGGAGACCTGATGAACATATCTGAGCTTTAATCCTGTAAAGAGAATTACTTCGGTGGGTGCAGACCACACGGTACTTCCAATTCTGCCTTTAATTCCTACTCTCAGGTAATATTTTCCATCATTCATTAAACTCATGTCGAAAAAAGTTGAATCTTCCTGAATTCCACTTTGCTCCAGGGCTATAATTCTGAAATCATCAAATAAGCTCAACTGTAAAATGCGCTCTGTTTCGATGTGTGGATGTGTTGTGGTAACCACCCATGCACGCTTTGTTGCAGGTTCCACACTTACAATGGATGGCGGTACCCACACTCCATCCGGTGTAGTGATCAAGATTAATCCCTTTCTATCAAGATTGAGAAAATATTCCCCACCTGTAAAATAAGGCTGACCGCTGGCAAGCAAACCCCTGAAATCTAACGTATGTTGATCGCTACGCTTATATCCAGTCTGCCTCTTGACTACCACACCCGTCTTCGGATTGATTATTTCTAAATAATTTTTTTCACTGGAACTATATTCAGCTTCAATAAACTCAACATATACCAAATCCTCATTAAAACGATTGACGCTGATCTTGCGAATTGCATTTCGAGGATTGATTACAGGGTATGGATAATTATCTTCGTGAAGATATGTCATCCATTGAATATCGCCAGTTGCATTTCCTTTAAGAAGTAATGCATGCCCATTCAATATGGACTCTTTGAACAACCTTCCACCTGCTAAAAAATCACCGTTGTTCAATGCTGAAATAGTATAACCAAAAGCCCTTATCTTATCTCCCGAAAGTTCATCGCCACTGAAATATGTTTTGTACCATTCGAGACCTCCGTTCGCACTTAATTTCATCACCAGTAAATGGTTTTTCCAGACCGGGTAAGGATCGTATTCACTCTGTACTCCAACCACATAAAAACCACCATCTGAAGTAACATCTGCTCCTGCCAACTCTATTTTTCCCACTTTTTGAGGAAGAATTTTGGTTGTAAAATTAATGGTCCCATCTCTATGTAATCTTACCATTGCACCGGAATCGCTATTGACCGTATTCCCAACGGCAAGACAACCCTCATCGGGTGTAGTAATTAAATCGTGTGAACGAACGCTATTGGGCATGACCGCTACAGCTCTTTTCCACACTAAATCACCGTTTTTATCAATCTTGAATATTTGACCCGTCACACTGGCTTTCTGGACTAAAAGATAAACACCACCATTATCTGCCTTTGTTACTCTTCGTGTCCACATCGTTAAATTGGGATCTTCGTCCCGGTAGAACTTTCTCCATAAAATTTTTCCATCGACATCCAATTTCGTTACCCAGATTCTACCGGTTCCATACCCACCATTGTAAAATGTGTCTATCCAACCCGCGGCAATATATCCGTCCGCTACCTCAACCATTCCGACCAACTCAGTTGATCGAATACCTGTACAAGGAAAAATTGAAAAATTCTGGTACAGTGGTTGTGCCCTTACGCTTAATTGCATCATCATAAAAGCAATCAGCAGCACATAATAATTCCTTAAATTCTCTTTCATATTGTGAATATTAAAATAAAAGATTAATCCTTATTAAAATTACGACTTGACTCACAGTAAGTAATATGATGAATATCATCTGGCTCATTGAGTCTAATCACTCGCACACAACAACGGATTTTCCCTCATCCGGAGATGAATCTTCTTGGGAGTGGTCAGTAATTCAAAATTCCAGAATTTTTGACTTAATATTAATTGGGCATGTACGCAATACAGTCAAATTTTTAGCCCTCAAAAAATCTCAAGGAATGCCTGAAAATAAAAGTTACCTACTTTTCGGCTGTTAAATAATAAAAACAGTCCCTTGTGTTTAACACAAAGGACTGTCAATAATCTAGCGAATTAACCTGCTTTATGTAATACTCTCATAAATTGAGACCAGAGGTTTAGTTAAATAAAAACCATTAATATAGCTGCACTAGAATAAATGATTACCCTTATTCAAATTTTTTTGATAAAGGAAGCTGAATAAATTATCTTCACTTTGAGTCACGTAAGATTAGTTAAAATGATTTTCATATCTGAAAAAAAATAATAAAACAAGGATTGATAGGTACAAAAGCAATGATTCATTCTAAAACTTTAACCTCAACCATCACTGGTTGGGTAGTTCAAGCATCCATCAAGCGGATAATTCAATTAAACCAGAGTCCCTAATAATAAAATTTCCTTTGTTGAAGCAACTTGCATAATCATTTGCTACATATTGCTATCTTTAATTCTGAAAATATTCCGCTGTGGCATTGAGAAGTTGCATTCTAATTGGCATTTTGTTCAGCCTGAATTACTTACACGCCACCAATTACTATTACTCCGAAAGTGTTGGCAATGATAACTGGACAGGAAGGATACCATATCCTAACGCAAGTCAGACAGACGGGCCTAGGAAAAGTCTGACATCTTTCAACAACCTGCTTAACAGTGTCCTCAAACCTGGCGATAGTCTTTTCCTTCTCAGGAGCGATCGCTGGATTGGGAATACTGGAATTGTATCGAATGCAGCACAAGGTTTCCCCGGACAATACATTTTTGTTGGTGCTTATGGTATCGGTAACAAACCGGTCATTCAAAAAACGGGTACCGGAGAGATTCTGCTTTGCCGAGGTTCTGCCAATGCAGCAAGTTCCTACCTGATGTTTAAGGATTTGGCTTTGATCAGCAATGCTCCGGTAGGGAGTCGTCCGGTGGGTGTTTACATTCTAGAAGCTTTTTATCCGAATAAACCACACCACATTATTTTGGATGGCCTGTTCATTTCCGGATGTCAGAGTGGAATGATCCTGTATCAAAATAATATCGTGGTTCAAAACTGCCTACTCGAAAAAAATGGAAACGATAATCAGGGCCAGGGAATTTTTTGTTCGGCCACAGAGGTCGAATTCAAAAACAATGTGCTGGACAGCAATGGCTGCGGTAGTGTGTTTGTGCACAGCATCTATATTAGCCAGACTAAAAACATATTGTTTGAAGGAAATGAAATAAAAAATGCTGATGACGGACTCAAACTTCGCGCTTCGGAAAATCTCATCATCCGGAATAATCGCATTCACAACACCTATATTCACACAATCCATGTGGGTGGAGATGAATCTTCTGGCACTAAAAATGTAATCATTGAAGGTAACCTGATTTACGATGCTCCGCAGGGACTGCGAATCAGTTCGGAGTCGGGGACGCAAACATTGCCCAGCGAAAACATCGTTATTCGAAACAATATTTTTCCGGCCCTGGTTCATTTTTCAAACAATGGCCCCTTGAAAGATGTCATATTTGCAAACAACCTGATCCACTCCGGACTTAATCAACCGGCCTTGTTGCTTTCACAAGCCATCAATCCAATGAACCTACAGATTAAAAACAATATATTTTATAAAACAACTTCCAACAGCAATCACACTTTATTGCAATTTGTATCCACGTCAGGCTTAAATGGCATTGCAATGGATCACAATTTGTATTATTTTCCGGTTGGAAGCAATAATCTCATTTCACTTGGAAACACTACTTTCAATTCTCTTTCAAACTTCAGGAATAACCATCCCGGACAGGAAACGAATGGCCTCTACGGAAACCCAAACTTTTTATCGCCACCCCATGATTTTCATTTGACTCCTGCCAGTCATTTGGCAATTGACAAAGGTGCAGATATGTCTAATCTGGTGACCATGGATTTTGATGGTATGCCGCGCCCTGTTGATGGAGATGGAACTGGGGGAGCAGCCTGGGATATCGGACCGTTCGAATTCTGTTGTTTGGTGAATAACAGTTCTGATCATCCAATCACACCGCCCGTTGCTGTTTTTCCCAACCCGTGCAATCATTGGCTTACTATAAATGTTACTGTTGAAATAGCACACGAATTCAAGTTGATAAATCTTTTTGGGCAGACGGTTAAAACTTTTCTGTTTCCCCAAGGAATACATCAGATTTCCCTTTTGAATCTTCCAAAAGGATGCTACACTCTCCAGTATTACAAGCAAGGTTCTACAGATTTTCGGAATACTCTTTTAGTGATCCACTAACATCAACCTCATCTTATCCAGTGGCCATAATACCAACAGCGACTAGCTTGACTTGGTATATATTCACGATATAGTATCCATTAGACAGAAAGCGATGTTACTTAATGGTATGCCATTTCATCCATTTTATTTGTACATTCATCCATATCCCGAGTGATTAAACAAAGATTTCAACTAAGTTCTGTGGTTTCGTATTAAATTGCTGCGATTATTCACCTAAATTAAGCAATATGAAATATATGATTTACACAATGCTTTATTTGGCTTCTGCATCTTTTCTTCTTGGTCAAGAAATCTGGAATGTGAAGGCCGTCCTATCAAATGGTCAATTAATTGATGTAAAGGCCTTTGATGCAGCAGGGCAATTATATGATGTGAAAGCCTTTGTTGAAAATAACAATACACAGTTTATTGATGTCAAAGCCATAAAGAATGGAATGAAACTTCCCATTAAAGTGATGCCCCAGGAAGGCAAAGTATTTCCAGTGAAAGCCATTGACGATGATGGCAGTCTGCTGGACATTAAGGGATTTTCATCCATCCATGTAAAATATGATATAAAAGGGGTTTCACAAAGTGGAAACATTGTCCACATCAAAATGCTTGACGGAACTAAATCTCAATATGCTGTAAAAGCTATATCACCTTCCGGTATTTTACACGACATCAAAGGTGTAAAATTTTCAGAAGACAAAACAGAAGATGTGGCGAATGGAAAACCATTTTATGCACATTTAAAAGCTCTGCCTCAAATCATCTCCAATAATGAATCGCAAATATGGACTGTCAAGGCCATCGATCCCAATGGAAAGTCATATCCATTACATGCCTTCGCTAAAGATGGACAAAAGTTTGATGTAAAGGCTTATGCTATCGGAGGCGATTTTCATTTACTGGATATCAAAGCTGTGTCCGGAAATCAACTGCTTCCTGTAAAAATCATGAACACAGAGGAAACTCTTTTCCCTGTCAAAGCCATAACCCAATCTGGCGAAATTCTCGATGTTAAAGCACTGGATGCCGAAGGTAGAATCATTGATGTGAAAGGGATCGCAAAAGATGGCAACATCATACATATCAAAGCAATAGATTCAAATGGACGTAATATGGGAATCAAAGCGATCTCACCTTCCGGTAATTTTTTCGATGTCAAAGGAATCAAAACCGCCAACCAAAAACAAGTTAATGGTGTAACATTTGCAGCCCATATTAAAGGGATGCCTCAGGAAAAGTAGGGATTAGTGGTTAGTTGTTGGTTGGTAGTTGGTAGAAGTTAGGTGGTAGTTGATAGAAGTTAGGTGGTAGCATTATCTGTTCATTCCTAAATCCCTAAATTCCTACATTCCTTAACACCTAAACCCCTACATCGCTACCCTCACCGTACAAGACCAGGTTCTTCCATCTGAAGGCCAAATTCCGGGACCTGGATAAAATTGAGGACGCTTTGTAAAGTAACTTTTATCCAATGCATTGTTGACATTCAATGTGATTTTCAAATTTTTTGAAACTACTACCCCAATATTCGCATCCAACAAATGGTATTCCGGGACCAGACCAATTGTACCGGTTGAATTTGGAAATTCAGAATTCAATGCATCTGCAAATGAGGATGAGGTAAAGCTGTGCAATAAACCAAAAGACCACTTTCTCCATTTCATACTTAAGCCATTACGTACAATCCATTCAGGGACACTTTCTACAACATTTCCGTTGATGGAGATATTTGAATTTCCTGATCGAACAACAGCGTTTTTATAAATGGCTTTCATAAAAGATGTAGCGTTGCTTAAAGAAACTACAAAATTTCTGGCAAACGTGTGATCCCATTGTAGAGAACACTCAATACCCTGAGTCTCTGCATCGCCAATATTGGTGCGGTGAATGGTCAAATCACCCTGTTGATTGGTTTCAGCAATTGTACCCAATTTATGGTTATAACGCAACAGAAAATAGTTGACATCGTATCGAAAATTACCGGCCATACCTCTGAATCCGGTTTCAAAGTTAAATCCATCGGCATCTTTCAACGCCTGATCCACGGTCTCATAAACAGAAGCGGGAATAATGTCCTTAAAGATGACTGGTCTGTAAGCCTGTGACCAACCTGCATACCAATTGACTTGATCCAATATCTGGAATTCGCTGTTGATCGCAAACAATGGAAATTCATGTTCAATGGAATTGGGCAATAAACTATCTGCATAATAACGAATCGTTCCGGTCATATTTGATTGGCCACTTTCATATCGCATACCTGCCAATAAACTTAATCTGGAACTTAATTGCCAATAATGAGAGGCAAAAACAGCAATGTTTTCTGTTTTAAAATGCAAACTTCTAACCCAAGAATCCTTTTCAATTCCAAGGTCAAAATCAAAACCCGTTGTCCCTTTACCTTGTTGCCTTCTAAATAAATCATTGTTCATATACTGAATTCCAACCAACCAATGGTTATGAATTCCAAATAATCGATAGTGATGAAGCAATCGGGCTTCTATCGTATGACTGTTGAATTTATCGATATCCACCTGACGATTGGCATAATCCAGGGTTAATAATGAAATTGTATCGAGTACATTGGACGGTTTGTCAAACATGACACTGTTACGAGAACCCTTGACTGCAGACGCGACAAATGAAAACTGAGTTTGGTCACTCAACTTATAATTAAAACTAACCGATGGGACGTGAATATCTGGATTATAATAATTTCTTGATCGTATGGCTAGTTTTGGGTTGCTGTGAAACATGCTATCATTCAGCGGACCCGCAAGATGTATGATATAGTTGGAATGCGTCCACTCTAATTTCAATTCGGTCCGCTGGTTGGGTAAATAATACAAACTAATCGCCTGTGCATCATATTCGGAATCACTCTGATCTCGATAACCGCCATTCCACTTTTTATTGGCCCAAGCTTGGTATTTCCACTGATCAAAACTTCCTGAAACGCGATGAAAACTACTGATCAAGTCATAGCTACCCAAGGTTTGAATCCCTTCATAGGAAAAATGCTTGATGCTGTCAGGTGATTTGCTGATGTAGTTCAGCATACCTCCAAATTGTGCGCCATATTGTACGGCTCCCGTTCCCCTGATGAGTTCAATCCGGTCTACCGCTTCCATAGGAATATTATAATGACTCGCGGGATATCCGTACATATCTGAATTGGTCAATACAAAATCCTTACGAATGTTAAACTCCCAACCCCTGTGAGGATCCAGGCCTCGAACAGAAATATTTATTTGATTACCTGTTCCATCCATATCATAAACAAATACACCAGGAACCTTCGAAAAAATCTGCCTCCCATATTTTTCAGACAGTGCGATATCCTTGTATTGTAGGCAAATCACCTCATTTTTTATTCCCGAACAAATCATGTTATGATGTATGGGTTCGAGCTGCACAAGTTCCCTTGGCTGAAAGACCGATTCAATTGTTATTATGGGCAATTGTAAAAAGGTTCCACTGTCCTTTGATTCCTGACTGTTTGCATCCATCCCTTCAACCAAAAGAAATAAAAACAATAAATATCTCATATTAAATAAAATTTGGAATTCAACTTGATGAGAAGTAATCATGTACCAAGTGAATTTTCTGCGATCCGGCCAAAAGTACCTCCATTCATGAAGGTATTTAGGGTCAATGGATTAAAATTCGATTAAAATTGATAAATCAGAATAAACCCAGGACAAAATTTTTTTGAAGTTTCCCCTTCTAACAACCGGCATCTTCATTACAGTAAGATCGGGTATAAATTCACGAGGTTACAAACACTTGTTAGCCTGTTAAAAAAATAAAAGAGGTGACCTGACGGCCACCCCTTTAAAATATGGACAGTGTACTTAATTATTTCTTCCAAGGCAATTCTAAAACTTTTCGCGCTGCTAGGATCCCGCAGAAATTACCACCATCATAATCCATCCGGTAGTGAACACCTAAAGGCAAACGGCTGTATGCATTTTCGTTGGCCAAGTCTCGTAAGCTATTGAAAGCTCTAGCACGACCATTAAAATCCGTACGATTGGCATGGCAATAATCGGTAAATGGATAGGCGCCACCCACAAATGACTCCAATATACCAACGCCGGAAAAAGCAAATGTGGAGTGACCTGATGGATAGGCTGGAAATGGGGGTGTAAATCCTAACCATGGAATGGTCCAGTTTGGATCAATGTTTCGTTGAATATATGTTATAGGTCTTTCCAAATCGTATTTGTATTTGTTGTACCATGCATTTACTGCAGCATCATTTAATGCCATACCGAGTTGTGCATACAATACGCAAGCTGTTGCCAAGTCAAAATTTTCCTTTTCTACGATTTGGTCAGCAACGGCCATTAATCTCGCAGGTGGACTAAAGGTCCAACCCACGCGGTCGTCGCTCCAGAATTCAGCCATGTGCTCGAAATCACCTTTGGGATTTGCACGGGCAATATTGGTCAAAACGTAACATTCATAAGCCTGAACATAAATTTCTGAACCAGGATCTTTTGCACATCCGGTAAATGGAGGAATTAATGCATCCAGGTCATTCTTCGTAAGACCAAATGTTCTTACCTGACCCCATTGTGAATACAATCCACGATCGGCCACTGTAACTGGATCCGTAGGAATCCACTCACAGCCACTTGCGTTTACTGGTTCTGGAAACGGATTGAGGTGACCATTGTGGCCGACCACATCGGTTACAGAAAATCTCCAGATGGCAGCAGCAACATCGCGACCGTGGGCTTCAGAGTTGTTTAGAATATCTTCACTCGTTTCAGAAGAAAAACGTGCTCGCAATTCATTCTCTTTTTGATCAAAGCGATTAAAGAACTCCTGCTTATTCAGCACATTTCCGTTTTTATCTTTAAAGGTTACTGTTTCAAAAAATTTACGCATCAAATATGCATAAGACGCATTAATGACTTCCGGCCAATACAAACCCGACTTCACGGCTGGCATATCTGGAATACCCAGTTTGTAACGCAAGGATTGGTATTCGTTTAATCCACCCAGACAGGCTTCATAATTACTGAGATGGATATAAGCCAATGATCTGGGAGCTGGCCCCGGACGGAAGAATGCCGCATAGCGGTCAGTTTCTAAAAATACTGCGTTCCATTCCAGGTACACTTCATTGGTAAAGGATTTAAGTTCAGACCCTTCCGTAGGATCTGGATCAGATTTCTGACAGCTACTGATGATCAAAACAAATCCTGCCAACAGTAACATCCAGGAGGAATAGATAATTTTTTTCATAGGTATGCTTTTTAAGACATTTTTAACTTAATAAGGCAAATGTAAATGCATCTTATTTAATCCAATATAGTCTTAAATTAATTTTTATAAAATTAAATTGGACAGGCAAGGAAAATAAATTATAAAATTTGCTATTAATTTGTATATCAATATAATATACATTTTTTATTTATGACATATGAAAAAATCTTTGAAAAGATTCTAATCCAATTCTAAGAATTGGGACGCCAATGAGTCCAGCGATCAGGGTTGTGAAACAGTATTTCCAGCCTTTAGGCCGATCACGCCCAACAAGATTAAACACAGACAAACAACCTGTAAAGTATTTAGGGATTGCTTAAAAAAATAGGCATCAATACATGCTGAACCAAATAAAGCCAGCGACATCCAAACCGCAAAAGCAATCGACATCGGGATCGTTTTCATCGCATACGATATAAAGATTACATTCAATAATCCAAAGCTCAAATACCCCAGTAATGGCCATAAAGTTTGAATCCCGGTGGTATCCCTAAAAAAATTAACCCAATCAATTTTTTTTATCTCACTGATTTTCATGAACCGCAGCGAAATCATCCACAAGATTTCCATGATGGAGGCTGCAAGGAGGTATAACCAAGCTACATTCTTCAATCTCTGCCAAACTTTTCAAAGGTTGCCGATAAATCTTTTTCACAATGGCTACATTGCCAATTCAAACAGTCGGCCTCGTAAAAGTACTTCATTCTATTAAAACAATTTGGGCAGATTCGTTCTTGTCAAAACATTTCTTAATAAGCATCTCCATGGTTTAAAAAACATCTAATTCATTTCAGTTGAGTCTTACAAAAACAATTTTAGTAACAATCCCTCTCCAAAAAACTGAGTAAAATAATGGTCATAGTCGGGCATTTCAAGGGCAATTTTATGCCATTGCTTTGTTTGATTTAATGATCTAACAAAATGCAATATTTTCTTCCTCATCATTGTTTGTGTAATTGGAGAATAAAATTAGTATGAGCTTAATTGAACATAAAATGCGAAGGCATGAATTAATGAAAAGTAGACATTGTCTTATTCATTCCTCCAAACTTTGTTCATAGCTTTTCATATTGTTCATATTCATATAACCTTAGGTTTGATAAACCATACAGTGTGTGATTTCTTCGTGAACTCATAAAAATCTTCAATATAATCATCCATTGATTTCTATGTAATATTGCCTTTTATTACGGTTCGATCCGCTAAAATGCTGTCGATTCATTAAATCAAATGCCATTGAAAGAAATAAGCACTTTTAATAAGCGAGATATTCAATTAATCATTTGGGACTGCGATGGAGTATTGGTCGACAGCGAACGTCTGGCATCCAGGGCATTCCATAATATCATTACTTCACTTGGTGGCCATTTGTCTGAGGATTATGTATATCAAAGTTTAAAAGGTGGGTCTATATATAAAGCAGTTGACTTTGTACATCAACATGTCTTTGTGCCAAAGGATATGGATGTAGCCGCCACTTACCGTCAGCTTAGTTTCGAATTGTTTTCAAGGGATCTAAAACCAGTATCTGGTGTGATGCGAATTGTTAAATCATTAATCATCCGTCAATGTATAGCATCAAATGGTCCGCTGATTAAGATCCAACATAATCTAAAAATTACAGGACTGGATGTACATTTTCCGGATCCCTCAATTTTCTCCGGACACCAAATTCAAAAATTCAAACCAGACCCCGAACTTTTTTTGCATGCAGCATCTTCAATGAGCGTCCATCCTGATCATTGCCTGGTCATAGAAGACAGCAAACAAGGAGCACAAGCGGCAAGATCTGCTGAAATGTTATGCCTGGGATATGCTGCCGAAACGGATCCTAATGATTTTATTCATCATGATGCTTGGCCTTTCCACAATATGCTGGAATTATTTGAACTACTGAAATCCTTAAACTTATTGGATTCTGCTATCCAGGTTAATAATTCCTGATATCCAGTTATTCAAATACACTATTTCATGTACTTGAGTGAATCAATTCGCTATCGTTCGTTAGTATTTATGCTGAGTTCGGTCAGTATAGCTATTCTTCAAACTCGCTGCTCATATGAAATTGTACATCAGGAAAATTTTCCTGCAACAGTTTCAGCGTCCAGGCACTTTCGGCTAAAAATACCAGTTTTCCATCTTTATCCCGTGCCAAATCACGCTTTCGGCGCGCAATAAATTCATCCAGTTTTGACTTTACTCTACAAGAAACCCAACAAGCTTTGTGCATTTGTATCGGATCATAAGTACAGCTGGCACCATATTCATGTTCCATTCTGTATTGTATGACATCAAACTGAAGAGCACCCACCACTCCAATAATTTTTCGTTGAGAATCCTCTTTGACAAACATTTGGGCTACCCCTTCATCCATCAATTGATCCAGGCCTTTCGCAAACTGTTTAAATTTTGAAGGATCTGCATTGTTGACATATCGAAAGATTTCCGGAGAAAATCTTGGAATCCCTTTAAAGTGTAATGCCTCACCTTCCGACAAAGCATCTCCAATTTTAAAGTTTCCCGTATCAAACAAGCCAACCACATCACCCGGGTAGGCTTCTTCCACAATTTCTTTTCGCGAAGCCATAAAGGCCGTAGGGTTTGAAAACTTAAATTCCCGGTTCAGGCGAACATGATAATAGTTGGTATTTCTTCTAAAGATACCAGAGCAAATTCTGAAAAATGCGATTCGATCCCGATGTCGCGGATCCATATTGGCGTGGATTTTGAATACAAAGCCGGTCATTTTTTCCTCTTGCGGACTCACGATTCTTTCTTCCGTTTCTCTAGGCAATGGCAATGGCGCTACTTCCACAAAACAATCCAATAATTCGCGTACCCCAAAATTGTTTACAGCACTTCCATAAAAAACGGGACAGACTTTTCCAGTCAAATAATCTTCTCTGTTAAAATCAGGATAGACTGCTGTTACGGTTTCGAGATCCTCCAATAATTGCCGGTGACTTCGGTCCCCAATAAGACCTGAAAGCGAGGTGTCCCTTGCATCATTGACGGTCACCACCTCGTCGGTGTCTTGTTTGCCATGAGGCTTGAAATGAATGAACTTCTTTTCGTAAATGCTGAAAACTCCCTGAAAGGTCTGGCCCATTCCAATTGGCCAGGAAAGTGGTGTGACTTTTAGATTCAACTTCTGTTCGACCTCATCCAATAAATCAAAAGCATCTTTACCTTCACGATCCAACTTGTTTATAAAAACAATTATGGGAGTTTTACGCATCCGGCATACTTCCACCAATTTTTCAGTCTGCTCTTCGACCCCTTTGGCCACGTCAATGACTACAATTACNNGTCCACGGCTGTTAAGGTCCGATAGGTATCTTCGGCAAAATCCTTGTGTCCGGGGGTATCCAATATATTGATTTGTAAATCCCTATAGGGAAATGACATCACCGAAGTGGCTACAGAAATTCCACGCTGACGTTCGATTTCCATGAAATCTGAAGTGGCATGCTTTTTAATTTTATTGGATTTTACCGCTCCTGCTGTCTGGATGGCTCCTCCGAACAACAAAAGTTTCTCGGTAAGTGTGGTTTTACCCGCATCTGGGTGGGACACGATACCAAATGTCCGTCTTTTGGCTAATTCTGTCAACTGCTCCATCGGGGCGCAAAGGTAACGAACCCTGCCAATTCAGACCTTTAATAGGGCTGCGTCAATGCGTTTTTTAAATGGGCAAGATGATGTTGGCTATGCCAGGCATACATCGACAGGGATTCCTGTAAGCTAAAAATGCGTTGATGTTGGGGATGAATGTATTCCAACTCCCATTCCCTACCACTCACTCCTTCCAGGAAAACCACCCATCGTTGGTGTATACAGTCCAATAATTGAACGGAAACCTGTACCTGGACCAGCTGAACATCCCGGAGATCAGCCCATGAGTTTTCTAAATAAGGGCATATTCTTGGTTGATTTTCGGTATAAGTAAGTTTATGCCTGATGTAAGCATTTATATGGCTATCGGCAATGTGATGGATCAATTGACGAAGGGTCCAACCCTCCGGTCTGTAGCGTGACATGAATACTTCTTCTGATTTTCCCTCCAGCAATTGTTGAATCTCGCCGGGTAATGTCCTGATGACCTGGATCCATTCATGAATTTGATGGTCGGAATAGCTTTCTGGCCGATGCCATCTTCCTATGGGGTATTTTAGATTCTCCATTTGATTCATTATCTGTACTTTTTACTACTATTCAAGTCAATTTCGCCCTCGGTTCAAAAGTAATAACATTTGATTTGAGAAAAAGCTGTTATCTGCCCCTATTTTTGCAAGCACGATTACCTGATTACAGGGAATAATTAACGAATAAATCAGAGAATGATGGAAAATCGCTCGACCGTATTATGGCTATTGGGTTTGTTGCTGGTCATCGGATTACTTTACACGCAAATTCAATCCTGCAATGAAAAAGAAATGAATGATCGGAGTCAAAGACTGATCCAGGGAGTATCTGAAGCCATAGATTCATCAAAAATGCGGGCAGAAAAAGCCTGGAAAGAATGGTATTCCAAACTGGATGAGGAGGCAAAAACTTTTCAATCAAAATGGAAAGACCTGGGGAATGCCATCAATGTCCGATTGGATACCTTTAACTTAAGATTACCGGAAAAAGGCGTTGAGATTAAATTGCTCGACTGGATCAATAATAAAACCGCCCCACTCAATGAAACCACCTGGTTTAATTTTGACCGGATTTTGTTTGTGAGCGGTTCATCAAAAATCAATGCTGTGTCCAACGAACAATTGGACAACATCGCTTATATCATGAAAGGCATTCCAACCGTGGAATTTAAAATAGGTGGTTATACAGACAACACAGGCAATGCCGATGAAAATCTTCGCCTTTCTCAGGAAAGGGCTGATGCCGTCCGGAATGCCTTGATAGAACGTGGCATTGATGGAAACCGACTCAGTGCAGAGGGATATGGTTCAAAACACCCAGTTGGGGATAACAATACGGAACAAGGACGAGAATTGAATCGAAGAGTTGCCATACGGGTTACCAAAAGATAGAAATTCATTATTTTTTCCTATCTACAGGATATGAAAAAAACTTAAAGACCTACTGGATTTATTTAATTGAAGTTCTTTTCCTTAAAGTACTAAATTGAATTGTTGTAACTTATAGTACATTTTTACTTGTCTTTCCGTCACAAACTAACAGGTGTTCGCTTACCTTATTAAATTAGGTAGCTTTCGTATCTAACTTTAGCCATTCGTGAAGGAAATTAAACGAAGGAAAGTTTTACCCCTACAAATCAAGAATTAATTCAATTTTCTAAGAAACTAAAAGATATGTTAGCGCGCAAACGCAGTAGCTCGTTTTTCACGGATAACGGTTACTTTGACTTGACCGGGGTACTGCATTTCATCCTGAATTTTTTGTGAAATCATGAATGCCAAATCATCCGCATACTGGTCGGTTACTTTTTCACTTTCCACGATAACCCTCAATTCACGTCCGGCTTGCAAGGCATAAGCTTTAGAAACACCTTCATAATTCATGGCCAGTTCTTCCAGCTCGTTGATACGCTTCAAATAGCTCTCCAAAATCTCCCTGCGAGCACCTGGCCTTGCACCCGAAATGGCATCGCAGGCCTGGACGATGGGTGAGATGATATTGTTCATCTCTATTTCATCATGGTGCGCTCCTACGGCATTGATGATCATGGGATTCTCGTTATATTTTTCGCACAGCTTCATCCCGAATAAGGCATGTGACAATTCAGATTCTTCTTCTGCCACTTTTCCAATATCATGAAGCAGTCCGGCACGTTTAGCCAGTTTGATTTGCTTTGGATTAAGTCCTAGCTCAGCTGACATCACCGCACAAAGATTAGCGGTCTCGATGGAATGTTTTAACAGATTTTGTCCGTAGGATGAACGGAACCTCATTCTACCCACCATTTTTACCAGATAAGGATCCAAACCATGAACGTCCAGGTCAACTATGGTTCGTTCACCAATTTCCACTATTTGTTCGTCCAATTGTTTTTTCACTTTCGCTACCACTTCTTCAATACGGGCAGGATGTATCCTTCCATCGGCGACAAGGCGTTTTAAGGCTAGTCTGGCAACTTCCCGGCGTATGGGATCAAAACTTGAAATGACAATGGCTTCAGGGGTGTCATCCACCACAATTTCTGCTCCGGTTGCGGCTTCAAGGGCTCGTATATTCCTTCCTTCCCTTCCGATGATCTGACCTTTTATGTCATCGCTGTCCAAATTAAACACAGATACTGAGTTTTCAATGGTGTACTCAGCACACATCCGCTGAATGGTTTGGATGACGATTTTTTTGGCTTCTTTGTTGGCATTTGACTTAGCTTGTTCAATGACTTCTCGTTCAATGGCAAGGGCTTCAGTGCTGACTTTAGCGCGCACCGCTTTCAACAAGTGGTCTTTGGCTTCGGATTCAGACATTCGGGCAATTTGCTGAAGCTCTTTAATCCTGGTCTCATTGGCAAGCTCAAGTTCTTCTTTCTTCTTGCTTACAATTTTCATCTGAAGGTCCAGATTATCGCGAAGTAGCTTGACTTCTGATTCCCGACTTTCTACATCTGCAATCTTTTGTTGAATTTCCTTTTCCACGCCCACCACTTTCATTTCCCTTTCTTTCAACTCAACGGATTGGGTGGTTTTAAAACTTTCAAACTCCGATTTCAGTTTGGCAAAATTTTCCCGGGCTTCCTGAATCTTTTGTTGTTTGATGGTTTCGTTCTTCTGCTCCGCTTTTGAAACGATTTTATCCGATTTCATTTCTGCTTCGGCGACCAATCGCTGTGAAGTCACGCGTGCTTTCTCGATTTCTAAATCACTGATGCGATTAATTTCTTCCAGCTTTCTTTGATTGGAGCGTTTCAGAATGGCAAAAACTACAAAATAACCGACTCCCATGCCTGCCATTAAGCCTCCTATGATTGCAATCATTAAATCTTGCATAACTATTACTTTTTATTGGCCCGGGCCCCAGAACAGAGGTCTAAGAATGCTTACATGACGGCAAGATACCGCACAAAAGAACGATCAGGTTTTATGGGTTTTTCTGAAAACGTTGCTTATTTAACATGTAAAACAATTACTATATGTTTTTTCAAAGAATACACGAATCATTGTATTTTCCTCCCCTCTTATTCCCAAGGCAATTCGTAAAATATTACAAATTAGGCCGTTATATATTAATAAAAAAATTTATATAAAACACACACTAGTGTTCTTGAGGCAAATATAACGAAAAAAATAGAGAAATAATTCAGCGAATGTTAATTTATCGGCGAATAATTGCCTTCAACTCACGCTCACAGACGCTCATCAAACGGTTCATGGTTTGATCCACCTCTTCTCCCGTCATTTGCTTTTCCTGCTGTTCAAAGGTAAGGCTGATGGCATAGGATTTCATTCCGCTACCCAATTGATCCGCATTCTCATAAATGTCAAACAACCGGAGATCATAAAGCGCGTCCCCACAATTTTGACGAATGATTCTAACCACTTGTTCGAATTGAATTTCATCCGCCAGCACCATTGCAAGGTCCCTGTGGATCATCGGTAATTTTGAAAATTCTTTAAATTGCAACTCTTCCGCAGCTACCTCATGACTGAGTTGGCTTAAATCAATTTCTGCATACCACACTTCTTTCTTTAAATCATAAGCACCCGCCAAAGAAGGCAGTAGTTTCCCAAACCTGGCAATCAATCGGTCTCCTGATGCATAAGCAGCACCATATTCAAATAAAGGATCATTGTTCAGTGTGTTCAACGAAAGTCGTACGGTTTTTTTGAACTGTAAAATGCCTTCTACATAAGCTTTTAGTCCAAAAAAATTAAAGTCTGTAGGCTTTCCGGAAATCCAATGTGAGGGCGATGAATGTCCGTATAACCAAATGGCTAATTTCTCGGTTTCGCTCACTTGTTCATTGAGTTTACGGTATTCCCGCCCAATTTCAAACAAGGCCAAATCTTGTTGCTGCCGGTTGGCATTGTACTGTAACGTCTCTAGACCCCCAAGAACAAGGGATGGTTTCATGACGTCCAGGTGAACGTTTGAAGTATTGTTGACATAAACGAGCTCATGGGTTGACCATAAGCCTGTTTGAAGGCAGAAACTCGAACGGGTCATCGAAAAACTCATGATCTCCATAAGTCCCGAAGCTGCCAACCAGTTGGCAACCTCGCGTTTCAGTAAGTATGAACCATTTAACTGTTTGGGAAATGAAAGTTGAATTTTATCCGGCAGTGGAATTTTATCTAAGCCATAAACTCGACTGACTTCTTCAACCACATCTGCCATTCTTTTGACGTCTGGTTTGTTGGTGGGCACAAAAACCATCAATTCGCCATTTTGAAGGTCGGTAACTTCCATTTCCAAAGCAAAGAGAACGGTCTTGAACTGCTCAAGATCCAATTTTAAACCTGACAACTCAATGGCTTTAGTCGCCTTAAATTGTATTTTAGCCGGCTCAACTTTATTGGGGTAAACATCTACCAGGGCTGAAGAAACTTTAGCATTGGCTGTATCCTGCAACAAATACACTGCACGTTCCAGAGCAAAAACGCACAAGTTAGGGTCAGATCCTTTTTCAAAACACTTCGCGGATTGAGTACGAAGGTTGTGAGACATACTGGATTTTCGCACCGAAGAGGGATTAAAATGTGCAGACTCCAGGAATATGTTTTGGGTTTTATCGCTGATTCCAGAATGCAATCCACCAAATACACCCGCCATACACAGGGGTTTTGCTTGTGCATCACAAATCATCAGGTCCATTTCAGACAGTTTGCGTTCGACACTATCCAGTGTGGTGAATTGGGTACCCTGAGCCAAAGTTTGAACCTGAATTCCTCGTCCAGTGACTTCATCATAATCAAATGCATGTAAGGGCTGTCCTAATTCATACAAGA
>JRYK01001185.1_pt1 | contig 37344 bp, 19 predicted proteins | sample 235381 | NCBI WGS metagenome assembly JRYK01 (sample SAMN03074220, study PRJNA261476) | activated sludge metagenome | biome: Wastewater Treatment Plant; feature: Wastewater; material: Activated sludge; isolation source: activated biomass of a wastewaster treatment plant treating hydrocarbon... ... | reverse complement strand
CACAATGCATTGTGGATCGAAATAGGAGAAAATGGAAATGAGGACAGCTGGAAACTATTTTTAAGAAAACAAAAAATTGATTCATTGATCGCCTCCGGTAAAAAAGGCCTGTTTGCAACTTCAGCCGTAAGTGGCCGCTTGAGTTTAAACAGATTGGCGCCCAATCGCTTTCTTCTTTGGATAACGCATACAGATTCAGGTAACCTGATGGACAGTACCAGCTTGCAAATTGATGAAAGTTTTCTTTTGTGGGCTAAGTTTTTCGGCATACAATGTTTTTATACGGAAACTCGAAAACAACTGTTCCGGTGGGACAACTTGAACATTGGAACACAAGCGATGGCCCCCAAGATAAAGGCCCATAAATTACTGAACCCCACTTCCATTGAATTGCAGTGGAATTCTGTAATATCTCTTGAACAAACGGCAAACAACTCAACTTTTTTACTGAACAAATTGGACAAAGCCGATTCTATTCATTGGCCAAATTCTTTAACCAGTATTCTTCATTTTAACACACCTTTCCTCAATGGAAATCATTATCAAATTCAATATAGCGGCGTTTACAATTTATCGGGAGCCATGGTGGATACGGGTTCTTATTCGTTTAATGCTTTCGTGACTTGGAATCCACAAGCTCAAGATCTGTTGATTTCCGAAATTATGGCAGATCCAAGTCCATCTCTTTCATTGCCGGAGTTTGAATACCTGGAGATATATAACCGTTCCCTTAAAAACCTGAATTTGAAAGATTGTATTTTAACGGATGGGTCAACAGAGTCTTATTTTCCAGATACCATTATGTTGCCTGGTGAATACCGAATCTTGTGCAAACCAGAGCATGCCATGATTTTTCAATCATTTGGGAAAGTGATTCCTCTGGAAGGCTTTCCTTCCATCAATAATGAGGGAGAAAGTATTGGATTAATGAACAGTGAATTCGACGTCATTACAGAAACCCAATTTGATTTAAATGATTATGGGGATGCATCAAAGAGTCAGGGGGGATATTCCTTGGAGTGGAAATATTTAAACCAACCTTGTCGTGGGAGTGGTGGTTTTTTAGCCTCTCAGGATCTATCAGGGGGTACTCCTGGAAAAGTGAATGCGTCGGTGGATACCACGGGAGATCACAAAGGTCCTAAATTGTTGAAAGCCTATGCGACCAGTGAATGGGAAATACTTCTGGAGTTTGATGAAAAGATTGGTCCTTCGTTTGAGTTTCATCCGGAACGTGTGGTTCTGGACCCACTCCGTGATGTTGCCACGGCATCACCAGACCAACAATATACTCATTGGATATTGTTGTTACACCAACCTTTGGTTTCTGATGTTCGCTATACCATTCGAAGCGACCACTTCGAAGATTGTTTAGGTAATCAAGCAGAATTTATAAGTAACTCCTTTCAGCTAAGCACACCACCCGATTCTGGTGATTTGGTCTTTTCGGAGATACTCTTTGATGCCTATAGCTATCATGAGGAATACATTGAAATATATAACCGTAGTGAAGGTGATGTCCGCCTGGATGGACTTGAGTTTTCCATGGGTAGCCCAGCTGAATCCTGGATTTCTTTTAAGGCAAACTTGAAAAACAAGATCCTCCAATCAAAACAATACGTGGCATTTTCCTCAAATCCCAGCGATGTGTGTACCACTTACCCCCATTGCGATAGTTTGCACGTCATTGAAATGCCCTGGCCTGGCCTGGATGATCGGGGTGAAACCGTCCTCATGTCATATAACAATGGCCGACAACGGTATTTATTAGACTCTGTTCGATTTGATCCATCATGGCATCATCCATTCGAGCATGAAACCGAAGGAAAATCACTGGAGAAATTAGATCTGGAACAAGCTTCCTTTTATAAAGCAAACTGGCAAACTGCTTTGAATTCTAGCGGTTATGGTACTCCAGGCCTTCCCAACAGCCACGGCTCTCCGAGGACGAATGTCACCAAGAGCAAGCCTTATCAGTTGAACGGTAATCGCATCAGTCCAAACGGAGATGGCTCGGAAGATTATCTTTTCATCCAAATGCAACCCCCTATGGCAGGTTTTTTAAGCAAGATCGAATTGTATTCCTTGTCGGGAGTACCGATTGCTGAACTCTTTGAAGGACGGGTTGCTCTACAACATCCGGTGATTTGGAATGGACAGGATGGACAAGGAAATAGATTAGCCTTTGGAAATTATATTCTGCTGTTGAACTTCATCCATCCGCAAGGAGATGAAATGACCTTTAAGGAGCGAGTGAGCCTGGTGCCATAAAACCTTGAGATTTAGTACATTTAACAGTCCCAACATGTCCAGTGAAATAGATGATATTTCTCCATGTTTCGTTAAATATATGAATCCGTTGGAATGACTACAAATACTGGATGTTTTATTCTTACAAGTATGTCGTTTATCATTGAAATTGTTTTTGAAGGTAGATGGTTCGCCCTTTTGGAATAAACGGATTAAACCCACATTTGATTCTAGCGTAAGTAATGAAAAATGCTGGACTAAGAAGCGCTGCGTATACTTATTTTTGTGAGCGAAACGGATACATGTTGCTTAAGAATGAAACTGCTCAATGGGGGATTGCCTTTCTGATTGTAGTGATCAGTCTGTTTTTTATGTTTCCACCAGAAGGCTACTTATGGGCAAAGCAAATTTCCATATATGCCATTCATTGGATGTTATTATGTTTATTGGGGGGGACCATTGCTTTGTTTATTGGGCGAGAGAGGTTGCTCTATACGTTCTATATTTCATCTGGAATCATGGCTTTTTTTTTGATGAACTCATACAATACTGAGCTTAACATCAACCGATTTTCAAGTCCAGATGCTTTGAATATTCTTTTTATGAATCCTACGTTAGGGAATCAACCATTGGATAAATTGCTGGAATCCAGCATCAAAAGGAATCCTGATATAATGGTTATCGAAGAGTTTACACCGGATCATTCCAAACAATTAGCGGTTTTAGGCGATTCATACCCTCATCGGTATTTATTTGCACGAATAGACCCTTTGGGAAAAGCAATTTTATCAAAATTTCCATTGAGTTCTCCTAAAAATGAAGAAGTATTGGGATTACCTGTAATTTCTATGTTTGTTACCAATCCAGAGAATGACAGTTTCGAACTCATGGTCGTCAATCACTTGCCCCCAATTACATTGATAGCCTACCAAAAACTGAATAAATTTTTAGACGAACTGGCGATTTTAATGAAAAAGGGTTATCCAAATTTTATTTTAGTAGCAGATTTCAATATGGTTCCATGGTCACGAGAATTAAGAAACTTCAGGCATTTTTCAGGTTTAATGGCCAGTAGGAAGGACAACACCATTATGAGCCCATCCTATAAGTCCATGGATTTTCTGAATAATTTCAATTTGGAAATTATGTATAGCAGAAATTTGGAATGTGCACACACTGTAATCGTGAATGACTCAACGGGGATCCCTCTGGGAATAATGGCAAAGTACCAGAAGAAATTTGTATTTTAGTTGTTGTTTGGTTTAAGCTTGAAATAGCCCACCCTTCAACCTGAAATCTAGGGTAAAAGAATATGCATGTTCTAGTTTAAAGTCTGACCAATATTCAACAAATATTAAGTTTGGGGGAAATTTTAGATGGGGTTCCATATGATTTTTTTGATTGCCATTACTCACTTCTTTTTAGGTGTTCCTTTTATCGTAATTCCGTTTTTGCAAAAATTTTCTTTATGAATGGCAGGAATATTTTCCTTGCTGCATAGTCCATTTAGAAAGGGCTGGGAAATTATTAAATAGATACTAACAAACGTTAGTGTCAGTAATAGAAAGTTCTGTCCAACTGCGAAAATTGGTTGCCTGGCCTAGTCTCAATGCAATGGGTCCAATTTGATCCAACCAGGTTGTTTGGGTTTATTGCCCAGGAAAGGAAAATTCCTGCTGAATACTAAGCAAAAATCAAACGAGAATCAATATTAACTAAATAAGCAAAACACCTGTACAGCTTTGTCACCCTGTTAAGCTGTAAGTTTAGGGTGTTTGCATTAAAGTTCAGGCTTTGATCCATCAGGAATGAGTAAAGAATTGAATTTTACTTATTCAACTGATGACCACGTATATTCTATGAATGCATCAGTATTAACTTTCATCATTTCGTCAGTTTTTGTAATTTGTGCCAATTCTTAAGGGATGATGTAATGGGATTCAGGGTTTGACTATTTGAAATGAAAATTGGAAACTTACTATTGATTTTATTGCTGGGTATGAACTTTTACCCAGAATCGCTTCATAGTGCTATATCGCCTGTTGAGAAACCCATTCGAATTCCATTTCGGTATGTCCAATCATTCATCGTGGTTGAAGTTTACATTGAGCATTTGTTTCCATTGAATCTCATTTTTGATACGGGTGCAGAGCACACTATACTCTTTGACCGACGGTGGACGGACGTTTTTTCAGAAGCCTACCAACGTGAAATAAAAGTTATCGGGTCCGATTTGCAAACAGAATTACCGGCCATGCTGACCAAACCCATGAGTCTGATTTTTGGCAATCGGTTTCAGGGTGAAACTCCACTCATTATATTAGAACAAAACCAAACCAATATCTCGCAAGTGATAGGGGAACCGGTACATGGCATTTTAAGCGCTTCTCTTTTTAGCAATTTTGTATTACAGGTAGATTATAAGAACAGAACATTGGTACTTCATCCCATCAATACCCGGCCGCCAGCAGGCTATCATGAAATGAACATTCAGGTGCATAAGCAGAAACCTTATTTATTGACCGAAGTTAAGAGCACTCAATACTCAAGTCATCAGCTTAATTTATTGATCGATACAGGAGCTAGTTTGTCATTGTTGTTGTATCTGGATTCTTTATCGAATCTAATGATGCCTAATCAATTGATTCCTGGCTACTTGGGGAGTGGTTTGGGCGGAGTCCTTTCTGGTTATGCCGGTAAGATCCATTCCGTAAATTTGGACACATTCTTGATGCACGACGTAATTTCTCATTTTCTTTTAGTGGATTCTCCATTGGCCAAAGGTGAAAAACAAACGAAGCAAGGGTTAATTGGTAATTTATTGCTGGAGAAATTTGACTTTTATTTGGATTACCACAAGGAAAAATTATACATCAGACCTTCCAAGAATTACTCAAAGGAATTCAATTACGACAAATCGGGTATAATGGTCATAAGTGGCGGTAGAAATCTGGAAAGCTATTTTGTTTCGCACGTTATACCAGGTTCTCCAGCAGACCGCGCAGGAGTGTTGCCAAATGATCAGATAGTGAAAGTCAATGGATGGCCTGTTTCATTTCTCAGTTTGGGAAAAATACTGGAAATTTTTCAGAAGGAAGAAGGAAAGCAGGTACGATTGACATTGCGAAGAAATGGAGAGAAGTTTAAGTGCAGCTTTTTTCTTAGAAAGTTACTTTGATCCCAATCCAGGCAGTTGAGATGCATGGATAGTCCTCATGGCCGACGAAGCCCTTATAAAATAAGGGCTTGTCGGGATTAACCCTGAACAATGAATAAAGCATCCATTGGGTTACGCATCCCGAATCTCATAATTCCTTGAATGTGCTTTTTTCATTTCGTCAGCGCTCTGCGCAATGAATGCTATTGCAATAATTGCGTTGATGGTTTTTTTTGAGATTTGAAGAAAACCTGATCATTTCGAGTCACTCAATCCAATTCAGTCATCAAACGAAAGAAGTTCACCGATCATTTCAAGTTTATTAAACCTTTCTTGGCCTTATCATCGCAACATCTTTTTGATGAAACTACACGGTTTGTTGAAAAGGCATAGGCGATTTTCCGGTAATACGATGCAAACATTTTATCTTTTCAGTAAGGACATCTTTTTTAAAACCATAGCCAATTAGGGATCTTTCAATATAATTGAGTAATTCATGGATCTCGCTTATTTTTGTCAAAATTTATTCTGTATGGGAATGACTATGTTTGAAATGGTTCAGGCATTTCCACGGCAGATTCGCGAAGCAATACAATTGTTTAGCGAAACTGCATTTAGAAATCATGGGCATGAAATCCAAAACATATTGGTCAGTGGAATGGGAGGTTCCGGTATAGGAGCCAATTTCGTTGAAAGTTATTTCCGTCCAATGGCTTCAGTTCCATTTGTCATCAGTAAATCATATAGCATTCCGGCGTTTGTATCAAAAAACAGTCTGGCGATCATTTCTTCTTATTCAGGAAATACTGAAGAAACCATCGAATCTTTTCATAAGATGGATGCCTCCAATGCAAAGCGCATTGTGATCAGTTCGGGCGGTCGATTAATGGACTTAGCCCTTAAATTGGATTTAGACTTTGTGCAACTACCTTCGGGTTGGTCTTCACCTCGTGCCTGTTTGGCATATTCAATGATAGCTCAATTTTATGTGTTGAATCGATTTGGATTTTTGGACATGAGCTTTGAACAGGAACTCTTGGAGTTTATCGACCTGGCTGAGCAACAGCAAGAAGAAATCATTCAACAGGCAAAAGATTTAGCTGGGTTCTTAAATCAAAAATGGATCGTAATTTATGCTCCCGATCATTTGGAACCTGTCGCAATGCGTTTCCGGCAGCAAGTCAATGAGAACAGTAAGATGCTTTGCTGGCACCATGTTGTTCCGGAAATGAACCATAACGAGCTCGTTGGCTGGAGATGGAATCAGCCAGCACTTGCTACCATTATGATTAGGGATACGGATGAATATTCCAGGGTCTCTGCCAGAATTGAACTGACCAAAGAAATTATTGGACATTACACCTCCGCAGTCATAGATGTTTACCCAAAAGGGAATTCGTCATTGTGTAAGGCATTGTATTTGGTACACTTGTTTGATTATGTAAGTGTATTTCTTGCCGATGCGAATCACATGGATGCGGTGGAAGTCAGAGTCATTGATTTTTTGAAAAACGAATTATCAAAACTTTAAAAATGACAATTAACCAAACGGTTATGGCTCCAAACAATGCAAAGTTGATGATGTAATCACCATGTTTTAAGTAAAAAGTCTTAATGCTGTTGGTGTAAATTTTTCCACGAACGGATGCCTTTTCATCATAGCGTGTTGCCTGATAGACGATGCCTTTGGTATCGATAAAACAGGATATTCCGGTATTCGCAGAACGGGCAATGGGTTTTCGGAACTCAATGGCACGCAGGGAGCCAAATTTTAAATGTTGGATGTGGCCTGGTGTATTGTCCCACCAACCATCATTGGTCATAATAAAAATTGCCTGAGCTCCCTTTCGAATGTAGTCCCCAATGTAATTACCATAAATGGATTCATAACAAATGACAGGAGCAATACTTGTCGAATCTTTTTGAAAAACAGTCCGGTCTGATTGTTTACCTAATCCGTAAATGGAACCTCCCAATTGATCTACAATGGGTTTGAGAAAGGGCAGCCATCGACGATATGGAAAGGTTTCAACACCAGGAACCAATTTCGATTTAACGTATAGCGGATAATCATCAGCCCGATGACAAACCTGGGCAGCGCTATTCTGTACTTCAAAAAACTCGGGTTCACCACCTCTCATGTTTTTTCTTGTAGCTTCTGTCTTTGGATCATTGGAAGACATCGGTTTGATGGTTCCCAATCCCGTAATCAGACAGGTAGATGGATAATCCTCGAGAAGATCCTGGACAGCGCGAATTCGCCAATCCAAATTAAATCTGCCCGATTCCAAATACTCAAAACTTGTTTCAGGCCACAATAAATATTCGGTAGAATCATCCAATACCTTTCTGGACAAATCCATAAATCGTTTCATCTGGATCCCTTGGTCGACTTGGAATTTTTCAAAATGGGGTTCATAGTTGGGTTGGACAATCGCAACATCAATTGACAACCCTTTTTCTTCTTCCCAACCAAACATCCATAGGGAGATACTAATGGGAAGACCAATCCACAACAGAAAAGCCAGACCATACCAAACACGGCGTTTAATCGCAATTAATGAACCTAATGCGATGAAGTTTCCGATTAAAATCCAGGCACTGCCTCCAAAAGTTCCAGTGTATTCGTACCATTGGACCCATTGGGGTAAAAATCCCATGCAATTACCTAAACTTAACCATGGCCATGAAATTTCCCATTGGTGGTGGCCCCATTCAAACAATAACCAAAAACAACATAAAGCTATCGGCCAGAGGGATTTAAAGCGGCGCCCTACCCATACCGATAGCAACCAGGGGATACACATGAACAAACTATTGAGCGTAAACGCTACCAGACCTGGAACCAAAGCGGCATTCGCCACCCAATAAGTTGCAATGATATTCCATAAAATGAACACGTGATAAGCCTTCCCAAAAGCTTGCTTCCAAGAGAATTCAGGCTGTGAAAACTCCTGCTCCGTATGGTGAAACAAAGGGATGAAGGCCACAAAGGCCAAAGGACTCAGTGTAAGAAAGGAACACCCTAAAAGGATTCCGGAAGCGGTAAGCTTGAGGTATAAAGAAAAATTGCCATTTTTCTCAAACCTGTTAAAAAACATCAAACTCATGGCCAACCAGGCGCCCAGAAGCAAACCTAGAGGCCAATGACCCCAAAAAGTACGCTGACTCATGATATAACCGCTGAGGATGCTCAGTCCGATAAAAAATGCCGAAGCTCTATACACATATTTTTGTGGAATGACCATATTCTTTAAACGGTGGCAAGGTACAAAAAACGAACTATCTTTATCATTATCAATAGTTTATAAGCAAAACTTCCAGGTTGATTTTATAGCAAGTAAATCCTTGCACATTTGAAAAAAAGCGGTATCTTTGCACTCCAAATTTAATTTGAGCCATGAAAAAAGATATTCATCCATCTTCATACAGGTTTGTGGTGTTTAAAGATTTTTCCTGCAATGAAGCATTTTTGACGAAATCTTGTGCATCAACCAAGGAAACCATTGTTTGGGAAGACGGAAAAGAGTATCCACTGATCCGTTTGGAAATTTCTTCCAAATCTCACCCTTTCTTTACAGGTAAGATGAAATTTGTTGATACCGCAGGTCGGATTGACAAATTCAATAAGAAATTTGCCGGTTCGAAATTTGCAAAAAATTAATCTATAAATAACCCCGCCAAAGCGGGGTTTTTTNNGGCAACATCCTGCCTCAAACCGAACTATGTCATTCATTGGCGCAGTTGGCCGTAGGGGAGCTGTTATCAATTGGTGATGAAAGAATTGCAGGACATTTCAACAAACAACAGATGTTGGATTTTCTTTCCGTCGGTATGTTGCATCCTCCAAAAATTCAATTCGTGGAACCTTATCAGGTGAGAAGGTTAGCGCACTTATGGGAATTGTTTCAATGGAATGAGTTTGAACTGGAAGCTGATTTCTTGAGAATGACTTCAGGAAGAATTTCAATGCCTATTCCTGATCATGTAAAGCTTTCAGGCAATCGCATTTTTGTGGAAGAAGGAGCGCTCTTGCAACCGTGCACCATAAATACTACAATGGGTCCCATTTACATTGGTCATAATGCAGAGGTGATGGAAGGTTGTATGATTCGAGGTGGTTTGGCGCTGTGCAATGATTCACAATTAAAAATGGGCACAAAAGTTTACGGAGCCACAACCATAGGCCCAGGATGTCGTGTGGGCGGAGAGGTGAATAACTCTATTTTTCAATCGAATGCCAACAAAGCCCATGATGGTTTTTTGGGCAATAGTTTGATCGGAGAATGGGTGAACATTGGTGCCGATACCAATGCTTCGAATCTGAAGAATAATTATGAATGGGTAAAACAGTGGAGCTATGAAACCCGGAGGTTTGAAAAAACCAATGGTTTGTTTTGTGGCTTGGTGATGGGTGATCATGCAAAATGTGGAATCAACACCATGTTTAATACTGGAACCGTTGTGGGGTTTGGAGCCAATGTATTTGGCGCAGGGTTTCCAAGACAATTCATTCCTGATTTTGCCTGGGGCGGAGCTTCAGGATTTTCAACTTTTACTTTAAATAAGTTTTTTCAAACGGCTCACCAGGTTATGGAACGCAGAGGGCAAGTGATGACGGATGCTGAAAAGAATATGATCTCAATGATCTATGAAGACACATCCGAATTCAGGAATTGGGAGACTGCATGAATTTCGAGCGGTTCAATAAACTGCATGGGCTGTGGCGTTTCTGTAGCTACCTGATGGACATCCATTTGGAAGATTGCAGTTCGAAGTATAATCCCAATTTGCAATTGTATTTGTCGTGCGGAGAGTTCAAATTATTGAGCGATCATGCTATTTATTCATATGGTTTAAAATACATCCATTTTGTACAGGCTTTTAAAGAATTGGATTTTCGACGATATGACCTGCAACACATATTAGTCTTGGGCCTGGGTATGGGAAGTATACCCGAAATACTTCAAAAAAAGTTTGAATGTAAAGCATGGTTTGACCTGGTCGAATTAGATGCTGAAGTTATTTTCCTATTTGAAAAATATCAGGATTACATTCTGGAGGATAGGCACAAATGTTATTGCATGGATGGATTCGATTATGTCCGGAATTGTAATAAAAAGTATGATTTAATTTGCATGGATATATTTGAAGATGATTGTGTTCCTAAACAATATGAGTCTGAATCGTTTTTACAATCAATAACGCATTTGCTTGCTGATGGTGGATGGTTTTTATATAACCGTTTAAATGTTTCAACTGCCGATAGAATAGCCAACGAACGATTTAATAAATCTTTTAGTCATCAAATGCCTGGATCTAAAATATTGGCAACTGATTATAATAAAATATTTGCCTTCCAAAAAATCAAAGGCTGATTCAGTGAACATATCCATTCATATGGATTCATGCTGTTCATCCAATTTTAATCCTGAATGAATGTTGAAGTTATTTCAGCAGTAAGAATAACCCAATGAAGGGTACTTCTAAATATTGCTCTTTGATGCCAAATTGAATTTAACAAAACAGAATTAGGCGCGACGAAGGAAGTTATTTGTAACAATAACTGACTGAGTAGCAACGACATACTGTAAAGTTAAATTCAATCAAAAATAAGTTTTCGATTTGTTTTGGCGCAATAGCGCAATATTTAGAAGTGCCCTGAATGCTATTGCATTGATTGGATGTAACTAAGAGTAACGTGGATGAAATTCTTATGTTTACTTGATCTGAATTTCGCCAACAAATAACCATGCACGGTGACCTGCACCAGGTAAGCCATTTTGGATTTCTCCATGGTTTTTTATGTTGATATTGAGATAACGGGAGGCTTCAAGATTTAATGGCAAATCGAGTTTGATGTTTCGCGCAGCATCCCCAATGACTGGGAATTTCTTGAGAGGTGCAAATAATTTTCCATCAACGCTCCATTCAATCTCAACTTCAACGGGTCGATGAATCCAGGAACCAATATCTTCATAAAATTGAAGCTGGATTGATTTGACAGGTTTCAGTTCTTTTAAGTCGATAGTGGCTCTAAAATCTTTACCTTCCATTCCTGTCCATTCGGGCCCGCCAAATTTGTTTGCCGGTGCTTCAACCCCATTGATCAACGCTTGTGAACCTCCAGTAAAATATTTTTGTGCTGGTTTTTCAAGCAACACAATTTCTTTACCAGCAGCAAGGTGATGTGAATATTCAATTCGAAGAGGTTTTCCAATGTAACCTTCCGGTAACTGAAACCATGACTTAAACGTAATGTTTTTGTCTAATAAAAAGCTATCTTGCTGCAAATATTGACTAATTACGTCACCATCTCTTGTAGTTTCTACCAATATCTTACCGTCAAGGGGTGGTTTGATAAAAGTTAATATCACCTGGCCTTCATTTAATTGCGTCTTATAATCTAAATCCAGCATGCTTTGCGTGATTTGTAATCCTTCATGTTTTGCCCAAGCGATATGTTGCTGTAAACGCCCCAGGAATGATGGATATGATTTATTCTTAGGTTCTGTCCAATTGACTTCTGCCAATGCAATTGCACGTGGATATGCCATGTACAAAACTTTTTCTTCCCGATCCATGTATTCAGTCCATACATTGCCCTGAGCGCCTAAAACATACGAACGTTCGTTAGCTTTTAATTCTTCAGGAACGGGTTCGAATGAATAAGTTTTTTCCAGCGTAGTATGTCCCCCGATTGCCAATGGTTCATTTTGATTCAAAGACTGATAATGATCAAAATAACAATGAGAGCCAGGACATAATATGGAAGAATGCCGCAATTTGGCAGCAGAAATTGCACCTTCAATCCCTCTCCAGGACATGACAACGGCATTGGCGGGAAGACCACCTTCAAGAATTTCATCCCAGCCCATCATGATCTTTCCTTTACTGTTCAAATGACGCTCGATATTACGTAAGAAAAAACTTTGTAGTTCATCTTCTGATTTGATGTTGTTTCTTCTTTTGACCGCTTGACATTTGGGACATTCTTTCCAATTTGTTTTTGGGACTTCGTCACCACCAATATGGATGTATTTTCCGGGAAACAACGTGCAGACCTCATTCAATATTTCTTTTAAAAACCAGATGCTGGTATCTTGCGTACAATAAATTCCGCTGTCAAAGACTCCCCAATTACAGGCCACTTCTCTGGATAACCCACTGCAGGAAAATTCAGGATATGCAGCCAGCGCTGCAGTGCTGTGTCCGGGCATTTCAATTTCAGGGATAACTTCAACATATCGTGCCTGTGCATATTGAATGACTTCCTTAATTTCCTCTTGTGTGTAATATCCTTTATATTCGGTTGAGTCATAGACTGGTGGATAATTTCCTGCATGTCCGCTTAATGTAGCTTTTCGAACGCTGCCAATTTCATGTAATTTGGGAAATTTCTTGATTTCAATTCTCCATCCCTGATCATCTGTTAAGTGCCAATGAAAAGTATTGTACTTAAAACGAGCCATATAGTCTATGTACTTTTTGATAAAGGAAACCGGGAAAAAGTGACGGCTTACGTCTAAATGAAGACCTCTGTATTTGAATCGTGGCTCATCTTCAATTAAGCAAAACGGTAGCATAACTCCCCCTGTGCCGCCATTTTTAATTTCTACAAGTTGCGTTAAGGTTTGGATAGCGTAAAACCAACCCCTTGCTTCGGAGGCCTGTATCCATATTCCGTTTTTAGTAATGCTGATTTTATAATACTCCGGCTTGTTTTCCTTGGCCAACAAAGACAAAGTCACGCTTTTTGATTGTGGTCGGTCAATTTTCTTAAATTTCTTTACTTTAAGTTCCTTTAGTTTTAATATTTTTTGAAGCGACTTTCCAAGGGTTAGAGCCTCTACTGAATTCACAGGTATAGCCAAATTTTCGATTTGGTCAAGGGCATATTGGCCCCCGACAGCCTGAATGGATAGTGGTTTTGGAATAATCGGAAAATCCCGATCATTATCAATTTGTGCATTGATTGTAAAGGATTTAAAAATTACAATCAACATACATATGAATTCAGTTCTCAATTTCATGTTCATTTTTAAATATCAATCAATGAAAAACCTCTTTTTTAAATATTTATTGCACGAAGATACATCATTCATTTCCTGGCCGATGCAAGGTTCTATTCATTCAGCTTGATTACCTTTGCCCACTGAACTATACAACTTATGTTTACTATCAACATATACCTGAAGCTAGCCTTGATTGTCTTGTTTTTAGCGGGTGGTTTCATATTGATTTTTACCACAGGTTTTTGGTACGCTTTTCCATTGATTTTGGTCGGCATTGGCTTATTGGTCAGTTATATTTTATTAGGCACCGTACAGTCAGCGGCCGCATTTATGCAAGCATCCGATTTTGATGCTTGTGAAAAACGACTTTCACTTACATTGCTTCCCAATTGGTTATACATTACCAATCGTGCTTACTATTTTTTAATTAAAGGAAGCATTGCTCTTCAACGAAATCAAAGCGAAGAAGCGGAAGCTTGGTTAAACAAAGCTCAAAGTTTAAAACTTCCATCCGATAATGAAAGGGCCATGATTCTGATTCAAATGATTAACATTCACTTGATGAAGAACAGAATCACACAGGCAAACAATGCTTATCGCGAGTTAAAAAAGTTGAATATTACCCTGGACGTTTTTAAAGACCAGATAAAAATGCTTGATGACGTAATGAAACAACAAGGTCGGATGAAAATGGCCGGGCAAATGGACCAACGCATGATGTTTCGTCCAGGCGGTAAAAGAAAAATGCCACGGATGCGTTGACAAGAATCCTTCAAGGCTATCATCAACAGCTTCCATTTTTCCGATATTTTCCGCAAATCTTTTCATTCAATAACTTAGAAGAATATAACTACTCCTTCATGAGTTAAGGAAGCACTCCATTCTTCATTCGGATTGTGACCTCGAACGGTCACTTTAGGGTGCAGAAGAATCAGGCGATGAATAATTCTAGGATTCATGGATTTATCATCGGTGTACAGCGCGTAGCGAAAATAATTTAAAAAGACATCATTGTCGCCAGGCACCAGCGAAAGATGACCGAACGATGCGCAGCAAAATGAAGAGACAGCTTCATATAGTGAGGGAACCGGGCTCATAAAAGTCCGGCAGGGAAAAGGCAATATTCATATAAACAAACTTAGAATCTGGTTGCGCATTGTACATACAAATAGCGCTTCCGCATACCGACGAAGCTTCGCTTGTCGGCATGCTGGCAGGCTTCGCCTCGTCAGCGTACCTTCGCATACAGCAGTGCCGTGCTCCATTCGACTTTGTCGAAATCGCTCAGTCACCTTAGCTGGCGACGAGCCTTTTCTTTGGTTCCTTTCTTTTAGCGATACAAGAGAAAGGGACAAAAAAAAACGAGAACATTAAACTTGGCGAAAAGTAGTTTTATTAGAGCAAAACCTTATCACTATAAATTCAGCGACCAAGTCTCAATATTTCGCTCGACAGCGCTCACATACCAGTGACCAAGTTCACCAGGATATTCCAAAATAACTACTTACCTCACATTTTTCCTTTCAGGATTTTTTTATCACGCAGATGTTTTGCAGTTTTGACGTTTGGTAATTCTTCTAAGCAATGAATCTATCCAGCATGAAGGCTGATGCACTCTTGGGTTTTATTTTGTCGGCAACATTGGCGTGCATGATGTCCTCCTGCAAAACATTACAGTTTGCGGACTGGGTAAATCCAATGATTGGTACGGGGGGGCATGGACACACCTTTCCAGGCGCATGCTATCCATTTGGAATGATGCAATTAAGTCCGGATACAAGGTTGGAAGGTTGGGATGGGTGCTCGGGGTATCATGATTCGGATCGCTTTATCTACGGCTTTAGTCACACCCATCTGAGTGGAACGGGCATTCCGGATTATGGTGATTTTTTGATTATGCCGGGATCTGGTCCTTTTCACGATTCAATGTTCTCTAACCAAAATTATCGTTCTTCATTTTCAAAATCATCGGAAAAAGCAAGCCCCGGATATTATTCTGTTCTGCTCAATAAAGATCAAATATTAGCGGAATTGACCGTTGGATTGCGAACAGGGATGCATCATTATCAATTTAAGGAAACAGATCCTGTATGGGTCATTGTAGACTTGACCCACAGAGATCCATTGATTTCAGCAAAATTTACCAGATGGCATGGGAGCACCCTGGAAGCTTTCCGGATTTCATCTTCCTGGGCTAAAAAACAGCAGTTATATTTTACCGCGCGTTTTAGTCAACCCATTCAACAAGTTTTGTTTAATAAAGACTCCATGAAAATGGCCATTTTCTTTGCACCAGGAAGTGAGTCGCAAATATTAATACACAGCGCAATATCAGCCGTAGATCAAGAGGGTGCAAACCACAACTTATTGAGTGAGTGGAATGACTTTGATTTTATTTCTTTAATGAAGCGCACACGGAATGCTTGGAACCAACATCTTGGACGTATCGCAGTGGAAACTCAAAATGTGGTTCATAAAGTCAATTTTTACACAGCCTTGTATCATTGCCTGGTGCATCCCAGTTTGTTTCAGGATGTAGACGGTAGGTACCTTGACATGGATGGAGTCATCCGATTAGCTCCAAAAGACGATCATTTTACAGTTTTTTCACTTTGGGATACCTATCGATCAACTCACCCTTTATACCAATTGGTCTATCCTGACTACAATTTACGTTTCATCAGAACATTTCTTCGGCAATTCAAAGCTAGCGGTCATTTGCCAGTTTGGGAATTAGCAGCCAACGAAACCTGGTGTATGATCGGACATCATTCAATCCCTGTTATAGCCAATGCGTGGGCCCATAGGAATTTTGATTTTGATACAGCACTTGCCAAACGTGCAGTGTTCACTACGCTAACTAAAGGAAATTATTCTGGACTGCCTTTTATGTGCAATGGTTTTATCAGTTCCAATGAAAGTGCAGAATCCGTTTCAAAAACCATAGAAAACTGTCTGGATTTTGCGGCAGCAAAAGTTATGGGGGTTGAATTGCCAGAATTTCTGCACCCCAGAGCATATCAAAATTTATATAATCCGGGCACAGGCTTTTTTCAGGCTAAACGAAATCACAGCTTCCTGGAGACATTTGATCCCCGGGAGGTAAATTTTCATTACACTGAGGCAAATGCTTATCAATATTTGTTTGGAGCTCACCACGATGCAGCAGGCCTGGTCAGTTTGTTTGGAGGAAGGATGGCTATGGAACGCAAATTGGACCAATTGTTTACCGATACGGCAAGACTTTCAGGTAGAGAGCAAGCGGATATTACAGGTTTGATTGGGCAATATGCACATGGAAATGAACCAAGCCACCATGTTGCATATCTTTATAACTATACCAATGCTCAATATAAATCTCAGGCCATTTTAAAGCGTATCATGGATAATTTTTATGATAATCGTCCGGATGGCTTGATCGGGAATGAGGATTGTGGGCAAATGTCCTCTTGGTATGTATTCAGTGCGCTCGGATTTTATCCACTCCATCCGTTCAATGCACAATTTGAGTTGGGTTTTCCTCTTTTCCAAAAAGCAACCATTAGGACTCCTGATAAAAAGAAAATACAGTTTAAGCATAAGTCCATCGGAAATCCAAAATGGGTAGAATCTTTTGCAATCAATGGCAAAGAAACATTCTTTCAATTTAACTTGAACTATGGCGATCATCTGGAATTCAGGATGGGCTCGAAACCATTGACTAAACTTCAGCAAGAACCTTCCGAATTGGACAATTTCCTGGCACTTCCTTATGTCAGTCATGGTCATCAGGTCTTTGAGGATTCTGTCTCCATTGTGTTGAGCTCTCCGGATGGATTACCGATGGAATACTGCGAAGACAGCGTCACTCAGGATCCTGAAATGTATATGAAGGCTATCCATTTGAAGAATTCAGGAAAGATTTTTTTTAGACATAAAACCGGAGACCCTAAAGGAATTTGGCTTCAGGCAGAATTTTTTAGAAAACCTAAAGGAATCAAACTACATCTGTTTTCAGATTTTGCCAACCAGTATGCCGCCTCAGGAATGGATGCTTTGATCGATGGAGTGAGCGGAGGCACTGATTTTCGAGACGGTTTGTGGCAAGGATACCAAGGCCAGGATTTAAATCTGATGATTGAATTGGATACCAACTATTGGATAGAGCAATGCCGCATTCGATTTTTACAAGATCAGGGATCATGGATTTTGTTACCCAAAAAGCTTCTTTTGCAATATTCAACAGACGGTGTGCAATACCTTAAAAGTGAAAGTCAGGTGCACCAAGTGCCTTTAAACCATGAAGGAGCCATCATTCATGAATTTGTTATTCCTGTAAAACAAAATGGTAAATACTTGAAGATCGAGGCAATAAATGCAGGCCTAATGCCCGAGTGGCATTTAGGGGCCGGGGGTAAATCATGGCTTTTTTGTGACGAAATTATAATCGATAAAAAATGACCAGCAGAAGAGATTTTTTAGCGGGAGCGGCACTATCATGGAGTGCATTGCAACAACTAATTAAAGATAATGGCATTGTCAATTCCATTTTGGACAAGCAAAAACCAAAACAAATGATACTGGCCACTTGGAAAAATATCCATGCTGTGGAAGCTTCGTGGGAAACTTTGCAAAAAGGAAAGTCCATTTTGGATGCAGTCGAAGCAGGAGCGCGAATACCTGAAGCGGATCCATTGGATACCTCAGTCGGATATGGTGGATTCCCAGACCGAGACGGGGTGGTGACCTTGGATGCCTGTATCATGGATTCAAATGGAAATGCAGGTTCTGTCGTATACTTACAAGACATCATGCATGCAGTATCGGTGGCTAGGAAGGTCATGGAAAAGACACCTCATGTCATCCTTGCTGGTGAGGGAGCCCTTCGATTTGCACTTGAAAATGGGTTCCAGCGGGAGAATCTACTTACCCCTAAGGCCCGCAAAGCCTGGGAAGAATGGTTGACCAAATCGGAATACAAACCCAAAATCAACAATGAAAGACATGATACCATTGGAATTATCGGAGTGGATACAAATGGCCAGCTTTCCGGTGCATGTACCACCTCTGGTTTAGCCTTTAAACGACATGGTCGGGTTGGGGATTCACCCATCATAGGGGCAGGACTGTATGTAGATCAACAAGTTGGCGCGGCAACCGCAACGGGTTTGGGTGAGGCGGTATTGAAAAAAGTGGGAGCATTCTCCATTGTGGAAATGATGAGGCAGGGTATGCACCCCAAAAAAGCATGCAGAGAGGCCATCAAGCGACTTACTCAGATTCAAACTACCGAACCATTTCAGGTGGGTTACATTGCCATCAACGTAAAAGGAGAATGGGGAGCATTTTCCTTATTGCCGGGCTTTCAAGCTACCCTTCATACCGATCAAGGATTACAAGTAATTGATGCCGAGTCACTTAAGTAAGTAAAGAGCCAATAGGAGGTCCAACTTACCATATAAGCGCTTCGATCGAGAAAATTGGGTTTTGTTCCGGATAAACCCACTTCGTGGGCATCGTATAAAGAAAATTTTACATTTATTCAAAAAAGATATTAGCTGTATACTATATATGTAATAAGCTTATAATTAATAAAATATACTTTATTTGGGCTTGATTTTTCGCTAAGAACCTCATTTGGCATTCTGCGTTTCCCTGCTTTTGGCACTTATTTTGCTATTTTATAATATGTTCAAAAAAACCAGAACGTAGATCATGGTAGGGGTCAGGTACGTAGTAGCAGATGATCATAAGCTTTTTGCGAAAGGATTTCGATTACTGCTCGATCAATTGAACTGCAGGTTTCCTTTGATTTTCGCAGGTGAAGCCGGTAGTCCTTCCGAAACCCTGAAATTGGTCAGTCCTGAAGAAGTAGATCTTCTTTTTTTGGACCTGAATTTAGCAGATTCAGATGCCAGTGTAATTATTTCAAAACTCAAAGAGCTTCATCCCAGTCTAAGGATTCTGTGTATCAGTATGTACACTTCTCCAAAAATAGTACGGGATGCACTCAAAGAAGGAGCCGACGGGTTTCTTTCAAAAAATGCGGATCAAGAAGAATTGGTAGCGGCCATAGAGTCTGTCATGGATGGCGAGATTGTCCTGGGAAAGGATATCAAAGTCTCCGATGTCAACAAGACCCAGACGAATACCAAAACTTCGGTCAATCGATTTAACGCCCGGTATCAACTTACCAAAAGAGAAAAAGAAATTTTGGATCTGGTGGTCAAAGGCAAATCGAATAAAGATATTGCAGCATTGCTCTTTATCAGTAAGGATACCGTCAGCGCTCATCGGAAAAGTCTCATGCGAAAATTAAATGTAAGAAACGCATCGGGCCTGATTAAAATAGCTTACGAGTTTAATTTACTGTGAAAACTAACGAGTGTTAGCAATAATAAATATTGGAAATATAATTGAGAATAATTAACAACAAACTGATTTACTTCAATCCTTTAAACCGAATTAAAATGAGAAAGGAAAATTTTACATTCCTGTACAAAACGAAATCATTGATTGCAAATTGCATTGCAGTTTGGAGTCTTTTGATTTTTACATTTCAGGAGCTTAGCGCACAATGCCCATTGAACTGTGACAATCTTGTTCAGGTATCAGTGGATGATAATTGTGAGGCTGTTATTACGCCAGATGTTATGCTGGAAGATCCGGGAGTCGGTTGTAATTACGTTGTGGTGGTTTTTGGTCCTAACGGATCACCCCTTCCTAACGCTACAGTTACTTCTGCACACATCGGAAAAATATTAACCGTTGCCGTTTATCTGGGAAATAACTCCTGCTGGGGTTCTGTTCTGGTAGAAGACAAATATCCACCAGAAGTACGTTGTCCGGATCCTGATACGGTTTTTTGTAATCAGAAGAAATATGTTTTGAAACAACCAGTAGTGAACGATAACTGCTCAGATGTTGAAAAACATGTTATCTCTGATGTTGTCATTAAATATCCATGCGACTCCGTCATGGCAGGTAAACGGATCATCACCTATTATTTTACTGACGCTAGCGGTAATCATTCGGACACCTGCGAACAGTGTGTATATTTTGAGAAAATTGATCCGTTGGTGGATATAGAGTGGCCGAGGGACACCATTTTTGATTGTTTGAAAATGGATACGGTTCCGTTGCCTGACATTACAGGGGTGCCTGAGGTAGCCAATGAACCCATTTATCCGGATTGGAGTGTATGTAAAATTGCAGTAACCTGGGAAGATCAAATTCTACCCGTTTGTCCGCAAACCTTTAAGGTGTTGAGAAAATGGACTTATGTCGATTGGTGCAGACCATCGGGAAACAATGTCTTTACACATTATCAGGTCATTAAAGTGGTTGATGAAAGAGGTCCTATTGTCGTATGTGCACCCAATGTAACCATCAGTACGGATGTCTGGAAATGTAGCGGAACTGCACTTTTAGCGCCGCCGACAGTAATTCAGGAATGCAGCAAAACCAGCGTTAAAGTGGGTTACAAAATTGCTTCGCAAAACGGGACACCTACTTATGAAGGAACTTCAAGTGCGAACGTTGTTAAATTACCTAACGGACTTTATAGCATTACGGACTTACCTCTGGGATTGAGTTGGGTTGTTTTTCAGGTGACCGACGAGTGTGGTAACTTTACTGACTGTGCAACCGAAGTTTTTGTTGAAGATAAAATACCACCGATAGCCGTCTGTGATCAGAAAACCGTAGTCACGCTTACCATCGATGGTTCTGCAAAAGTTGAAGCAGCTACCTTTGATGACCGTTCTCATGATAATTGTGGTGTACTTCGATTTGAAGCCAAGCGAATGGATGATGGAGTGCCTTGCAATACACCAAGAGGTAACGAATGGGGGCCTTATGTATACTTTTGCTGTGACGATATAGGTAAAACTTTAATGGTCAATTTCAGAGTGTGGGATTTACATGGAAATTCCAACACCTGCATGGTTGAAATTGAAGTACAGGATAAACTTCCGCCTTATATCTATTGCCCACCAGACATAACAGTCTCCTGTGAATTTGATTACACAGACCTCAATGTGTTTGGAACCGTTCGTGACAATATCGCCAATCGTCAGACTTTTCAAATCAAAGACAAATACCTGAAGCATTCAGCTCCTTTGATTGATGGTTATGCATACGATGGTTGCGGAGTCATCATCACTGAAAACGTACGACCTGAACTAAAATGTGGACAGGGTCATATTTATCGCAGCTTTACTGTAAAAGATCCAGGTGGTTTGACCAATGTCTGTACTCAGCGTATTACCATTGTGGATTCTACAGCCAATAATGTTAAAGTAGAATGGCCTTTGGATTATACCAGTACATCAAATTGTTTGACCAAACCACAGCTGACGCCTAGCATTACAGGTAAGCCTAAAGTAACAGGTACAGACAATTGTTCCAATGTGGTCACCACATACGATGATCTGGTGTTTACCTTAGATCCAGACGCATGTTTGAAGATACTAAGAAAATGGGTGGTCATTGATTGGTGTGTATGGAATCCCAACAGCCAAAATTCTCCAGGCTATTGGGCTTGGACACAGGTGATTAAAATTTCAAACCTTGAACCACCAACTTTTCAAACCAGTTGCCAAAACAGAACGGTCGATGTCTTTGGACCTGGATGCGCTGGTCAAGTGGATTTATTAGCAAGTGCAACCGATGATTGTACTGATTCAGTAGATTTAGTTTGGTATCACACCGTGGATCTATATAACAATGGAACCATTGATTCGAGTCACACGGGTCCAGGGAAAAGTGCTTCAGGGATTTATCCGATAGGCATTCATAAAATTACTTTCACTGTATATGATGCATGCAATAATAAATCGACTTGTACCTACTTGCTTACAGTAAGAGATGGTAAGAAGCCAACTCCTTATTGTATAGGATCAATCGTTACCACAGTAATGCCCAGCACACAGAGTGTTGAAATCTGGGCAAAAGATTTCAACCTGAACAGTGAGGACAATTGTACTCCAAAGGATAAATTGAAATACTACTTTCTGATCAATGGCCGATTTGAACCGTCGATGTTATTCACCTGTTCAAATATTGGGGTCAATATTCTGAGAATTTATGTGGTGGATGAAGCGGGCAATTCAGATTACTGCGAAGTGCAATTGGATGTTCAGGATCCTAACAAGGTTTGTCCTACGGGTCTGACCATTCAGGGAAAAATCACCACCATCAATAATCATGGAATAGAAGGAGTAACGGCAATTTGGGATAGACCTTCACCGTTGGGCACGAATTCAACCTACACGGATAAAAATGGTGTCTTTACTTTCAATAACATTACTCCGGGATTTAATTACAACCTGAGAGCGGAGAAAACCAATGGCAATTACATCAATGGAGTCAGTACTTATGACATTGTATTGATCCAAAAACATATCCTGGGAATTCAAACTTTTGATTCTCCTTACAAATATCTTGCGGCTGACGTGAATGCCAGTTGTTCCATCACCGCTGCGGATATTTCTGAAATCAGGCGGTTGATTCTGGGTATAACTGGAAAGTTTGAAAAATCGCCATCCTGGAAATTTGTCCCGGTTTCAGCATCTTTGCCAAACCCGATAGACCCATGTGGTTTTCAAAGTGCCATCGCATTTAACCTGATCAACAGAAATCAAGTAGCAGATTTTTATGGGTTGAAAATGGGAGATATCAACATTGATGTGGATGCCAGTAATTATGGTGCAGCTTCTACCAGAAATACTAACAAACGTTTGTTAACATTACCGGAAATGCATTTAAATCCAGGTGAACATGTTTTGCCAGTGACCTTGGATAAGAACACAATAATTGAAGGACTTCAATTGGCTTTAAACCTTAATGCTGAACAGGCGGAATGGATGGAGGTTAGCTCTGGAGCTTTGACCATACATGAAGAGTCTTACCATATCCTGGGAAATGAACTGCGCATTGTTTTAGGACAAGAGTCATCAACCTCGGTGAAAGGACAAGACACGGTGTTTTATTTGAAGTTAAATGTCAAGACAGCCATGTCATCCAAAGACCTGGTAAAACTTTCGCCCTCTTTAACATCAGAATACTACAACGAAAACCTCGAAGTGTTGCCTTTAAGCTGGAATACTTTTGGCGGAGATAAACAACAGGAAGCCTTACAAACCATTCTATTCCAGAATGTACCAAACCCTTTCAATGAAATCACCACCATTAGATTCGAGTTGCCAAAAGACCAGGAAGTGGAATTCGTGGCCTACGAACTGGATGGTAAAGTGATCTGGAAACAAAAGAAACACTTTTCAAAAGGCGTCCATAATATGGAATTGAAAGCTAAAGATTTGAATACCTACGGAGTATTTTTCCTCCAGATGAATACCGTAGATTTTACCGATACAAAAAGATTAATTCTTATCCCATGATAAGGATTGAGTAAATGCAGTGTTATTGCCTGATCATGGTGACATGGTCAGGCTTTTTTGTAACCAGAAAGACAATATTGACTGAGTTTTAACATTCCGAAAGGATCTCAGTGGAACAAGAAGGCTTTGAAATAAGTTAAAATGTAATTAGGAATTGCTTAATTCGAACAAAACATCCGGCAAAATGCCCTTTTTCCTTAGATTTGCAATACACTGGTTCAGAACACGATTTCAAGCGGCTTATCCAAAACGAAAAACTCCTTCGGTAAAATTTCTGCTGAAGGATTTATGTATTAGAAAAAAATATTATATTCATTATAAAGATTCTTAAAGGTATATTAATTTTGTACACGGATTGGTGTCCACCGTATTACCCAAATCCAGTAAACTATGAAAAATTACTTAATTTTCCTCTTAACATTTTCCTTAGCCGTTGGGCTTAAGGCTCAGGTAAATCTTCAAATCGCAAGTGTTTCCGGAAATAAGAACGATACTGTTCAGGTACCGGTAACGGTAACAGGATTCAACAACATCCTGGCTACTCAGTATTCACTGAGTTACGACTCAAATGTCCTTGCCATCGTAGATATTCTGAAAACCGCCAATTATGATGTAAACTATTCTACCCATATCGGTAGTGCTGTCGTGAAAAACGGACAGCTGGCTTTCACCTGGGATGCACCTGGGGGAACTGGAAAAAACATCAACAATGGAGCAACTTTATTTACCATCCGGTTTAAACTGATTGGCAAAGAATGTGATTCTTCGTTCATTAAGCTCACCAATAAGCCCACCAGCATTGAGGTTTTAGATGGAAACTTTGAAACCCTTAACCTTACCGCTACGGATGGAAAGGTTAAAATCAACGGTCCTGGTTGTCAGGGTGGTCCTCCACCCGATACCAGCGGGCTCCAATTAATTGCAGCAGTGGAAACTACACCTGCTGGCGTAGTGAAATGCATAAAGGTCACCACCAAAGGATTTAAACTCATCCAAACGGGTCAGTTCACGATGCATTGGGACAGAACAGTGGCAGTTTTCGATACCCTGAATTCTTCAGCATGGTCTTTATCCTGGGGTCAGAACTATGCCGCCCTGCCTGATCGCAGTGGTGTGCAGATCAATTGGGATGCTGGCCGAGACCCCTTGACAGTAGCGGATGGTACAACCCTTTTCGAAGTCTGCTTGAAACCTGTAGGAAATCCAGGAACGATGACCAATATCACTTTCGATGGGAATCCAGTAGTCGTCGAATTCACCAATGGAAATGGAGATGTGGTCCCTGCAAAGTTCACTTCCGGAAAACTGACCATCACAGACGCTCCGGCTAAAAGCTTGAATTTATATGTAAGAGACACTATGGTGGAAGGTGGCGCCGAATTTTGTATCCCTATCCGGGTCGATAATTTTAATTGTGTTCAGAATTTTCAGTTCAGCATAAAATTTGACTCCACCAAGTTAAAGTTCAAACGGGTAAGTGGATTCGGATTACCTGCTTTAGGGGCCAACAATTTCAATATTGTTAAGGATTCTATCCGGGTGACTTGGGATGCGCAAACAGGTCCGCAGGATCTACCCAATGGCGGCAACTTGTTTAGTGTATGTTTTGAGTCGAAACTGTTATCAGCGCCAGATTGTCCATTCGATACCAGATTGTTGTTTACCGACTTATTGGGTAGCCCAATGGAATTTTCTGACTGTAACAGCAATAACTTTAGTATCATCAAAGGAGAACCCGATTTTACCGTAAAGTGTCCATCCGTCATCACTCCAGTGGTGATTAACCTGGGGACCAAGACCAATGTAAAATGTTTTGGAGATTGCAATGGCAGTGTAAAAGGGACTGTTGTTTCTGGAGGAAAAGGACCCTTCCAATATGAATGGCAATTGCAACCTTCAGGAGTTGTCATTTCTACTCAATTGGAACCCATCGACTTATGCCCAGGTGATTATAAATTAGTGGTGATCGACCAAGGAAATGGAAATGCCCGTACGACTTCTGTTACTGTAAGCATTACCTCACCCGATGAAATTGTATTAACCGCTGTTGTCACCCATATTCAAAATATCAATGATGGAAAAATTGACCTTACCGTGATGGGAGGCACTCCACCTTATATGTTTACCTGGTACAGATTGCCCAATAAACCAAATCCTCCCAAGACGGAAGAAGATCCCATGAACTTGTCTGCTGCGTCGTGGGAGGTGACCGTTAAGGATGCTAACGGATGTACCAAAGTGGACACATTTACGGTCAACAACCGCCCCATCAGAATCGATGCCATTACGCGGATAGATTCCAATCGCTGCTTTGGGGATTGTCGGGCAATACTCAACGTATCCGCTTCTGGAGGTAAAATTCCCTACCAACTGGCTCAGTGGAGTAATGGAGACCGAGGTAACCTGGCTGATTCACTTTGTGCCGGCACCTATCGGGTTACCGTAACCGATGCAGATGGAATTACCGCCACGTCCACTTATGTAATTACCGCTCCCGATGAGATTGTCATAACCCTTGACAGTACAAAACGATCCGGCGGCAATAATGGAGCCATCTACATCACCGATAAAGGTGGAACTCCTGGATATACCTACAAATGGAGAAACCTTTCCGGAGGAGGGGTCTTATCGGATCTACAGGATCTATTAAATTGTGCACCAGGTACTTACGAAATTTGTATTACCGACAAAAACAATTGCGTAAAATGCGATACCTTTATTTGTGATGCAGAAAATACGGTACCACCTACCATTGTGGTAACCCTCAGAATTGATCCTAAAGCAGGCAATCAGCCGGTGAGTTGTAAAGGCAAATGTGATGGAGTCATCATTGTGGAAGTAACATCCTCTGATCCAAAACTTCCTTACCGATTTCAGTGGTCCCATGACCCTAACCTGAATTCCAACACCGCAACCGGTCTTTGTCCAAATGTGTCCTATCGCGTAACTGTAACGGATGCTGCCGGAAATTCTAAAGTTTCCAGTAATCTGACCTTGCCGGATGTTGCGGGTATAGACCTCAGTGTCAGAAAACTGGCTTGTGCTTCAACCAATACCGATAATGACGGTCGTTACGAAGCTATACACACCGGGGCAACTTCACCTATAACCTATAATTGGTGCAACGGGAACGCCTTAAAAATCGCAGCGGACCTTGAAGGTGGAGCATGTAGCCTGACGGTCACGGATGCGAATGGATGTACAGCAACCGAGGAATTTACGGTTTGCATAGGCAAAACCGGCGCACAGGAATGTTTTGAATCCAGGCTTGCGATATCGCCCAATGGAGATGGGTACAATGATCTGTTTACCATCAACTGTGCCACTGATTTTGAGAATACGCTGATTATTTACGACCGGTGGGGAAATCAGGTATATGCTGCAGTCAATTATTTGAATACCTGGGATGGAAAGGATGATGACGGCAATGAGCTTACCGAAGGAACCTATTTGTGGATTCTCAAAGTGATTGAACCGGGGAAAGAGGACCAATACCACAAAGGCACAGTCACCATTGTTAAATAAATTATTGTATATCAATATAAAAACATATTATGAATAAAATATATGTGATCATTTTGGTCGTGGGTGCAATAGGCTTATCAGGGATAACGTCCGTACAAGCCCAGGACTATGCTACAGCGCTGAAAGCACAATCTGTATACAACCACTATCCGCTCAATCTCTTTTTGTTAAATCCTGCCGCTACCGGTATGTCCGGTAATAGTCAGATGCTTTTTAATTTTAGAAATCAATGGGCGGGTTTTGATGGTTCTCCGAAATCGCTTACCCTGGGGATTGATGGCAGCCCCGCCAATAATATGGGCCTGGGAGCCATGATATACAATGAGAACTTTGGTGTAGCAAATCGCTTTCTGGGGCAATTGAATTATGCCTACCATTTTAAGCCGAGTGAAGATATTCATATGTCTTTAGGTTTATCCGGTGCTTATATTCAATACAATTTGGATAATGAAGCCATAACAGACCCATTACATTAAGCACCAGATCCCATCATCAACAGCGCCGTAAATGGAGAAAAGTATTTTGCTGCGGATTTTGGTTTTTATTCAGAAATCAAAGGAAAATACCGGATTGGTTTTAGCATTCCTCACCTGGTGCAGTCGAAGTTGGATGATGCCAACATCACCAGTAATACGCCAAAAGAAGAAAAACCGGTGAGTTTTACCGGCTTTCTGGGTGGTATATGGCGTTTGCCGGAATACCGGATGATCCTCGAACCATCTCTGGGGATTCGTAAAATTTCAGACGCGCCTTTCAGCACAGACTTAAACTTACTGGCAAAATTGATGGAGGAAAGACTTTTTGCCGGATTTACCTATAGCTATAATCCATCATGGCATCGCATTGCAATGTTAGCCGGTGTAAAGATCGATCGCCTGGGAATTTTTTATTCCTATGATCAATCCTACCTCGAGTTTCAGAACTTTAACAATGGATCTCACGAATTGACCCTGACGTTTGACATCTCCAAGAAAACGGCAAACAAAATGAACAACGATGCGCCTTCCATGGAAAAACCAGCTGAAGTTCAGGATGAAGGCATGAAAAAGATGGATGAAGGAATGCAGAAAAAATAGTCTGATTTCTTCTTTCAACAAATGTATAAGCACATCAAATAGGTAGATTTTTATTGGGTTTACAGGGTTTCTTTTGAATGGTGATTCAACCACCTAATGGATTGCTGCAGTTCAAATATGGAATAGGTGACTTACGGGTGTCCTTGTTTAGCACATTTCCTGCCGTGGAGTAGTTGTTCGATTTATACTTTTTGAATATGAATATCTTTTAATCTGCAGATAATCATATTTATTCTTTTAGATGAACGCCTTTATTCAGCAGGGGTGGTATTTTGTTGACTCGTATCAGATCCGTTCGAAGAACTGTCTTTAGGTTTGGAAAATATTCTTACCTTAAGAATGCTGTTGCGAATTTCATCGGTGATTTCATAGACCACCGCTTCAGCAGGATGGCCCGAATCATCGACGTACATTTGCATAAACATCGGTTGGTCCGGATTTTCCATAATATCCCAACTCACCGTGTTGCCAAACCGATCCTTTACGGGAAAGTTCTTTTTAAACATTCCACTGGTTCCTATTTCATACATTTCCAAAATACTCAATTTGCGAAGCCCTTTGGGTTCGTAATATCCTTTTGGCGTAGGCACCAGCAGTGGGTTTTCAGGATCAATCTGGGTGCTTTTTGAACCGCCTTCGGACGCGGTAGACTCGTTTTTCTTGCATGAACCGATTAGGCCAAACATTAAAGACATAACAAAAACGGGTAGGAGAATTTTTTTCATGGTATCAAAATATTTTGCAAATCTACTTTTTCAGAAGGCGAAATTATTCAATGGCATGTTAATTTGAAATGGTTTCACTAAATAATGGTAATTTTGCGCTCCAAATATCTGAGAATGAATAGATTTCGTTTCAATTGGCCCATTTTAACCTTCCTGATTTGTGTTCTGGCCTGTAAAACGAAGGACCAGGGACCTTTTAGTGGTCAACTTTATTCGCTGATTCCTCCCGAAAACTCCGGAGTCGATTTTAATAATGAAATAAAGGAAACACCTACCGAACATATTTATACTTTTAATTATATATATAATGGTGCTGGTGTGGCCATTGCGGATTTTGATAACGATGGATTGCAGGACATATACTTTACCGGTAATCAGGTTCCGGACCGACTCTACAAAAACCTGGGACAATTTAAGTTTAAAGATGTTTCAGCTTCAGCCGGTATCAGTCAACTGGATGGATGGCGGAGTGGGGTATCCACTGCGGATATCAACGGGGATGGTTATATGGACCTGTACATTTGCAGGGGTGGCTTTCGGGACGATCCGGAGAAGAATAAGAATATCCTGTTGATCAATCAGAAAAACATGAGTTTTGTGGATGAAGCCGAATCCTACGGGATAGCCGATCCCGGTTATTCAATTACTTCTACATTTTTTGATTTTGATTATGATGGCGACTTGGATTTATTTGTGACCAATCGCCCAGAGCGTTGGGGTGTTCAGGAAGATTCCATCATGCAAGTCAAAGCTTTAATGGAAAAGGGAACGTTCGAACCTAAAACCACCAATAAGTTGTTTAGAAATGAAGGCAACAAAAGATTTACAGATGTTAGCCGTCAGGCTGGGATTTATCCAAGTTATGGATACGGATTGGGTGCAGTAGCGGGGGACTTAAACAAAGATGGCACTCAGGATCTTTATGTAGCCAATGACTTTATAGAAAATGACTATTTCTATGTCAACTATGGTGATGGAACTTTTAAGGAGAGCGTTAAATCACTGACCAACCACGTTCCTTATTATTCTATGGGTGTCGATTTTGGCGATGTCAACAATGATGGTAATGAAGAAGTGCTTGTGGTTGAAATGAGACCTGAAGACTATCGAAGATCCAAAACCACCATGCCGGCTATGCAGCCTGAATATTTTGCTAAGCTAAAATCCATGGGCTTTCAAGATCAATACATGCATAATGCATTGCAATATAACCACGGCAATGGCTTTTTTACAGACATCTCTCAATTGGCAGGTGTTGACAAAACCGACTGGTCCTGGGCTGCTTTGTTAAGCGACCTTGACAACGATGGATTTAAAGATATCATTGTGACTAACGGTTACCGCAGGGATGTGTATGATCGGGATACCAATGAAAAAATGAGGCAGTTTCTCAAGGAGAAAAACAATCTCGTGGATAGTGTAGAACAAGTGCTCGGCATTTTACCGTCTGTTAAATTGGTCAACTACATTTATCGCAATCAGGGAAATCTTCAATTTAAGAAAATGATGAAAGAATGGGGATTTGACTTGCCGAGTTTTTCCAATGGCGCCGCCTTAGGTGATCTGGACAACGATGGTGATTTGGACCTGGTGGTCAACAACATCGATGACCCTGCTTTTCTGTATGAAAATAAACTGAATCAATCACAAAATTACCTTCGGATTGCCTGCAAAGGACAACCCAACAACCAATTTGGTATTGGAGCAAAAGTTACCATTCATTATGGTGATAAAAAGCAATACGCGCAGTTAAAAACTTCACGTGGCTATCTTTCTTCTTGCGAACCATTTGTGCATTTTGGTATGGGAAATGTGACCAAAGTTGACAAAATAGAAATTGACTGGCCTGATTTTCGAAAAGTGGTGTACGAAAACGTAAAATGCAACCAGGTTGTCATTGCAGATTATACAAAAACCAATCAACAATCTAACTTTCAACAAACTTATTTTCCAGTATTTACAGAAGACGCTCAGAGGAGCATTTTACCAATGTATTACCATGTGGAAAACAGATTCGACGATTATCAAAAACAAAAATTATTGCCTCATCAGCTCAGTCGTCTTGGGCCATTTGTCAGTGTAGCAGATGTGAATGGTGATGGCTTGGAAGATTTCTATGTAGGAGCTCCTCATTTTAAACCCAAGCAACTTTACTTGCAAACGGATTCTGCAACGTTCCGTTATAAATCGGTTTCCATTTTTGAAAAAGACAAGGATTACGAAGACATGCAAAGTGTATTTTTTGATGCAGATCGCGATGGCGACAAAGATTTGTATGTTGTTTCCGGAGGAACCGAAATGGATGAAGACCTTCCAATTTATCAAGATCGTCTTTACATAAACGACGGAAATGGAAATTTCACCAAAGACATTTCTAATTTACCTAAAATTAGATCCAGTGGAGCTTGCGTATCAGTTGCAGACATCGATGGAGACGGTGACATGGATATATTTAGAGGCGGTAGAACTATTCCAAACCGATATCCTTACCCTCCAAAATCATATTTATTGATCAATGATGGAAATGGAAAATTTTCGGATGCTACTGATGTTCAGGCTCCCCAATTGAGAAAAATTGGCATGGTGACATCAGCTTCATGGGCACAACTAACGGGTGATAGTTTACCAGAATTGATCGTAGTCGGTGAATGGATGCCCATCACTGTATTTGAAAATAAACAAGGAAATTTCCAACTTGCTGAATCTTCAAAATTTAATTTGCAGAATACAGAAGGATGGTGGAATAGAATTGTGAAAGTTGATGCTGACCATGATGGTGATTTGGATTTTATTGCCGGAAACCTGGGTACCAACTATAAATTCCATGCAAGCAAAGAAAAACCTTTTCTGGTCTATTGCGATGATTATGATCAAAACGGAACCTACGACATTGTTCTGGCTAAATACAATGGAAATGATATGGTCCCAGTAAGAGGTCGTCAATGTTCGTCTGAACAAGTACCATCCATTGCACAGAAATTTCCTAATTACTCTTCTTTTGCAGATGCAAAATTGAAAGACATTTATGGCGAAGGCTTAGAAAAAGGATTATCGTATAAGGCCCATATGTTTGAAAGTGTTTTCTTGCGAAATGATAATGGAAAATTTACCATAGAACCACTTCCGGCATCTTGCCAATTCAGTACCGTTCAAAGTATTTTGGTGGAAGATTTTGACGGAGATGGCATCCAGGATTTACTGATTGCAGGTAATTTATTCAATGCCGAAATTGAGACCACCCGTGCCGATGCTTCTGTTGGCGTTTTTTATAAAGGAGAAAAGAATAATCTGTTCGGCAAACAACTCAATCCTAATGAATCCGGATTTTTTGCACCTCATGATGTAAAAGATATTCAGAGCATCCGGATAAATAATAAGCCATCCGTATTGGTGGGTATTAACAATAATGCATTGTACTTTTTCAGAAACATTAAATAATTCAATATTCAATTCTCAACAGTTGTTGTATGAACTTTATGAATAATTTTATCAATTGGCTTTTGATTACAGTAGCTAGCGTGGCATTGATCCTGAACCTTATGTCCTGTAATTCAGGAGGCGGAAGGCCATCGGTAAATCCGGATTTACCAGCTTTTGAATTGATGGATACGAATGCAACCGGAGTCGTTTTTCGTAATGAACTTCGACCTGATGTATTGCCCAATCCTTTAGAATACATCAATGTATTCAATGGAGGTGGTGTCATTTTGGTGGACATCAACAACGATCAATTAACCGATATCTTGCTGACGGGAAACATGGTTCCAAACCGATTGTACCTCAACCAGGGAAATTTTAAGTTTGAAGACATCACAGAAAAATCAGGTATCTCTAAATACAAGGGATGGTTTACCGGTGGAGCAGTTGCTGACATCAACAACGATGGCTTTAAAGATATTTATGTATGCCGGTCCTTTTACCCTGACCAGGGTCCGGACGCTAGAAGAAATTTATTGTTGATCAATGATGGCAAATTAGGTTTTGTCGATAAAGCCAAAGAATTTGGAGTAGATGATGGAGGATATAGTATTTGTGCTAGTTTTTTTGACATGGATCTGGATGGTGATTTGGATTTGGTCGTAGGCAACCATCCACCGGACAGAATGTCCGGTGAATTGACCCATTATAAGCGTTTTCAAAATCCACCGGCTGAAACATCCAATTCACTTTATAAAAATAACGGGAACGGAACATTTACCAATGTAACCGCTAATTCAGGAATTCAAAGTTATGGTTGGACGCTTGGGCTGGTGACTTCAGATCTTACAGGTGATGGTTATCCGGATATCTATATTTCAGTAGACCATGAGCAACCAGATTACTTTTTTGAAAATAATGGAAACGGTACTTTTAAGAATATCTTGTTTAAGGCTGTGCAGCATACTTCTCATTCCAGTATGGGTGTTGATGCAGCCGACATCAATAATGATGGTTTGATGGACTTTTTGGTGCTGGATATGCTGGCCGAAGACAATTATCGTGAGAAAGTCAACATGGCCAGTATGGATATCGAACGCTTTTGGAGATATCACTCTGCCGGTTACCATTATTCCTATATGCGCAATATGCTTCAGTTAAATAATGGAAACAAAACGTTTAGCGAAATCGGACAAATGAGTGGAATTCACAATACCGACTGGAGCTGGAGTGTCTTACTCACCGATTTCAATTTGGATGGTTGGAAAGACATCTACATCTCCAATGGCTACTACCGGGATTTTCTCAACAAAGACTTCTTGAAACCCATGGTGCATCACGCGAATGAAATGCGCTTGAAAGGTGAATCGGATGAATCCATTGTGCGTTTCCTCCGTCAGCAAAACAATACAATGATTTCGACCAAGGTCCCCAATTTCTATTATGAAAACAATGGAGATCTTACGTTCAATGATAAATCTGCAGAAGCAAAACTGGATTTTAAAAGTTTCTCTTCCGGTGCAGCCTATGGAGATCTTGATAATGACGGTGATCCTGATTTGGTGGTCAATAACATTGATGATGTAGCATTAGTCTATAAGAACAACGCTATTGAGCGAAGCACCAATCACTTTTTGAAAATTCAATTGAAAGCACCGTCCGATGCACTTAAGTACAATACTAAAGTCGAGCTCACTACATCTAAGGGAGTTCAGTTGGGAGAACTCATCACCACACGAGGATATCAATCCGTGGTGGATGACTATCTCTATTTCGGACTTGGAGCCGAGTCTGTCATTTCTTCATTGACCATCACCTGGCCGGGCAATAAGCAACAGGTATTGCAGAATGTAAAGACAGATCAAATCATTACCTTAAAGTATGAAGATGCCAAACTGGCCAACTTGGTTAAAAACGCTGATCGCAAATTGTTTACCGACAGAACCAAAGAATTGAATGCAGAATTTATGCATATCGAAAACGACTACGATGATTATCATAAAAGACAAATCTTGTTGCCTCATAAAATGTCCCAGTTTGGCCCTGCAATTTGCGTAGGAGACGTCAATAATGATGGCGCAGATGATTTTTTTGTGGGTGGTGCGGCAGGTCAGGAAGCGGCTATTTTTATTCAAAACACCTCTGGTCTGTTTGCTAAGCAACATGCCGCATGTTTTTCTGCGGATAAACAGTTTGAGGATGTCGGCGCCGTTTTCTTTGATAAGGACCAGGATGGAGACCTGGATCTACTGGTAGTCAGTGGAGGCAATGAGTGGGATGATGAAAAAATGTATGCACATCGCCTTTACGAAAATGACGGCGATGGAAATTTTACAAAATCAAATGGTCTGGTCGGCATTGGCAGCAGTGGGTCTTGCGCGGTTCCTGCTGACTTTGATCATGACGGCGACTTGGATTTGTTTATTGGAGGACGGCTTTCTCCTGGAAAATATCCATTTCCCGGTACTTCCTTTTTATTGGAAAATACGGGAAAGTCATTTGTCGATGCAAGCTCAAAATGGTCAGATGGTTTGAAAAATGTCGGCATGGTGACNNATGGTGACCGATGCATGCTGGATTGATCTTAATGGTGACCAGAAACTGGATTTAATGGTAGTTGGTGAATGGATGAACATCACCCCTTTCATCAATACAAATGGGCGACTGATTGAATCGACCAAATCTTTAGGTTTGGAAGAAACTTCAGGCTGGTGGAACCGCATCATTCCCGGTGACGTGGACCAAGACGGCGACATGGATTTTATCGTAGGGAATCTTGGAACCAACTATAAATATCGCACGACAAAAAATAAACCATTTCAAGTATACGCAGGAGATTTCGACCAAAATCAGAAATCAGACATCATTTTAGGTTGGTATAAAAAGGATGGAAATCTTTTCCCCGTTCGCGGAAGACAATGCTCTTCTGAGCAAATGCCCATGATTTTGGATAAATTCAAAACCTATGACCAGTTTGGAAAATCTACCCTCGAAGAAGTCTATGGGGATATGTTAAAGAATGCTCTCAATTACCGGGCACGAACTTTTGAAAGCGTCGCCTTAATACGCAATGGCGATAAATTTGAAATCAGGAGCTTGCCTCACCGGGCTCAGATTGCGCCGGTGAACGGCATCGTCATGGAAGATTTTGACGGGGATCAAAAAAAGGATTTGGTTATTGGGGGTAACCTCTTTGTTTCTGAAGTAGAAACCGGAAGGGCGGATGCCGGAACAGGCTTATTCCTGAAAGGCAATGCAACAGGATGGTTTGATGAGGTTAATCCTGGAAAATCAGGATTGGCCATTAGCGGAGATGTCAAAAACATTCTTTTAATTAAGAAGTCGTATTCGGGTGAGCCGTATTTACTAATTGCGAACAACAACGGACCCATCCAACTCATTTCCGTCAAAAAGGGTGAATAACGTAGGTTTCTAACCGATGAAGTGGAACTTTTGCCGCCTAAAAATTTAATCAACTAAAGGAAAAATTTTGAATTTAATTAATTGTATTTCAGTGCATTATACATTTGTAAATAAAATATTAAAAAAAAAGTGTTGCAGAATGATAAACTGTATATCTTTGCGTAGATAGAGTATACCTCTGGGGTAGATATGTATATGTACTGCAGGGGTAAAAGGATGAAGCCGACGAAGCCAGTCCGCCTCTGTTAAAAAAGAAAGGAGCAAAATTTATTATCTTATTTTTTAGAGCTATTGCGCTAAAAGATGGGACAATCGGTTTTGTGTACTGACGAAGCAAAAAATTTAATTTTTATAACCAAAACTATTTCTCATGAAAAAGACGAATTTTTATGTCCTAAAATCCTTTGTGATTTTATTTGCATTAAGTTTTGTTCTTTTAGGCCTATCTTCTAATTTCAATTCGCTGTCTGCTCAGGTAAAATCTCCCCTGCCAAAATTGGTTCAGGTGGGTGAAGCCATTGCTATTGTGACTTCTGAAATGGAAAATTTGACTCAAAAGAGCAATGGTAATCAGGCAAACCTTACTGCCGGTGAACAAGCGAGAATGCGTATGATGGGTGTCATTCTCGGCGAATTAAGAACTAACAGAGACTTTGTAGGTTATCAGACCGAGTATGCTGTGCACATGGCAGCTACACAATCTACTTACGATCAGATTAGCCAAAGTGGCGCGAGTACCGTCGCATTGGATCCTTTTACCTGGATCAGCAACAAGTATCACAATGATCCTGAGTACAAATACATCGTCCAAAAACTAAAGTTCTAATTCCAAAATGGGATTCTTTGTAGAAATTTTTAAATCAAAAACCAAATCTCATGAAAATAAATTTATTATCTAATCCTTTGAAAGCCTGCCAGGTTTTGTGTTTGTTGCTGGTAGGTTTGACTTGGACCATGAGCTTAAATGCTCAGTGTCCTGGTCGTTCAACGACCTGTCGTTTTGCAGGAACCACTGCAACCAACGACACCATTCAGCCAGCCATTATCCTGGGCTTGAATCCAGGTACTTGTTTGGCTACAGTAAACGTTCCTCGTCCTGCGTATAACATTGCAGGTTGCGGTTCAGCTGCTGATTACACTGCAGGTAGAACGCTGGGCGCATTAACCGCTCCTATTGCACCTGTTGGAAACTCAGGTTCGGCCACATCTCAATATGATGTGAACTGCGGACCCGTGCAAATCGTGATGTTTGACAATGGTACTTCCAACTGGAGTGATACCTACAACATGTTGGTTTCTGGCTGTAATGTGGGAACATTTACTTCTGGAAACAACTCTAACGATACCTTGCGCGTACCACGTGGTACTTATAACAAT
>JRYK01001302.1_pt1 | contig 38231 bp, 33 predicted proteins | sample 235381 | NCBI WGS metagenome assembly JRYK01 (sample SAMN03074220, study PRJNA261476) | activated sludge metagenome | biome: Wastewater Treatment Plant; feature: Wastewater; material: Activated sludge; isolation source: activated biomass of a wastewaster treatment plant treating hydrocarbon... ... | reverse complement strand
GCGACTTTGGAAAAATGTTTGCATTGCTCTATGGCATTTTGACCTGTGGTGGCATCCAATACCAAAAGCACTTCATGAGGAGCTCCTGGAATGGATTTATCCAAACTTCGATTGATTTTAGCCAATTCAGCCATTAGATTAACTTTATTGTGAAGTCGTCCAGCTGTGTCAATGATGGCGATTTCAACATNNGCTGCCCTAAAAGTGTCACCGGCAGCGATCAACACTTTCTTACCCATTCGCGTATATTGGTAAGCCAGCTTACCTATAGAAGTTGTTTTTCCAACGCCATTCACTCCAATGACCAGTATGACATGTGGCTTTGTGGCGCCGCAATCATAATCTTCAAGATCACTGGTGTCATTTTCTGTGAGTAACTGTGCTATTTCTTGTTTTAACAAATCCAACACTTCGGATTCTTCCGTATACTTTATTTCTTCAACTTTCTTTTCTAACCGGTGGATAATTTTAATGGTAGTCTCCAAGCCAACGTCTGAACTGATAAGAATGGATTCCAATTCATCGAGAAACTCCTCATCAATTTTTTTCTTTCCTGTTAGGGCTTTTGCAATTTTTTGAAAAAGTCCTTCTTTGGTCTTAGCCAAGCCTTTTTGTAAATCCTCTTCGCGGTCTTTGTTAAAAAAGCGGTCAAAAAATCCCATGATTCGCAAACTATTAAAATAAAAAAGAAGCCCCCATACTGAAAGCTTCTCTTTGGAAATATGATTTTAGAATTATCTTATTTGGACTGTTCAAAGAAATCTTTGACTTTGTCCTTATGAACGATCATTTCTTTGTAGGTGTATTTACCGGTTACAGGATCTTTAATGGATTTAATCACTTTTACGTGATCCCTGCCTGATCCGGCATTTGCAGCTCTTTGTGCAACGCGTGCGTTCTTGGATACCTTTGCCATAATTATTTAATTTCTTTGTGAACGGTATATTTTTTCAGAATGGGATTGTATTTTTTTAACTCAATCCGGTCTGGGGTGTTCTTTTTATTCTTTTCGGTCACATATCTGGAGGTTCCGGGCATTCCACTTGCCTTGTGTTCTGTACACTCCAAAATGATTTGTTGCCTGTTTCCTTTTGCTTTTTTGGCCATGACTTACTGAATTAAGCTTTTTTATTTAATTTTTTCAAATAAGCGTACAAACCATGTTTATCAATGGTTCTTAACGCTTTTGCGGTTACTTTAAGTTCCACCCACTCATTGGTTTCTGGTACGAACAAAGTCTTTTTCTGCAGGTTTGGGTTAAATCTCCTGCGGGTTTTCCGGTTTGAATGTGAAACATTGTTTCCATACATGGGTCTTGTACCGGTCAAATCACAAATTTTTGACATATATATTGCTTTATGCTCTTCAATGGTGACTCCGTAAGGATTCAAACCTTAAACCTCCTGATCCGTAGTCAGGTGCTCTATTCAGTTGAGCTACGGAGCCCTGATTAAAAATAGAGGGCAAAGATAGTACTTTTAGATGATTCAAACCATATGGTTTAGCGGACTTTTTTATTTCCTTTCGTTCAGAAAGTGTAAATACCTGGAAATTTGAAAACCACAATAAAAAACAGAATAAAGTACGATTAATATGATTTAAAAGTTTGAATAACAATACATTATATTGTTTTTCTGCACTTTATATGACTTTACAAAAGAGTATCGATATACATTCTACCACTTGACAAAACTTTCTGCAAATTCTAAGGAATTTCCTTTGATAAATAAATAATAAATACCAGAGGACCAATTTGTTAAATCGTAGTCCCGTTGTAATGGAGCATCAGGTTTGTAAATGAGTGTCTCTGTATGTAGGATTTGACCTAAAGTGTTGCACAATTGAAGTTCATAGGATCCAAAAGTCCCTGGTCTAAAATTCAGGGTAAATAATCCTGCACCAATATTGGGTCTAAGACCAATTTCAGGATGGAGTACGGAATCCTGTGAACAATAGTTATTTAACGCTTCAAGGCTACGAAGAACGTTCAATCTTTTTCCAGTGACTGTGATACTTTTCAACTCACCTAACGGATCGCCCTGGTTTAAAATAAAGCTTTTCAGTAAAAGGCTTGCATCTCCTGGTTTGCTTTTTGCCAATTGAGTTAACTTAGGACAAAACTGGGACAACAAGGGTATAGAACCTGCAACGTGTGGACTGGAAAAGGAGCATCCGGATTCTTCACGTAAGGTTCCGTCCCGGTCAATCATGAGGATTTCTTGACCGCTCGCTCCTAAATCGACATTTAATGCGCTGAATCCAGCATCCGGTACCTTCTGGTCAAAACGGTTGGTATTGGTAACCGTTATCAGGTAATCACTGGGACATAGCCCTGGTATATCACCGAAAGTATCAATATTTTCATTCTCATTGATCGTTGCTACAGAATTCAAGATGCCTACTTTCCCCAAACTATCATATACCTGACAAATCAGAGGAAGATCTTCAGGAAATTGGCGATCGAATCCGGCTGAGAGGTTACTGCCTACCAGGTATAGACCTTTTTGTCCATTCGAGTTCAGATAGGTTCGTTTCATTTTGACGAAATAGTAATAACAGACTAACAACTGATCAGATGTTACCGCCGAACACAATAAGATCTTGATATTTTGATTGGTCCCTGTGATGCCTTTCCGGTTATTGCCTTTTGCGCCAATGACGGAAATAACTTGGGTTCCGTGAGTTTCGGAAGAATGATTGTCACCCGGAGGACTCACACGGGCATTAAACCCATAATAATCATCTGTGTATCCATTGTGATCATCGTCAAGACTATTATCAGGAGTTTCGCCTGGATTGAAATAAATATTGGGCAATAGATCTTCTTGCGAAAAGGCAAAACCAAAATCAATAACACCAATGGCCAAAGTGTCACCTTCTGGACTAAGTCCAGTTGTACCATAACACCAGGTCTCATCAAATTGCATGAGGTCTAGGCTGTATTGCGAACTGTAGGCACTATCATTTGGATCGCAAGAACGTGGGGTCATCGGTACAACCTTTTGAAAACTAGATACTTCCTTTTGACTGATTAACCAGGTCCTGATATCAATGTTTGTAACATTTTGGTCAAAATGAAAATTAAAAATTCGGGCATTTGGAACCAGCGAGGTATACTGGATAAGTGAAATGTGGTCTTCAATCGCCCTTTCTGCTAATATTTGTGGATTTGTTCCAGGCTTCAATTGTACACTGAAAACAATTTCGCTGGCATGTGATTGAGAAAAAACATTGAAAAGTATGCATGCCAATAGACTGGAGAGACAAAACTTTTTACGCATAGTGTTGGGTAGTTTTGTATTTCAAGGCTTCAAGGTACGAAAAAGTATTTTGCATAAAACTACCATACCATGAAAACATACGCCCATCGACCAGATAGGATGGAAGTTTAGCAAATTCTGTCAAGTGTTTCTCTTGAAATGGAAAAGGTTCTGAGGACAAGAAAAGATTTATAGGTTTACTCTTATATATTTCCTGTTCGGATATGACAGGATAACGCTTTAGATGTGAGAATGCGTTTTGAAAACCTGCACTTTCAAGCATAAAGTGGATAAATGTATCCTGACCTACAGTCATCAAGGGATTTTTCCAAATGAGGTAACAAACAGGGATGATGGGTGTTAGGGAAATTTCTTGATTGAATGAAATGAATTGCTGTTGTAATGTCTGGGTCCATTGATGAGCTTCTTGATTCTTCTGACAAATGATCCCGATTTCCTTCATCATCTCCAACATTTGATCAAAATTTGCAACCTCAGTCAAATAGACAATGGAATGTTTAGAAAGCAGTTCAATGTCTTCTTTTCTATTTTCTTCTTTATTGGCTATGATCAGATCGGGTTGAAGCCTGAGTATCTCGGGGATATTTGGATTTTTAGTACCACCCATATATGGAATGTTTCCAAACAGCTTATTCCGTATCGTGCAGAATTTTGTTATGCCGGTTACTTGCGCAAGCAATCCTAAGTCTTCCAGATACCAACTTATGGAAGGTACCAGTGAAACGATAGAAAAATCTCTGGAAAGGCTAAAGTTACCGGGTAATTGTCCTTGTTGAATAATCATCAATAAAGTTCAAGGTTTCCCATGCCAAAATAACCCTGACTATCCTTTATGGGTGGGGTATTTTAACAGGCAGGTTTTTCATTGAATAATTCTGACTGAAAGGATTATTCATCCATTTTATTGGTTGAGCGGAATATTCTATCCCAATTAATGCCATAGCTTAATGAGCCATTTTTCAAGCTAAACCAAATAAATAAAGGTTTGCCGACAACATGGTCGAAAGGCACAAAACCCCAGGCTCTTGAGTCTTCAGAATTGTGTCGATTATCGCCCATTGCCCAGTAATAATCTTGCTTAAAAGTATAACTGGATGACAATTGACCATTGATGTAAACCTTAGTGTCTTTTATTTCAAGTGCATTGTTTTCATAGACGGAGATGATCCTTGAATATAAAGCTATATTTTCCAGTGAGAGGCTTACAGTGGCTCCTTTCGAAGGTACCCATAAAGGTCCATAATTGTCAAAGCTCCAATCTGGAAAATGCTGCGGATCATGCGGAAAAACACGTTTATCTAAATTCGTATAAGGACTGATTTCCACATCGGGTCCCAAAGATTTAATCCTGGCCAGTTGTTTGTTATCCAAAAAGAAATAGCCTTGTTTCGCATAGTCATCGTATATGTTGATTCCCCATTCAGCTAATTTCTTAAGATTTAAACTGGTTTGAGTAGTTTTTATATGATAAAGAAATTGCAAGTAAGCAGGATGTTCTGCTTCTTTTCCATTGACAAACAATTGTCTGTCCTTAATTTGAATTGTATCTCCGGGAATTCCAACGCAGCGCTTAATGTAGTGATCCTTTTTGTCCAAGGGTCTTACAATAAGAGGCAGTCCTCTGCATTCTTTTGCTGCATCGGTCTGTGTCAATGTTTGAAAGTGAGTCCAGGACCGGGTAGGTGTAACGTAAACACTGTCACCCACTGGCCAGTTAAAGACAAATGGATCATTTCTTTTTACCTTAGTGATAGCAGGTAATCTGTAGTAGGGCAAAGAGGGTTTTGAAATATATGACTCACAGTCAATTTTGGGTATCCTGTTGTGTAACAAAGGCAACATTAAATAGGTCATGGGAGTTCGGATCCCGTAATGAGCTTTACTTACAAATAAAAAATCACCTACTTTAAGGGTTCCTTCCATAGATGGAGTAGGGATTACATAAGCTTCAATGAGAAACATACGGATAAAAGTGGCTGCAAAAACAGCAAAAATGATGGATTCAGCCCATTCCCTAATGGTTCCCCTGGCGTACTTGTTGTTTGTTCTTAAACGCGTTTGAGTAGCCAGGTCTTTTCTTTTTATGGCATCGTGAAGTTGTTGGTGGTATTCCTGTTCTTTCAGATATGCAGGTTCAATATAAGTTGATTTGGGATTTTTACCAATTTGCCAAAAGGCTAAGGGTGGGTATACTACGGCGATTACTGAATCCATAAAACTCATCTTGCCAAATGATTTGACCAGATCAATGCACATTGCAGCTAAAATGAAAATATTGACAATGGGAAATAGTAACCACCAGGCGTGATTTTTATTGCGACCAATGATTTCACACCATATGCCAAAATTAACTCCTGGAATGTAGGCTTTCGATGCTTCTTTTCCTGCTTTGGGGAAAACCAAGGTCAGGGTATAGGATAAGAGTAAATAACTGATGAAAATAAAAAGTATTAATCCCACGATGTAATATTTATTGGATGGCAAATATAGGCAATCTCCATTTGTATAGGATTGTTAATAGACCCTCGCTTGTTTTGGATCGGTGGTTTTGTTTAAAGGATCGACTAAACTAATTTGACTCAATGTTTAAGTCGTTTAACATACTCGCAAGCTGATCTTTAAAAACAATGCGGTTGTCCAACCAATCTTTTTGTATGGATTGTGTGGCGGCTATATGATGCAATATGCATTCTACATGGAAAGCTTGATCTGAATCGCTGTAATCTTTTAGCAAATTTTTTGAGACAGGGACTTTTTTTAGTTCTTTTTGATAAAGCGATTGAGTATCATCTGAATTGAGGATCAATTCATTTCCTTTATTAAACCAGTTACAGATGCTTTGAAAGTCAGGATTCAATTTATGACGACTGTCTTGCACTTTAGGAAATCGCTTATTCAGTTGAATTTGAATAGCATCATTAATCAAGGTCAATGCTACATCATATGGGCCGAGTTGTTCTCCTTCAAATACCAATTCCATTTTGCCAGTCAATGCAGGCACGATGGATAAAAGATCAGTCAATCGGGCAGTACCGTTTTTTTCTTTGTTTAAAAGCACACGACGTTCAACGGCACCATGTAGAAGTTCCCTTGCAGCAATACTCATTCTTGCAGAAACACCACTTTTGTCATCTATGTACTCGCTCTCTCTTGCGGAAAATCCGATTTGTTCAATGATGTATTCGAGTAATTCAGGAATGACTATTTCTGTTTTCTGATGCGGACTCAAGCGTGCTTCATGTCTTGATATGAGGAGAGATGTTTCGACATTTTCAGGATAATGTGTAAGAATCTGACTTTCGATACGATCCTTTAATGGCGTAATGATATTTCCTCTTTGGGTGTAATCCTCTGGATTTGCGGTAAAAATAAAAAATACATCCAGAGGTAATTTTAATTTAAAACCTCGAATCTGAAGATCATTTTCCTCCAGGATATTTAGCAGTGAAACTTGAATCCTCGCTTGAAGATCAGGGAGTTCATTAATGGCAAAAATGGATCGGTTTGAACGAGGAATCAGGCCATAATGGATAGCCGCTTCATGATCAAAGCCTACTTTATGGTTTACGGCTTTAATCGGATCTAAATCACCGATTAAATCAGAAACAGAAACATCAGGTGTGGCTAGTTTCTCAATGTATCGTTCATCCCGATGGACCCATTGAATGGATGTATTGTCGCCTTGCTCGTCCAGTAAGGCTTTTGCATATCCACTGATGGGTTTAAAGGGATTGTCGTTGATTTCGCTGCCGGCTACTATAGGAATATATTCATCCAAAAGTTGCGCGGTACTTCTGGCCAATCTGGTTTTTGCTTGTCCACGAAGACCAAGAAAAAGAATATTATGTCCGCACAAAAGAGCACGTTCAATATCTGGAATCACCGTTTGGTCGTATCCAAAAATTCCATCAAACAAGGATTGTCCGGTGGATAATTTAGAAATCAAATTGGATCTGATTTCATCGCGTACACTTTTATTGATATACCCGGATGCTTTGAGTTGTCCAAATGTTTGAGGTAGGTGCATTATGATTTCTTTTTATGGTTGTTTTTATATTGTAAAAAGATCTGGTCTCCAAGGTGGTTCAAATGCGTGTAAAATGCTTTTCCCTGAGCTTCTTTGGAAAACTGCTCGACAAATTCGATCAGAGATGGATCATCACTGAGCATAAAGGTGCTGATTTGTATGTTGCGCTTCCGGCATTTTCTTGCTTGCGCAAGAGTCCGTTGTATAATATAAGGATCAAGCCCATAAGGGTTTTTATAATATTCTTTGCCACGTTTGATACAACTTGGTTTGCCATCGGTTAGCATCATGATGTTTTTATTACTGGATCTTGACTTTTCCAGCAATTGTATTGATAATTGAAGTGCTGCTACCGTGTTGGTATGATAAGGACCCACCTCTATATAAGGAATTTCATTCAACGGAATTTCACACGCATCATCACCAAAAACCACAACATGCAATTGATCTTTAGGATAATATTGCCTGATCATTTGTGTTAAAGCGAGAGCTACTTTTTTTGCAGGTGTAATGCGATCTTCTCCGTACAATATCATGGAATGTGAAATATCCACCAATAATACAGTACAGCAATCGGACTGCTGATGGGTATCAAACAGTAAGAGATCATTTTCTTCGATTCCATCCAGAAGAGAACCTGACCTGACCATGGCATTGTAAATGGTTTCTGCCGGTGCAATCAGGGAAGTCGAATCTCCAAATTCGTAAGGTTTCAAACCAAGATTCAGGTCGTCACCTTTGCCTTGAATGGAGGTTGAATGTTTTCCAGACTTAGAACGGCTCATTTTGCCAAAGAGGGAATGAAATGCGTTGAGGCGTATTGCTTTTTCAAGCTTACCTGTTTTGATATGGGAATTTTGCTTGTGTTTTTCCTCTTTTATGTAACCTTTTTCAATCAAATCTCGGATGAAATCAGGTAAGCGGTAATTTTCAGGAAAAATCCGAAATCGCCTGTCCAATTCAGTTAACCAACTAAAACTTGCTGACAAATCACCCGAAGTTGCCAAAAACATGTCCTGGAATAAGTTTAACAACCTGTTAAACATGCGATCATTGTGCAATATGGGCTTTCTCGATGTAAAACGTATACCGTGGTTAATGATCATGGATTTTAGTGTTTTACATTAACATATGGTATTCTGTTTCGTTTATGTATGTACCAGGTTTTTGTTAATTACTAATTTTCTTGCCTTACTTTTGCTCAGCTTATCCAAACAAAGATGAAGAACTTTTTACTGGCCTGTGCTATCTTCGGGATAAATGCCATATCCTTTGCACAAAATGCATCCATTCGGGGGAATGTCTATAATAAAATGACGGGTGAACCTCTTTCATTTGCTACGGTTTTTCTGGAAGGGACCAAATTGGGTGATGTTTCTGATGATCGTGGATTTTTTAATATCGCTGGTATTTCAGCAGGTGAATATCAATTATTGGTTTCTTATCTTGGTTTTGATACTCTTCGAATTCCTATGACCATTCGGGGCAATCAAATCATCAATAAGCAACTCTATTTGACTGAATCTGCAACTTTATTAGGAGAAGTAAGTGTTTCTGGTAAAAAGCAACAAGCACGCACCGAAGTAAAAATTTCAACACTGACCGTAACGCCGAAAGAAATTAAAGCTTTGCCCTCCACAGGGGGAGAAGCAGATATTGCACAATATCTGCAAATCATCCCCGGTGTTGTGAGTACCGGTGATCAGGGTGGTCAAATTTATATCCGAGGAGGATCACCCGTGCAAAACAGAATATTATTGGATGGTATGACCATATTCAATCCATTTCATAGTATTGGTTTGTTCAGCGTTTTTGAAACAGAAGCCATTCGTTCTGTTGAAGTATTAACGGGTGGATTTCCTGCAGAATATGGGGGTAGAATTTCAGCCATTGTAGATATTAAAACCAGAGAAGGGAATAAAACGAGAACCTCAGGGCTGGTATCGGCAAGTCCATTTATGGGGAAGCTATTGGTTGAAGGCCCTATCAGTAAATTTAGTGAGGAGAGCAAAGGGAGTATTTCTTATTTGGTAACGGCTAAAAAGTCGATTATTCACGAAACTTCAAAATCCCTGTATCAATATGCATTGGATCAGAATGCTGAAAACTTACCTTTTGAATTTTCTGATTTTTATGGAAAATTGAGTTCCATCTCAAGCAATGGAAGTTTTATCAATTTATTTGGATTTAATTTCAATGACAAAGTAAATTTTGAAGGTTTGGCCAGATTGAACTGGGATAATCTGGGAATTGGAACAAATTTTAAAATCATTCCCAATAATTCGAGCTTGATTGTATCTGGAAATATTGCTTATTCAAAATACGCGATCGAGTTGGACGAAAATGCAGAAGATCCACGAACCAGCGAACTGAAAGGTCTTCAGGCAAATTTTGATTTTACCTATTTTGGGAGAAGCTCTGAGATCCGCTATGGAATTGAATTCAATGCCAACACGACTGATTTTAGTTTTACTAACTTCCGTAAAATTGATATTGAAATTCAGGAAAACAATACTGAGCTGGCTGGATATTTTAAATTTCGTAAAGTATTCAACAAGTTTGTCATGGATCCAAGTTTCCGACTTCAGTATTATGCATCTCTGAATAAATCAGTACTTGAACCTCGTTTAGGGCTGAAATACAATGTGACGGATGATTTTCGTATAAAAGCTGCCGGAGGAGTATATACCCAAAGTTTGATGAGTTCAGTTAGTGAGCGCGATATTGTCAATTTGTTTGTTGGTTTTATCACCAGCGAAGATTTGATTAAAGCGAACCATGGAGTATTTGGATTTGAATATGATTTCAATGAAAATGTAGATTTAAATATTGAAACGTATTACAAAGACTTTAATGCCCTTTATACCTTAAATCGTAATAAAAGATCTATTGCCGAATCCAATTATACCAAAGAGACCGGTGAAGCTTATGGTTTGGATGTATTGGTTAAGGCCAATTGGGTGAACTGGAGCGTTTGGTTAGGATACAGTTTAGGTTATGTAAACCGCAATGACGGAAATCAAAAGTTTCCAGCTTTATTTGACCGACGTCACAATGTAAATTTTGTTTTGGATTACAAATTTGGAAATCGTAAATTATGGCAAGCCGGATTGCGTTGGAATCTTGGAAGTGGATTTGCCTTTACCAAGATTCAAGGTTTCTTTGAAGATAATAAATTTCCTAAAGGCCTTGAAACCATTATTGGTCTCGAGAACGCTCCAATTGGCGTAATTTATTCTGAGCAAATCAATTCTGGAAGATTACCTTACTATCATCGGTTAGATCTATCCGTGAAACGCCAGTTTAACCTTAGCAAGAATGTGCATCTGGACATAACGGCTGCAGTGACCAATGCCTATGATCGAAAAAACATTTTTTACTATAATGTAATTGAAAATAGAAGGATTAATCAATTGCGAATTCTTCCATCATTGGTAGCTGCTTTTCATTTTTGAAGCATCCAGACAGTCCTTTAATTGACGTTCAATATCTTTTAATTGAAATTCATGACCCTTCCAGGAATAGTGATTTAAATAATTCAGAAGGTTGGTTATTTCTACCGCGTCAAGGTGTCTAAAAGAAGGCATAATATTTTGAATCAGGTTTTTGTTGGAAGAATCAAGGGAGTTTAGTCTGCCATATTGAATCAAGCATGGCATATCTTTTCGAAGCGTTTTTAATTTTAATTCATCTGTAAGCGACGGATAAAGTTGACCCAAACCTTGAAGCCGGTCACCATGGCAGGATAAGCAATTCTTTCGGTACAATTGCGCGCCTTCTTTAAAGGGCTCTGGGGATAATTGACAAGAGAGGAGAAAGATGAAACAGTACAATATCGCAAAGCGATTAATGCAATTCATTTTTTAAGTTTTGAATGTCCTTTTTAAATCGTTCAACATCTTTTGAGTCGGTTCCAAGACAATATGAACGAATATGGAGATCCTGATCGACCAACAACAACCAGCCACTGTGGTCAAAACCTCCAGCTGCACTGGAATCTTCGGAAGCAATGCTAAGATATTTTTGGGGGACACGTTTTAATTCATCTTTATTTGGCATCATCAAAAGGTGAAAATTCGGTTGTTGAATTTGAAGTTTGCTAAAATATTCTTTAAGCCGAGGTACACTGTCCTTTCTGTAATCAATGCTAAAGCAAATAAACTGAAGTGAGGTATCTGGACCGAAAGTTTCAGCAAGATCTTTCATGCTTCTCATCGTTTTTGGACATATGGTTGGGCAAGAGGTAAAGAAAAAATTAGCAATGTGCATTTTACCCTTTAAAAAACTTGTGGAAATACTGTCTCCATTTTGGTTTTGATAAATAAATTCAGGAATCTTGGCAAAGGATGTTTTTCCATCGATAATTTCTTGATACCCAATCACGGGTAATTTTGAGTTTTCCTGACAACTGATGCAAACCACTAAGGTGAGCATGGCAAAAATCTTTGAATGAACGCTAATCATGTTGAATAATTTTTCCATCCTGCATTCGGATCCGGAGATCTGCAAGTTGAGCTACCGAATGATCGTGAGTGATTAATAGAGTCGTCATGCCGCTTTCTTTTCTCAATTCTAGAATTAATTCTAAGACTTGTTGGGCATTTGTTTGATCAAGATTTCCTGTTGGTTCGTCTGCCAGAAGTAATTTTGGTTGATTCACCAGGGCTCTAGCCAATGCAACGCGCTGTTGCTCTCCTCCAGACAATTCTCCTGGTTTATGATGCATGCGAGCACTTAACCCTAAACGATCGAGTAATGTTTTCGCTCGTTGATTTGCCTCAGTGAAGGGCAGATTAGCAATGTAAGCAGGCATTGCGGTGTTTTCTAAAGCGGTAAATTCTGGGAGCAAGTGGTGAAATTGAAAAATAAAACCAATTTTATCATTTCGAATTAGACAGAGATCCTTTCGGCTCATCCTATTGACTGGAATGCCAAATAATTCCAGATCTCCCGAATCTGCCTGATCTAATGTTCCAATAATGTTGAGTAAAGTGCTTTTACCCGCTCCGGAAGCACCCAGAATGCTTATAAATTGTCCATCGCGAACCTGCAAGTCAACCCCCCTTAAAACGGTTAAGTTTCCGTACTTCTTTGTAATGTTTTGACAATTAACTATATACATATTAGAAAAGGGGCCGAAAATCCGTGCATTGAAAGTACAAATGTAATCTATCCTGTACATAATAAAAATGTATGAATGGCAGTTATGATTAACAGTAAGTCATATGATGGCATTCGCGTGGTTGATTCTATTTTCTGTATAAAGTGACGTAGTGGAAAGGAACTTAAAGAAGGACCGAATAATGATGAAACCCCAATGGATAAATTTTGAAGTGACAGATCACCAAACCTGTTTATTCTAAAAAGTGGGCAATTCTAGAGATGTTGTATAATATGTTTTACAGTTTCTTTACACAGAAAAAACTAGATTATTCCTTAATTTTGGCCCTTCTTATGGCTGCTGCCAGTAGCAAAGCATGAAAATCCTCCAAATTTGTAAAAAATTTCCATTTCCTACTAAAGATGGGGAGTCCATAGCCATCTTGCAAATGAGTAAATCGCTTCATAATGCAGGTTGTGAAGTGAGTTTATTGGCCATGAATACCACCCGGCATTACGTAGAATTGGGGACTGATAAACCAGAAGCCTTATCTTATTATAAGAGCATCGATTGTGTTACAGTTGATAATCGAATTAAATGGATAGATGCATTTAAGAACCTCTTTAGTAGTGAGTCTTATCACATCAGCAGATTTGTCAGCGAGCATTTTCGGGAGAAATTGATTCTTTTGTTACGCCAAAATGAATTTGACATCATCCAACTCGAGACCTTATACTTAGCGCCGTTTTTAAAGGATATCAAGGAACACAGCAATGCTCTTGTGGTTTTGAGAGCACATAACATTGAGCACGAAATTTGGATGCGGATTGCTGATCAGGTTTCATTTTTACCCAAAAAGTTATACCTCAACCATCTGAGTAAGAAACTCAAAAAATATGAATTAGAGATACTCAATGACTATGATTTTCTCGTAGCAATCACCCAAAGAGATTTAGTTCAGTTTAGATCATTGGGTTATAAAAATGGTTGTTTTGCTAGCCCTGTGGGTGTTGAAGTCCCCACCAATAAATTGCTCCCCCTAACGGATAATAAGCCTTTAAGCTTATCTTTTATAGGATCATTGGACTGGTTACCCAATGCAGAAGCGGTAAGGTGGTTTTTGAAAAATGTCTGGCCTCAAGCTCAACAAAAGTTTCCCACCTTACGATTTCATTTCGCTGGTCGAAATGCACCCCATGACTTAAAACTTTATCCTTCAGAATCCGTCATGTATCATGGCGATGTCGCAGATGCAGCAAAGTTTATGTTGGACTATCCGGTAATGGTAGTGCCCATTTTTGCTGGGTCCGGAATCCGGATCAAAATTTTGGAAGCAATGTCTTTGGGTAGAGTAGTCATTACCACTTCAATAGGGATGGAAGGAATTCCAGCAAAGCATATGCAAGAAGTTATCATTGCCAATTCTGTGGAAGATTTTATGCAAAGTATACAATACTGTACGGAAAACCCTCATCAATTGCCTAAAATTGGTGACCGCGCCCAAAAATTTGTACAAAATCATTTTGATAGCCAAAAACTTGGTTTAAAATTGCACAATACGTACAAGAAAGTATTGCTTTCTCATAAACTTTAGAAGATCATTGCAGCAATGGAGGTAATGGTTAGCCTGGTGTTAATGATTGTAATACTCATTCTCTATCCTTACCTCATTTACCCATCTCTTGTCGGGTTGATTTATTATTTGCGAAAACCTAAAGTTTGTGCAAGTCAAAATGACCAGCTTCAACCATTTCTGTCATGCATCATTGCTGTTTACAATGAAGAAGCAGTGATCCATGAAAAAATAGTGACTTTGCTGAAGAGTCATTTTCCCAAAAACAAAATGAAAATTTATATTGGAAGTGATGGTTCTACCGATCGCTCAAATGAGATATTGCATAAGATTGCACAAACAGATCATCGGATAGTATTGAAAATTTTTCCTGAGAGGGCGGGTAAGGCTAGTGTTATTAATGCGTTGACAAGCCTTGCATTGACTGAACATGTTTCACAGTCGGATCACATATTGGTGTATACCGATGCAAATATTTACCTAAAACCTACGACACTTGAAGAATTGGTAAAAGGATTTTCTGATGCAAGGATAGCGGTGATTGATTCGAGGATATTGCAACGGTCTTCAAATGTTTATGGGGTAGCGGGTACAGAAAAGAACTACATTCAATTGGAAAGTAGGTTAAAATTTATGGAAGGTTACTTATGGGGTGTTTCCATGGGTGCATTTGGAGGTTGTTATGCAGTGCGTGCCAGTTATGCCTGCCAACTTCCACCGGGTTTATTGGTGGATGATTTTTACATTACCATGCAAGCCATGATTAAAGGTGGCCTTAGCATTACACAACCCATGGCGATCTGTTATGAAGACATACCCGATAACATTCTTGAGGAATTTAAACGGAAAAAGAGAATAGCTGCCGGTAATTTTCAAAATATGAGAATGTTTCTACCAAAAATTTTTGGAATGAATTTTCATTTGGCTTTTGCTTTCATATCTCACAAGTTGATGCGATGGCTGGTACCTTTTTGGGGACTCATCTTATTCATGTTAATTGCAATTGGTGTGATCAAGCAGATGGCAGGTTTTGAATGGGTCGCTTGTGTTATGACGATTATGATATTGATATTCCCTGGGGTGGATTGGTTGTTGGGTTTGATCAATATTAAAGTTCAGTGTTTAAGATCCTGGAGGTATTTTCTTTTGATGAATCTTGCGGTTTTGATGGGCTTATTAAGATATTTGCAGGGTATACAAAAAGGCACATGGCAACCACCGAAAAGAATACAAACCCATTGATTAGGTTTAATACCATTGAAGAAGCCATTCAGGATTATCGCGAAGGCAAACTACTGATAGTGGTGGATAACGAAGACCGAGAAAATGAAGGCGATTTTATATGTGCCGCTGAAACCATTACCCCTGAATTAGTGAACTTTATGGCTTTTCATGGACGTGGTTTGTTGTGTGCACCTCTAGAAGAAAGCAGAGCGGATGATTTGAATTTACCCTTGATGGTAAGAAACAATACCTCCTTGCACGAAACGGCATTTACTGTTTCCGTTGATTTAAATGGACATGGATGTACAACGGGGATTTCAGCACATGACCGTTGCCTGACACTGAAAGCTTTAGCCAACTCTAAGTTTGAAAAAAACGATTTTGCAAGACCGGGTCACATTTTTCCTTTAAGAGCAAATCCCGGGGGGGTTTTGCAAAGGGCCGGACATACTGAGGCTGCTATTGATCTTGCTAAGCTGTCGGGTATGTCGCCAGCTGGAGCATTGATTGAAATCCTGAACGATGATGGATCAATGGCCAGATTACCCCAATTATATGATAAAGCTCAAGCGCTGGGAATCAAAATGATTTCAATTCACGACCTGATTGAATACCGACTCAGAAGTGAAAGATTAATTAAGGTTGAAAGAACTCTTGATTGTCGATTAGGAAATCAATCTTACAAATTGGTACAATATCAACAAACCAATACTGCAGATGTCCATATGGCTTTTTTCAAAGGCAATATTGATCCAAAGAAAGAATGCCTGGTCAGAGTACAATACACTGACGCATTTGTTGAATTGCTGGATTTACTTTTGCATTCAGGGCAAAGTCAAATTCATAAGGCTATACAAGCTATGGAAACGTATGATCAGGCAGTACTTTTGCTGATAACCAACCGGTCGAGAATTAACGAACCCAATTTTCGGTTTTCTGGATCAGTTTATTCTCAAGAAGCTCAACTTACTGAGCACGAGCAGCGTGAAATCGGAATTGGATCACAAATCTTAAAAGACCTTAATGTTGGTAAAATGGCCATACTTACCAATCATCCAAGAAAGGCCGTCAGCTTAGATGCATTTGGTCTTGAAATTACACGTTTTCAAGCCTTCTGACAAAATAACCACATGGCTTAAAATTAAAATTTAGGTGCAAACTGAAACTCATTGTCATAAGCTCCCATAAGCCTTAGACTGATTTCAAATGAATGGGAAGTCGAAGAATAACGGCTGGCGTCCCGAATACCAACATCGTATTGAATTCCCAATAAAAAATTCTGCCATTCAACACCGGTTTGCAATCCAATGTCTGTAAATGAAAATGATTGATTACTTCTGACCATACGGGTGGATAAGCCAAAATGAACTGCCGATTGATTATTATGCAAAAACGCCTTCCTGTAAGAAATGCCCGGTAATATTATTCCGTGAGGTCCTTGAAATTGTATTAAAACGCGAGGTGAAATTTCATTAAAGGCATCATAACGATGTACCATTTGGCCGATAAAGCTTATGCTTTTAAAAGCCGTATTTTGCCTGATGCCAATGTAATCGGGATTATCAAGATTGTTGTAGAAACTATATTCTGTATTGAACAAATGTTTGCCAGATAGACCAAGTTGAATAAAAGTAAATTTAGATAAATTGGTGTTGAACTGAACTCCAACCTGGATGATCGGGGCCGCATGGATATTTTGTGGAAGTAACTCGCGGGTTAAACGATCGTAAGCATCCAAACCATTGTATTGATCTTCAAAATATAAACGGTCATAATTTACTGAACGTTGCCTCAAACCAAAGCCAAAACCGCCAGCGATAAAACTTCTTTTGGTTTTATCCAGTATTTTATGATAGGCAAATTGAAGTCCCATTTCATTGGTATTCCAGTCAAACACCAATGCACGGTCAGTATTAAAGTATAATCCCGCACCGATAAAATCCTTGTAGGAACTTTCATAACCCAGATGGAACTTGATTTCGCCAGATACAATAAATTGTGTTAATGGTTGATCTTGCAAACCAATCCATTGATTGCGATAAATGGCACTAATTTTATAGTTACCTGGAAAAGAACCGGTTAAGGATGGATTGTAAAATAAATTGACAGAATTGAATTGAGTAAATACAACATCCTGGGCATCAACGTGCAAACTGAACACATAACAAAACAACAAACTGTAAAGTATCGATTTGGACATGGTGAATGTTGTAACTTCGCTGCAAAGATAATCATTTGACAATTCCCGCTGAAAGTCTTCAACTGCCACTGGGGGTTCCTATTCTGGCAGTGCGTAAAATTCCTGACCACCGATCGGAAATGGTGAATCAATTAATTTTCGGAGAAACCGTTACCATCGTCGATCAAAAAGATCATTGGCTTTATATCCAATCTTTCCATGACCAATATTTCGGTTGGATTGAAAACCATGCACATTATTTTTTCCCGGCAAATGATTTGGAGAAACAAAAGGTAGTCTGTAGTCCATTGGCGTATGTACAAAAAGCAAATCTTCGTATATACATTCCATTTGGAGCTTTTTGGCAACCGTCGTGGGGTGAATTGCTGGAAGGAGAAATGTTGGACGAACGCATGTCACAAGCTGAGGTATTGAAGACTTTGTACAAGGTCTTTTTGGGAGCACCTTATTTATGGGGAGGTCGTTCCATTTGGGGTATCGATTGTTCTGGACTTTCACAATTATATGCACGTCTACTGGGAATTTCATTGCCACGTGATGCAAAAGATCAGGCACTTATGGGTGAAGAGGTATTATTTGGTCAATGGCAACAAGGTGATTTAGTATTTTTTAGCAATAATCAACAATCTAAAGTGAATCACGTGGGCATTGCATGGAAAGATGGTTACATTTTACATGCCAGTGGAACGGTACGCTTAGATGCAATTGACGTACACGGAATCTATCATCTGGAGAATAAAATGTATACGCATCGATATCTCCTGGCCAAACGGATTAAATTGCCCGGATAATGTCATACTTTGTGATGACATTATAATGCTCATTTTCATCTTTGGTAATGACACCCGGACACTTTTCAGAAAAGTAACGATTGAGTGTATTGAGTGAAGTTTCCTTTTTCAAAAAAGGCATGGGTTCGGTCATAATTTGAGCCACTTCTTTATCAGGATGGTTCAGCGGATTTTCCAAAATAAAACTTAATACAGCGTTCTCGGACACAGTACCGATGATTTCATCATTTCTTAAAACGGGCAACTGAGAGATGTCATGGCGCTTCATGATGCTTAATACATTTCTCACGGTTTCACTTGGAGGTATCGAATAAAATGTTTTATCAGCCTTGGAGCGGAGTAAATCCATAATTGTTTTTTCCTTTTGGAGAAATCCACGCTCCATCATCCAATCATCGTTGTAGATCTTACCGATGTAGCGGCTTCCATGATCATGAAAAATTAACACCACAACATCTGATTCAGTGAGACGATCTTTTAGCTGGTGCAATCCAGCTAATGCTGAACCGGCTGAATAACCTAGCAACAGTCCTTCTTCTCTGGCCAATCTTCGCGCAGCCAATGCTCCGTCTTTGTCAGAAACTTTCTCAAATAAATCAATCAGATCAAAATTGACATTTTTAGGAAGGATATCTTCACCAATACCTTCTGTGATGTATGGGTAAATTTCCTTTTCATCAAAAATGCCGGTTTCTTTGTATTTTTTAAATACCGAACCATAAGTATCAATTCCCCAAACTTTTAATGATGGATTCTGTTCCTTTAAAAATTTTGACGTTCCGCTAATGGTCCCACCTGTTCCAACCCCCACGACTAAATGGGTGATTTTTCCTTCGGTTTGGTCCCAGATTTCAGGTCCGGTGGTTTCGTAATGTGCCGTTGTATTTGAAATATTGTCGTATTGGTTGCACCAAAATGAATTGGGTATTTCCTCGCTTAATTTTCGTGCTACAGAATAATAAGACCTGGGATCCTCTGGAGCCACGTTTGTAGGGCAGACGATCACTTCAGCACCCATGGCTTTTAGCATATCGATTTTTTCCTTGGATTGCTTGTCAGAGGTGGTGAAAATGCATTTGTATCCTCGGACGCAACTCACCAAAGCAAGACCCATGCCGGTGTTTCCACTGGTGCACTCAATAATGGTACCACCCGGTTTTAGTTTACCAGAAGTTTCAGCATCATTGACCATTTTGACCGCCATACGGTCTTTTATCGAATGTCCTGGGTTAAACGTCTCAACCTTAGCAAATACCTTGGCAGGTATGCCTTGTACTGATTTATTTAACTTTACCAAGGGCGTATGCCCAATAGTCTCCAGTAGATTGTTAAAATATTTCATCTTATGAAAGCCAAAAATTATCAATCCAAAATTGGAAATGACGCAATGCTTTAAAAGAAGTTGGCCAGTTCATGCAAGGATGGACCAAGGGACTCCGGCATAAGCATTAGTCAAAGGCAAAGATAGCGTAAAATCGATCATCTGGGACCCCGAGTTGTGCAGCTACACTGGTCGAAACAACCAACTGAACACTGGATGGATAAATGGGAGGAATCCGTCCGATGACTTTTGCCAATAGCTTTCTTCCATTTACCGGGTTTTCGATCTCCATCCAAGAATCCATTTTTGCTGTGGCATGCAATACAAAATAACGGCCAATACCCAGGTTACCCCGTTCTACAAAAACCAAGCCTCGGCCCGACTTCGTGTAATTGCTTTCAGCCTCCTCAATTGCTTGTGGGTCATTGGCTGGCGAAATGTTTAAATGAGGTTCTCCTTTCTCTTTATAGGGCGATACAAAATGGATAAATCCCAATTTTAATGCTGCGCCGGAGATGAGTCCATTTTTAAGTGTTGGATTAAATCGCAGTAAATGAGTTTTGGATACCTTTAGTTTCCGATTGACTAAAGCAAATAAGTTATCTTTTGGTTGAATGATATAATACACCGGAAGTGAAAACGGTACGGAGTCTTCGCGCAATAAATTTGCCCGATAGTAAATGGATATAACATCACCCTCCAACAGCTTGGTAACAGGGGTTTGAGAATTGTGCAGGTACAAATCTGAAGGTAGGCATTGAAAAGTTTTGGTAAGATTAAAAAGCGACTCTNNTAAGATCAATGGACTGAGCAGCAAGTGGCAGATAGGGTACCAGGTTCAAACTCAGGAGTATGGACAGGAGACAGGGGCTAATATTGGTGATAAGCTTCATAGTATCTTATTTTGAGATACAAATATATTAAATAATTTTATAATATGATTAATCCCCCCATTAAGGTTTGCGCTTTGATTCCTGCACGTTTACAGGCAAGTCGTTTTCCGGGTAAATTGTTAATGCCCTTAGGAAATCGTAGCATACTTCAGACTGTGTATGATCAGGTAAAAAAATGTAAAACCATCCATCGGGTGGCAGTCGTTGCCGATCATGACGACATTATCCAACATGTCCATTCCTGGGGTGGTGAAGCTTTCTTGAGTCAAAAAGAACACAATAGCGGAACAGATAGGATTGCCGAAACAGCAGGTCATTTGGAGGGATATGATTTTTTGGTGAACGTCCAAGGCGATGAACCTTTTATTCAGCCAGGTGACATCGATGAATTGGTAAAAACTTGTTGTGAAAGGTCTGCAAACATTGGTACATTGGTTACTCCTGTAACAGATCAAAAGACTTATTCCAATATTAATGCGGTTAAAGTGGTATTGGATAATAATGGTCACGCATTATACTTCAGCAGGGCCATGGTACCCATTTGGCGTGATCACCCCGGGCAGATTCCTCACCATTCCGTATTTAGACATATCGGATTGTATGTTTTTAAACGCGAGTGTTTAATGAGAATCACGCAATGGCCGGAATCACCTTTGGAATCGCTGGAGAAACTAGAACAACTCCGCTGGTTGCAAGGAGGTGAAAAAATTATCACCTGCAAAATCGCTGAAAGTGCAATTGGAATTGATACCCCTGAAGATTATGAAATGGCTTTGCGCAAGCTTAGTTTGGAATAAGCTAACGAACGTTCAATAACTGTGATGGACTAAACCAATGTGGTAAAAGGGCTTGGCAACTTTCAAAGATCAAAATTACGCTACCTTCCTGGGCAAGAATGACTTCTATAGGACCTTCATTTCTGGTTTCAAATTCAGCCATTACCTGTCTGCAAAGTCCACAAGGTGCAGCGGGTAAAGCACCACTTTTGGACCCCTGGGCGACTACTACCGCAATTTTTTGGATGGGGATACGAGACGTTAACGAACCGTAGTGAAATAAAGCATTTCTTTCTGCACAGATACCACAAGGATAAGAAGCATTTTCTTGGTTGGACCCATGAATTAACGTTCCATCTTGTAGCAAAAGGGCAGATCCTACCGGAAACTGAGAATAAGGAGAATAAGCAGTAGCACAAGCTTCTGCTGCACTTTGTACCACTTTTTTTTGTTGAATGCTTAACTCATCCCGATCATGGTATTCTTTATAACAAAGTGTAATAAATCTATCTATCATAAATTACTGACCTATGGTAAAATTCGATTTCAAAGTAATGGTCTTAGTAACGATCGTTAGTTGATGAAGCCCGCTTTTCAAGCCATATGTACTCACCGTATATTTATTATTTCCTGCTTGGGCATTTAGGGAATATGTCCTTAAGATTTTACCATAAGTATCTGAAATGCGAACCGTAATTTTTTCATTTGGACCGGAATGATTGTATTCAAAATTTAGCCGACCAGAGGTGACTGGGTTGGGGTATAAGTAGATGGTCTGATCCACCGGTAAAGTAACCACCGTTACGGAGAAATTTTGAGAATACTGTTGTTGACCTTGATTGGAAACGGCACGGACTCTGAAGATATCTTCGGCACTGAAGGCTTTAGCATATTGCACTGGGTAAAGTGAAGCTATATTACCATTAGCTGTTACTTGAGTTATGGAATCATAGGTATTACTTGCGTTTAACTTTTCTATAATGAGGCGTTTGCAGCCTGACTCATGACTGGTTTCAAGGATAAACTGAGTTAGTTGATTTTCACTTTGTCCTTTTACACTTTTAAAGTTTACAAAGGAGGATTGCGATTTTAATAGGCCAAAACCCATTGAAGCAAGTTGTGATGTCTTAAGTTCTATTAAGTAATTTTCATTAGAAAATTTTGTAAAGCTGTACTGGTTTTGAGTTGGAAAATTACCTTTTGTGAAGAATGTCGTATTGGATGCATCGGCATTTTGCCATTGAGTACGTGGGTCAATGTTGGATTTATTTGTCATTTGTACCCATTGTATGGTTGAGGTATCTATCTGATTGGCTGTGCCCTTTAAATCTGAAATGTCTTTTGCTGTGATCAGGTACTGGATGTTGAGAGGAGATACCGGTTTGAATTTTGAATTAATTACCCAAAACTTATTTCCAGAAGAAAACGAAGTTCCATTAGGCAATGCAGTTGAATTTACATCGGTTGGGTATCCGGTGGCATATTGCAATGTCGTGATTTGCTTTATGGTTAAACTGGAATCCATGATTGAACCAATTTTTTGAGTGTCTTTCATGATGCTAAGCAGTAAAACATCATCCGCACCATCAATGGTGTTGTTGTCAAAATAGTAATGTGTGTAAATGCCATCAAAACATTCAACATTAGCCGTTAAAACGGTATTGTTCTGATTTAACGCTTTTCCTTCTGGAGAGTATGACTTTAGGCAAGATGAATTTTGAAGAGTTGCACGAATCAAGTCTCCTGGTTCCTTTCCGAAGCCCAAATTTAAGTCTATGCCTGGCTTACCGGTTTGATAACAATAACTCATCATGGTACCTTTCAAAGGCAAACCCGGGGAAGGACATGAACCTTCTAGGGTTTGACAATGATCAATGGCTTGATTTTTTTTGGGTCCCCAAACGCAAGCATGCGTATGTCGGCTTCCAAATATGTGGCCTAATTCATGCGTAACTACAAATACATCCCAACTGTATGAAGGGATTTGCTCAAATGTACCATTTACGTTAGCATATGCATAGGAGTAGGAGGACAAACATACTGTATTGATATAAGCGATTCCTCCCAACGGTGCTGTACCGTTTTTTGAATATCCGCTTAACAGCAAGCGAACCGTCTTATTGGTATTTGGATTTTTCTTCCGGAATGTTTCCAGATCTGCACTGGCGTTGATGTGAGTAAGTTGATCTTCTGAGCTATGAATATTGAGTTGTGCAATGGAAATGTTGATCCCTTCGCGTTTATATAAACTATGCACATTATTGAATAATCCTGTAACGTAATTACTGATCGATTGCACATTTTTATTAAATTTGATATAAAGATCATAGTCTACGTTAATGGAAATTTCAACAATTTTGCAATTATCTCCCAGTCTTCCAGCAATAGTGATTTCATTGCCTATATAATCACGAAAATCATCAGTGCTGCAAGCTTCTTTGCCTTGAAAAACTTTTAAAGGATCTTCTTCAGTAACTATACACTTTATGGCTCCTGAGGATTCACCATCTAAAGGAAGGATACTTTTCCAGCCTCCATTAGGAGAGGATATGTTGCCGTATATAGCCGTTTCAAATAGACTCATTGTAGCCATACCATGGCCATCAAGAGTGCTACCTTTTAAATAAGTTCCTTTCTTTGGAAAAACGCGTACCACTTCATCATGACCAATTAAATTCACCTGATAATCGGGTGAAAAAAAATCGAACTCCGTGAAGTAGTATGTTTCATTCTTAGGTTGAAAGGGTAGAGGTATTTCAACTAAGGTATTGAAATGTTGGAGAAGACTTCTTTGAATTTTGGAATTGATTAAAACCGTATCAGTTTGCGTTAAAGCAACAGTATTATTCCCTTCTAATTTTGAAAACAATTTTTTGTTGACAGGCGATTCCATTTTAGCCATTTCTATGATTTGAAATGGGTCAGTTTGTTGAGCCATTGCAGAAATGCTGAAACCTACGCATAAACAAATGGTAAATTTGCCGAATGACGCGAAGGAGAAATGCTGAGTTTGGAATAAGGCCATCATATTAAATATTTTTATAATATATAAATGCTTAAACAAGAACTGTGCCAATTGCTGGAGAGCAAGTTGAACAACTTATACAACCCCCAGGAAATCAATAATATAGTTAACTATTTTCTACGCCATGCACAACATTCCACTGTTCCCCTTCGACAGGATTTGGCCAGTATTCAGACAACCAGCTGGTGGGAGGACTGGATAGAGCAACTGTTGGTTAAGAAGCCAATTCAATACATCAGTGGGTCGGCGCCATTTGTGCATTTGGATCTTTTACTTAATCATAAGGTCTTGATCCCAAGGCCTGAAACCGAAGAATTGGCCGTCATGATAGATCGCGATTGTCGTCACGAAAATAATCTGAGCGTATTGGATCTTGGAGCTGGTTCTGGTTGCATTGGTTTCTATTTAAAATCAAGGCATAAGGATTGGAGGGTGGTTGCGATAGATAATGATCATGCATCCATTGCTTGCATGCTGGATAACATGGACCATTTACAACTCAATTTGGAGATTATTGAAATGGATTTTTTAAAGGACTCCTGGGATACACTTGATAAGTTTAATGTGGTGGTAAGCAATCCTCCTTACATCAGCAAAAAGGAAATACCCCTTATGGATGAATCTGTGTTGCGCTATGAACCACATGCGGCATTGTTTGTTCCAGGAGACGATCCTTTGATTTTTTATAAAAAATTAATGGAGTTTGGAAAAGAGCATTTACACGCGGGTGGCCGAATGTACTTTGAAATCAATGAGTACCATTCGCAAGAGCTTTACGAACTATGTAAACAAGAAACAATCTACGACTGCGAGATTGTAAAAGACATTCAAAGTAAAGAGCGCTTTATGGTTTTGATTAAACATTACAACAAGACAAACTTGTGAACAGGTTTGGATAGCATTTCCTGTACCAGTATCAAACCGGGGTTGTTGTGTAAAATGTGAATGGAATAGTTTTCAATTCTAGTTTTTATTTCTTGTCCATTGAGATTGAAGATCCGTAAATGTTTGGGATTTCCAATGCAAAGATGCCCAATAATTCTGTTTTGATGTACCAGGCGGTATGGACAATCCTCTTTGACTCTGGAGTGATCAGTTGTAATGTTTTGTTCAACACGTTTTATTTCAAAACAACCGTGACCATGAGTGAATGCAATGATTCTGTCGGTGGAAGGATTGTACTTTAAATCGTATACAGCAACAACATCGAAAGGATGTAAATTATAAGCTTCCCAATTCGAACCCCCGTCAAAACTTATGTATAATCCGAGATCACAGCCAAGATAAATGGTCCCAGACTTGCTAGGATCTATCCATATACAATGACAAGGCACAGGAGGTAGTGATTGATTATTCGGATATTCCCAAGTGATTCCATAATCCTTACTGACTGCAAAACCAGTTTGTTGATTAGAGGAAATGGCGGCATAATAACTGCCTTCAATCAAAGGATGCTCCACTAACTGTCGAATGAACTGATGTTCAAAATTGCTACCACTGCTTAGCTTTTGGTTTCCAAAATTTGTCATAGGCAGGATGGTGCCTGTTCTTGTCGTTGGATTGTAAATGCCAGCTACGACATAATCCTTTTTAAATCGACTGGTTGCCAGGCAAGTGATAAAACTACTTTCATGATGTATAGGTATTTGCCTCCAGGTTCTACCGCTTTGATCACTGTGCCACAGTTTGTCACCCCCTGAGTACATCAAATTGGGATCTAAAGGATGAATGCAAAAGGGAGATACAAATGCGGCTTTTTCATTGGGTGGAATTTGCTGAGTCCAACTTTGTCCTAAATCCTGGCTAATGTATAAATTTTGAAATTGACTGCTGACGATTAAGGTACTGTCTTCCAGCGGGTGAAATGCATTGTAGGTTCCATCTCCAAAATGAATTAAACTCCAGTTGTTATCCGAAAAGTAGGCAGTTTTATTGTCTTGCAGACCACCCATCATAACATTTTGATTTGGTGAAAGAGATCCGGTATAAAACTGTGTACTGAGGTATCCTCCATTGCAACTTGCAAAACTGTTTGCAAAATCATTGCTCCGGAACACGCCCCCATCTGTTGCCATATAAATTTTGTTAGGGTCTTTTGGATTAGAAATTACGTCGTGAAAATCTGCATGAATTTTAATCTTTCGGTAAACCAAATTGAGGAGTTTGTTACCTGTACCGGTGGAGTCATAATATAGATCCACTCCTCCCATCAAGAGTTTTTGCGGATCGTCAGATTTTAAATGAAGAGATTTTGAATACCAACCCTGGTGTGCACAAACATCTTTTGTTGGAACAAAATATTTGTAGTTTTCAAATTTATCAATGGTCCATAAAATTCCTTTCGTTTGAAAGTCATCGCTGAATGCTGCAACGACTTTGTTGGGGTTAGCAGGTGAAAGAGCCAACATGATTCGACCCTGTAGTTTATCTCCAGTTGGGCTTTCTATTTTCCGCCAGGTTCTTCCACCGTTTTGAGTTTTAAAAAGTGCAGTGAGTTGTGATCCATAACCACCGACTCCGGTATATAAAGTTTCTGGATCTTCAGGATCCATCAGCAAATCCATTGCCAGGCAGGTATCCATAACGGCATCCCATGAGTTACCTCCATCTGTAGATTTTAATATCCCCATATTGCCTGAAACATATAAAGTGTCAGGATGCCAAGGGTGTACAATAATTTTCCAAATGCAAAGCCCGGGATGTTCCAAATAATCCAACATGGGCATCCAGGTGCGACCCTTATCTTCACTTTTCAACATCCCGATTCCACGACTGCCTCGTAGGGTTCTTGTATGAATGCCAGATCCCGTAATTTCGGTAGTGTAATTTTCACCCGTTCCGATATACAATACGCGAGGATTGAAAGGGTGGCCTGCAATAGAAGCAACAGATTGCACAGGAAATCCAGTTGGAACGTTTATCCAAGCTTCTGAGCCTACTCCGCCTGTTTTTGAAAACCATAAACCAGATCCGGCCGATCCCATCCAAATTTCCTGTGTGTCCAAAGGATGAATAAAAAGACTCAGACTTCTTCCACCAATATCATGTGGACCTAATGATTTCCAATGAGGTAAATCACCAAATCCCTGAAGGGTTTCAACTATTTTTTTAGATTGCTGAAATGAAGACAAAAACTGATGATGATATTCCGGGGAAGCGCTTGGTGTTTGCAAATATGAAAGGTAAACGAAAGCATTAAAGATTCCTTTTTCAGGATCTTTTTGGGTAATAATAAACCTTTTAAAGACCACAATGGTCATTAGTACTACCACAATGCTCGTTAAAATATAATTGAAATTTCGTGTGATGTTCATATGAAGAAACTGCTTTTCAACCACCACTACGTTTCGTATTGGTATAGCCCAATTGAATTAAAAAAGCTATTACCTTATTGACTTGATCACCTTGAAGGATGATTTCAGAATTTTTAGCGGAACCTCCGACACCACATTTCTGTTTTATTTGTTTACAAATGTCATCAAGAATGCCCTCAGATTCTTCCAGGCCTTTGATTTGAGTGGCCAACTTTCCTCCTTTTAAGCGCTGAAGTTGAACCCTTACCACCTGAGATTTCTTTATGCTTGAAGATGCTTCATCTGTTGTCCTGGAACTATTGGCTTCAGGGTGAGTGGAATAAACCATGGCTAAATCTTCCAAAGAATGTAGCTTGGTTTTTTTCATGGCGCTAAGATAGCCTTTCAATCGAAGATCCTGATAGAGATTTCTGAATTTGCAAGTCCATTATTCTTTGTGCAAGTGGAGTCGTCGCATGATTAAATGATTCAATAGCTGTGGCAAGCAATTCAGCTTCAGTGGTAGTAGATAAACAATTTTGCAGCGATTGAATCTCTGTCAGCAATACTTCATGTTCATTCGCTGTAAGCAAATTGATATTTTGGGTTAAAAATTTATGAGCATTGTTGAGGATATAGTGGGCTTCATTTCGCGCTTCAATCAGCTTTTTTTCTTCCATATCCTGTCCTGCCAGTGTAACAGAATCTTTTAACCTTTTGATCACTTCATCCTGGTCAATTTTAAATGGGGTTATAATTTCGATATGTTGTACTTTGTTGCTTCTCAATTCTTTAGCGGTCACCGATAAAATTCCGTCAACATCTATCGAAAAGTTTACTTCCAACCGAGGTAAACCGGCCGGCATGGCATCAATTCCGGATAAAATAAACTCACCCAATAAAATATTATCCTTTACCAATTCGCGTTCACCCTGGTAAATGCTGATGCGTATGTTTTGTTGCCCGTCTTTTGATGTGGTGTAGTTTTTTGCCAGTTGCAAAGGGATCTTAGAATTTCTTGGAATGATCGTATCCATCAGTCCACCCAGGGTCTCAATGCCCATACTCAGGGGAGTAACATCTAAAAGAAGGTAATCTTTTCTGTTTCCAGCCAGAATATCAGCCTGGACTGCGGCTCCAAGAGCCACCACCTCATCGGGATTCAAAAAGTCATTGACCGGAAGTTTAAATGCATGGATTAATTGAGATTTCACCAGGTTTAGCCTGGAAGAACCTCCCACTAAAACGATTTCATCCAATTCAGTGATGGAAAGTTTACTGTCCTTGAGTGCCTGACGACAAGCCTGCAAGGTCTTCTGGACAAATGGCATCGCCAGTTGATTCAGGATTTCCGTGCTTAGCGAAAAATTAATTCCTTCATATTGGGCATTAAAATCAGATTCATTGCATAAATGGATTTTCGCCCGTTCTGCAAGTGGAATAAGAGCTTGAAATGAGACATGGGAGGAATCTACACCGAACAATTCTTGCCAATATTTTGCAATGGCAACATCTATATCGTCTCCCCCTAAAAGATTATCACCATGAGTTGCTAAGACTTCAAAAATCCCATTTTCAATGTGTAAAACGGATACATCAAAAGTTCCGCCACCAAGATCATATACCATGATGTTTTTAGGATCATCCTTTTGCTGGCCAAGTCCGTAGGCCATGCTGGCTGCGGTTGGTTCGTTGATGATCCGAAGTACTTCAAAACCAGCCAACTCGCCGGCTACACGGGTAGCCTGACGTTGTGCATCGTTAAAATATGCCGGCACTGTGATAACAGCCTTAAGGATGGGTTGCTTCAGAATAAACTCGGCTTCTGCTTTGATCTCTTTTAAGATGAGTGATGATAACTCAACAGGGGAGTAAACTTTATCATTTACCATGACATTGATCAATCCAGATCCAGGATGTTCAAACACCTGGTAAGGAATATGGATGCCTTTTTCTGCGAGATCACTGAATTTTCTACCCATCAACCGCTTTACCGAATAGATGCTATGACTGGGATGTGTATTGCGTTTCGCTTTACCTTGCTGCCCAATGATTACTTCTCCGGTTTCGTTAAAAAAAATTGCAGATGGCAATATCCCATTACCCGATTCTCCGATGGGTATGACAACGGGTTTCTCATCATGCACATAAGCAATCAGACTGTTGGTAGTTCCCAAATCTATTCCAACGATAATTTCCCTGGTGGTGGTTAATTTTCCGGTTCGTAAGTCGATTCCAAACTTGGCCATCCTATACAATAACCCAAACTAAACTTAATAGCGGCCTATTTGTTTAAAGCAGATGGAAAAAACCTTAAAAAACAAAGCAAATTTGCTTTTTGTTGTTCTTTCTGCAGTTTTTATCACCAATGCCATTGTTGCTGAATTCATTGGAGTTAAAATATTTAGTTTAGAAAAGACATTGGGGATAACCCCTTTTTCCTTTAACCTATTTGGACAATCAGGTCTGAGTTTTCAATTAACCGCTGGAGTTTTATTGTGGCCTGTAATATTTATTTTAACAGATGTAATCAATGAATATTACGGTAAGAAAGGGGTCATCCGATTATCCTACTTGGCGGTTGGCATGATCGCCTATGCTTTCTTAATGATTTATGTGGCTATCCATCTCGTACCTGCAGATTTTTGGATACAGGCTCACCTTGAGTATGCAAAGGACTCTGCAGAACGAGCAACTTTGGGAGCTGAAGTTAGTAATTACAATACGGCGTATGCTTTGGTGTTTGGACAAGGTCTCCGAATCATCATTGCTTCTCTTGTAGCGTTCCTGGTCGCTCAGGTATTGGATGCTACACTGTTTAAGTATATTCGGTCATGGACAGGCGACAAAAGAATTTGGTTGAGAGCTACAGGGTCTACGGTTGTTTCGCAATTGTTTGATAGCTACATCGTTTTGTTTATTGCATTTTATTTTGGTGCCAATTGGCCTTTAAAAACAGTACTGGCGATAGGAACCGTGAATTACATTTACAAGTTATTTATGGCTATAGTACTGACCCCACTCTTATATTTGTTGCACTTTTTTATTAGAAATTATTTGGGGGATGAGTTAAGCCATAAATTAAAAACTGAAGCCCTTTCACACAAATAAAATACACATAATCTTTAACAGATGAAGGCTTTGACGCAAACTGTTTTAATGATCAGACCTGCACATTTTGGATTCAATCCTGAGACAGCGTCAAGCAATAAATTTCAGCAGCTTCCCGATGAGGTTGATGCACAGGAATTTGCGTTAAAAGAATTTGATAACATGGTGACGTTGCTGCGGGCACAAGGTATTGATGTATATGTTGTGAATGACACAAAAGAATTGATTCTACCCGATGCAATTTTTCCAAATAATTGGTTTTCAACCCATGAGGGTGGATATGTTTTTACTTACCCCATGTTTGCTCCTAACCGCAGACTTGAACGCAGAGAGGATGTTTTGAATCAACTGGAACGTGACTTTGAAGTCAACAAAAGGTACAGTCTGGAAGTACTCGAAAGTGATCGAAAATACCTGGAAGGCACGGGTTCCATGGTGTTTGATCGAGAACATATGTTAGCTTTTGCTTGCATCAGTCCACGAACAGATGTTAGGGCATTGGATACTTTTGGAATGCTCAGTGGATTCAAGATTCATTATTTTCATGCTTCTGACAGAAACGGATTTCCAATCTATCATACCAATGTCATGATGGCTATGGGAAAAGATTTTGTTGTCATTTGCATGGAATCTGTAAATCCATCCGAAAGGGATGCACTTACCCAAGCTTGTATAAAGTACGGTAAAACCATTATCGAAATTGACTTTCATCAAATGGAGCATTTTGCCGGCAATATGTTGTCATTGATTTCGTCTGAGGGCCAGCCGGTTTTAATTATGTCGGAACAAGCCTATTCGTCATTAAAACCAGAGCAAATAAGCAAACTTAAATCTTTTACTGAATGCATTGTGGTCCCAATTCCAACCATCGAAAAAGTGGGTGGAGGAAGTGTGCGATGTATGATGGCCGAAGTATTTTTACAGAAAAGAGTGGTGTAACTCATACACAATCAATCAGATATATAAAAATTAATAATTTATAATTATTTAATATATCTAAAATACATTGTTTATAACTTTGTTTTCCTAAGACCCAAATTAAAAACAACGTTATGAATCTAAAAGTCAAATTGAATTTTTTACTGGTGTTGATGGGTTTCCTAGCCTTTCAAACCTTAAGCTTTGCACAGGGCGTAACCACTGCGCAGTTGCAAGGGAACGTAAGCGACAATAAAAATGAGATGCTGATTGCTGCATCCATTTACGCCGTTCACAATCCTTCCGGAACTGCCTATGCAGTGACCAGTCGGGAAGATGGCAGGTACAACATTCCCAATATGCGTGTTGGAGGACCTTATACGATAAAAGTAACGTATGTGGGTTTTGCAACAAAAACAATTGAAAATGTGTATTTCGAATTAGGAGAAAACAAGCGTTTAAATTTTGTATTGGAAGAATCTGCCACTGAATTAAGTGCGGTGGAAGTCACTGCAAAAGTGGGTAATGTCGGTGAAATTTCAGGAACCGGAACACAGATTTCAACTGAAAACATTGAAAGAATGCCTACCATCCGCAGAGACATTGATGATTACATCAAACTGACCCCTCAGGCATCCTTTTATTCAGAGGGAATCACCTTTGCAGGAATGAACAATCGCTACAATGCCATATACATTGATGGAGCTGTCAATAATGATGTATATGGTCTTGCATCTTCTGGTACCAACGGGGGATCAACGGGTATCAGTCCTTTTTCCATTGACATCATTGACCAATTGCAAATAGTTCTTTCTCCTTATGATGTATCCTATGGTGGTTTTGCCGGAGGGGGTATCAATGCAGTAACCAAATCGGGTACCAACACATGGAAAGGTACTGCTTATTATTTTACCCAAAACGAAAGCCTTGCTGGGAAATCAAACAAGACTTACACTGACCGTTATAAATTGGCCAGCACTGAACTAAAACCATATACTGAATCTACTTTCGGCGCGTCCATTGGTGGTCCTTTGCAAAAAGATAAATTATTTTTCTTCGCGAACGTTGAGGTGCAAGATGATGAGACTCCATCACCTTTTGATGTGGCCATTTATGGTGGCAATACTAAACAAGCTGGATTGGAAAATTTGCGAAATGTCTTGATCAGTAAATACAATTATGATCCGGGAGGTTTTGCCAATACTTCCGATAAATTGGAAGGCTTAAAATTGTTTGGAAAATTGGATTATAATCTNNCGGATCTACCACCCGAATCAACTTCGAAAATACTGGAATTTATTTTCCTTCTGTAACGAATAGTACGGCACTTGAACTCAACAGTAGATTTAAAAACAAATATTCGAATAATTTGATTCTGGGTTATACCACCGTCAGGGATGATCGCGATCCTATTGGAGGTGATTTACCTTATGTAATTATCAACGACGGCGGAAACAATTCTATCCGTTTTGGGTCGGAGGAATTTTCCAATGCAAACAAATTGGATCAGGACATCATTACCCTAACTGATAATTTCAAAATTTATCAAGGAGCTCATACATTTACCATCGGTACACACAACGAGTTTTATGATATGTACAATTTGTTTATCGGACAAAATTTTGGTACCTATACTTATGATTCTCTCAATGCCTTTTTAAATGATTTACCTGCTCGTTCTTATGTCAGGAGCTATTCCCTGGTAGATGATTTAACCGGAGATGGCTCACAGGCTGCAGGCGTTTTTAAAGCTATGCAATTGGGGCTATACGTTCAGGATGAGTGGGAAATCAATAAGAAGTTTAACCTGACCGCAGGATTGCGTGTGGATATGCCCATAATGACAACCGATCCAGCGGTTGATACTTTTTTTAATAATACTGCATTGCCAAAGATCGCAGCTAAATATGCCTTGGGGAGCGAAGTGGAAAGTGGATCAGCACCAGATGGTCAATTGATGTTTTCCCCACGTCTTGGTTTTACATATGATGTAAAAGAAAATCGCAAAACGGTTATTCGCGGTGGTATTGGTTTGTTTACCAGCCGTATTCCTTTTGTTTGGCCAGGTTCCATTTATACCAATAATGGTTTGACACTGGGACGTGTTACGCAATCCGATATTCCAGGAGGTGCGAAATTCAATGACGATGTCCATACGCAATACGAAAATCCAAATTTCAAAATTCCTTCCGGACAATATGATTTGTTTGTAAAGGATTTTAAATATCCTCAAGTGCTTAAAGGAAATTTAGGGGTTGACTTTAAATTGCCCATGGGGTATAATTTATCCCTAGAAGGTGTTTATACCAAGATTATCAACAATGTGGTATATACCCAAATCAACAGTGATACAGCAGGTGCATTCCGTTGGACAGGTGCGGGTGATAATCGATTGTACTTTCCAAGAAAATCTATCGAGTCAACCTATAGCGCTGTGTATGTAGCTTCAAATACGGACGAGGGAGATGCCTTAAGCCTTACGGCCTCGCTGGCCAAGAATTTTAGTTTTGGATTAAATGCAATGATTGCATATACCTATGGCGATGCCAATTCATTGATGGATGCCACTTCTTCTCAAAACTCATCTCAATGGAGAGGACAAATTAGCGTGGACGGAAGAAATAATCCAAGCTTTGGCCGTTCTGATTTTGCTACCGGACAAAGGCTGATTTCAAGTTTGAGCTACCGGTTTAATTGGTTTGGCTCAAAGAATTTTGCTACCACCATCAGCTTGTTTTACGAAGGTGTTACCGGAAGTCCATACTCTTTTGTGATTGGAGGTACCAATGGGCAAAATGTCAACAACGAAGTGGGAAGCACGGGAAGAAATCGAAGTCTGATATACATTCCGAAAGATGCAAGCGACATTAGCCTGGTGGATTACACATCCAATAATGTTACCGTTACTGCTGCAGAGCAATGGACAAAACTAAATGCGTTTATTGAATCAGATGATTATTTAAGCAAAAATAGAGGCAAGTATGCTGAAAAGAATAGCAACTGGATGCCTTATACTTCTTACCTTGATTTGTCCATTAAACAGGATTTTAGTCTTCAACTGGGAGGCAAAAGCCACACTTTTCAGATTTCAGCAGACATCATCAACCTGGCCAATTTGCTCAATGCTGAATGGGGCGTAAGGTATACGGTTCCTGGAAATGATTTTAATAATTACCAGCTTTACACTTTTGAAAAACTAGTGGCAGATCCTAATAATGCCAATAAAGTGAGCAAACCTACTTTTACCTATCGAGGAGGATCTGAAAGTGGAAAAGCGAGTTTAGATATATTGGACGCTAGTTCGCGTTGGAAATGCCGTCTTGGCATACGCTATATTTTTTAATCTAACCAATTGAAAATAAAAGCCATGCTCTGGAAGGGGCATGGCTTTTTGTTTATCTGTGAGTTTTTTATCTTTGAAAAAAATATTTATGAGACATTCATCTTTGACAGTGTTTATTGCATGCTTGATGACCTTTAACTTAAAAGCTCAAATCATCATCAATGAAATCATGTACAACCCACCTGAATCGGGTACGGATTATTTGGAATATATTGAATTTTATAATTCCGGAAATACCGCCATCAATTTATTGAATTATTCAATTCCTGATGCAGTGGTTTACACGTTTCCGGATACACTAATTCAACCAGGTAGTTTTATTGTGCTTTCGGTAGACAGTCTTAAAATGGATTCGGTTTTTGGTGTCAAAGCATTGAAATGGATCAGCGGTGGATTGCGAAATACGGATGAGGTAATTAGTTTATTAAATGCTCAGGGATCGCTGGTAGATAGTGTGCATTATTACAGTGCGTGGAACGCATTGGCCAGTGGAAATGGAGCTAGTCTGGAACTGTGCCGACCTACAGCCGACAATTCACTTCAAGCCTATTGGAGATCATCAAATTCTTCAACAAACACCGAAATCAATGGGAAGATTGTATTCGCTTCTCCGGGTAAACAAAATCAGGTAATGTGCGCAGAACATACANNCCAAATCATCTGGAAATATACGTTGGCGATCAAATCGAATGGCTCAATATGAAGGGAACTCATAATGTCAACGGTTCACAAGTGACTTTTCCGGCAAACCCAGAATCATTTTTGAGTGGTTCACCATTACCCGCTAACTGGTCTTTCATACATCAATTCAAAAAAGAAGGTAATTATACTTACCAATGCGATCCTCATGCCAGTAGCGGTATGTCAGGAACAATCCGGGTAAAAGTACGCGATGTAAATTATCCAGATGCCAGTATAGGCGCTCTACGAAGCTATAACCAAAATGGCATTTTGGATTCAATTGACAAACGATTTTCTGTTGAAGGTACCGTGTATGGCGTCAATTTGCGACCTGCGGGCTTACAATTTACCATCATTGACCCTTCAGGTGAAGGACTTGGGGTTTTTGTGAGCACGGGCAATAAAGCTTATACAGTTAATGAATCGGATGTCATTAGTGTTAAGGGTTTGTTGACGCAATTCAATGGATTGGCCCAAATCAACGCGGATACCATTTTATTGCTTTCGACAGGGGCAACTTTACTGAACCCTCAAACAGTTACTGCCTTAGGCGAAGAAACAGAGTCTTCATTGATCCGCATAATGGCTGTGAGCCTGGTGGACCCATTGACCTGGACCAATAACCCATTGGGCTTTACCACTAAAATTACCGATGGTTTGCAAACGTTTGACCTGAGGATAGATAATGATGTAAATGTACATGGAACCATGGCTCCTGGTGGCCTGTTCAACGTAACGGGACTAGGATCACAATTTGATGCCAACAGTCCTTATTTGGAGGGTTACCAAATTATGCCTCGTTACCTTAAAGACATCGAATTGATAAGTGCAGTAAACGAAGACATTGAAGATAGAACGTACATCTATCCAACACTGGTCAATGAGGAATTATTTATTTCGTCAAGCAAGCCTATTGAGGAGATTGAAATTCTTGACGCCAAAGGAAATCATTTGTTCACGACAGCTTACACAAATCGATTAAGGGTATCTCTTGCACCAGGGATTTATTTTATTCATTTGAAAGGGCATCAAAATACCTTCCATAAATTTATTAAACTGTAGACGGTGTTTGATGTTGGAATCTGTCTCTCAGGGGGTGGTGCAAGAGGCATTTTTCATATCGGTGTTTTGCAGGCACTGGAGGAATTTGGTGTTCAACCTCAAATAATTTCAGGTACCAGCGCTGGGGCTTTGATTGGAGTGCTTTATGCCAGCGGACTAAATCCCAATCAAATACGGGAAATTGCATCTTCCACAAAATGGTTTAAATTTATTAAAGCTGAGCTTCCGAATGGTGGTTTGATGGGAATGCAGTATCTCGAAGAAATTTTGCGATCGAATATTCAAATCGATGATTTTGCCAATCTAAAAATGCCCGTTCGGATTACAGCATGTAACATATCCAAAGGGAATCTTGAAGTGTTTCTCAAAGGTCCCGTCATTCAAGCTGTACTGGCCTCTTGCTCGGTACCCATGTTGTTTAAACCGGTTTCCATGCATGAACAATTATATCTTGATGGAGGAATTTTGTGCAACCTTCCTGCTTCATTGATTAGAAACGAATGTAGGAAATTGATTGGTGTAAGCCTAACACCCATTGTTCCAATCGCGGTGAATAATCTTAATTCGGGGTTTAAAATATTAACCAGGGTTCTGGAATTATCAGTCAACAACAATACAGAACAAGACCGTAAAATTTGTGATTTGATCATTGAATCCCCCAAAATTTCGAGCATTCCGAAATACCAACTAAACGAAGTCAACACACTTTATGAGATGGGGTACGAATCAGCAATGGTTGCTTTAAAAGATTGGATTGAAAACCCGTCCTGATGTAGATCGGTGATGTGTTATTTTAATTCAACTGACCAATCATTGGTTCCATTGAATACAACATAAATGTGGTCTTTATGAGTAGTTGCTAATTGAATTCCACAATAACTTACTTCCACCGGAAATCGTTTGTGAAATCGTTCAACCAGGACCACCGTCTCAATGGATTTTGGATGTGCTTGTGCTATTGCTGATAATGCATAAAATAGCGTTTTACCACTGTGCAATACATCATCAACCAAAACGAGATGTTTGTTTTTTAATGCGGAAGCCGTAATATCCATTTGAATGGAGGATCCAGAGGGGTTTAATTTGTCAATTTCTATGTGGCCACAAGTGACTTTCAGCGGACTGATTTGACCCAATTCTGATGCAATTTGGCGAGTAAATAGTGCACCCTGATCTTTGATCCCTATGAGAATCAACTCTTTGTCATCCACATGCCTTTCGTAAATTTCACGGGCGATACGTTTGATTTTTTGGTTGATTTGCTCTTTATGAAGAATTATCATACTTTTAAGCCCTTATGCAGCACAAAAGTCCTATTTTTTTTTGATTTCATTTTGTCTTTATGCTACAATCCCTGGTTTTCAGTCTGGTCATCCTCTTTACCATCTGGTTTTCTGGGAAAAAGTATGTCCAGATATTACGGGCCATTCAATTGGGCCAAGCGGAACCTTTGAGTGGAACCTTCGCTTCGCGTTGGAAAAACATGTTGCTGTTTGCTCTGGGACAAAAGAAAATGTTTTCCAAACCGGTGGCTGGTTTTTTTCACTTCTTCATTTATCTGGCTTTTGTGTTGACTCAGGTAGAAGCCATCGAAATCCTCATTGATGGTTT
>JRYK01001506.1_pt1 | contig 38316 bp, 32 predicted proteins | sample 235381 | NCBI WGS metagenome assembly JRYK01 (sample SAMN03074220, study PRJNA261476) | activated sludge metagenome | biome: Wastewater Treatment Plant; feature: Wastewater; material: Activated sludge; isolation source: activated biomass of a wastewaster treatment plant treating hydrocarbon... ... | reverse complement strand
GGGGACAACAGCTCGGCCATACTGCTCCTCGACGGTCAGCTTGGACAGAGGGCTTAAGACCGGGTGATCGTTTTCGGCCGCTGAATTTTCCTTTTCGTATCCTAAAGTCATGAGACGGATCCCGGATGGATACGGGTCGTGTCTCTGCATACGGAAATCAACTTGTCGTCTAAATTCCAGTTCTGGTACGATTTCGCGAGCCCCTACGCCTTTCTCTCCGCGATGAGGATAGAAGAGCTTTCGAAGCCCTCCGGTGTCGAGGTCGAATGGCGTCCGTTTCTCCTCGGGCCGATCTTCAGGAGCCACGGCTGGGATACCTCCCCGTTTAATATATACGAGGCCAAGGGGCGCTACATGTGGCGGGACGTCGCAAGGCGGTCCGCCCGGTACGGCGTCGCGTTCAGGAAGCCCTCGGAGTTCCCGAGAAACGGGGTCCTGGCGTCGAGGGTCGCGCTAGCTTTCGGGGACCATGAGCGACGCGTCCTATTCTCGAAACTCGTTTTCAGCGCAAGTTTCACGGAAGACAGGGATATATCACAGGAGCCGGTCATAGCTTCGCTTCTCGAATCTCTGGGTGAGGAGGCGGGAAATATTTTGACGTCCGCGGTGTCCGGGGAAAACGCGGGCAGGCTCAGGCTCGCGACCGAAGAGGCTACCGGCAAGGGCATATTCGGTGCGCCGAGCTTTTTGGCAGGGGAGGAGCTTTTCTGGGGCGACGACAGGTTAGAAGACGCTCTCGAGTGGTTCGCGAGAGCGGGCGAGAGCCCGTATGATCGGTAAGTAACGAACCGAGCCCGAACCTGATAATCATTCCGGCGGGCAGTGTTTCTTTCTCTCCTGGGAACGGACGCTGCGCGCATTCTGTTTCAATGCGGAGCTCTTCCCGTATAATATACATATGCATATACATGAATATGTCCCGGGAGGTAATTCCGATGAACGTAAGAGACATCGTGCTGAATGCGATTTCACCGTCACCGCTCTTTCTCGTGGAGCTGCCCAAGACTCAATGCAAAATTATTAAGAGCAACGGCTCGAGGGTTTACTGCGGCGTGTATCCGCTCCTGGGCGGCCTTTTCAGAAAGGACGTCGAGGAGACGAAAAGGTTCGGGAGGACCATGTGCGACGCCGTCGCCGAGAAGATGAACAACCGCGGATTTTTCACTACCGACGAAATACCCGAATACGGCATATCGTACGGATTATCTGAAAAAGAATATGAATACATATACGAGAGAACTGGGGCGTCCAGGGACCGTCACCTAGTCGTGATGTTCGCCTATCCCGAAAGAGAAGCCCTCGAAACGCAGACCTTCTTCGAGGAGCTCTTGAGAAAGGAGTACTTAAAATACAGGGTCGAGGATGCAGGGGCTGCCTGCAACGATACATTTCAATTCTGATCGCTCCACAGTATTCCAAACGCTTAAGCATGAACTGCTTCGTGTAATCCTGATTTACAGGAGGAAGCTCAGACTGGCGGTTTCGTCGGTGTCCGTATGGATGCGGCCCGAACGAACGGCCTTCCTGAACGTTTCATAGTCGCGCTCCACCTGGTCCGCATAAGCGTCGGCGTACTTTACCAGGGCATCGTCAAAGCGGTCTGAGGATCCCAGGTATCCGGCGATCATGCATGTGTCGCCGGCTTTGGCGTGGGCCCGCGCCAAGGCCCAGCCGCACATCCTGGCATAGGCGGTAAGCGTCTTGGGAAGAAATCTATCGAGCTCCGCCGAAACCTTCATGTCGCGGAGCTGACGGACGTAATAATCGTGGCCGTCGGGCACGCTGGCCCAGCCCAGGAATATGTCGCTCGCCGCCTGCATCAGGCGCTGACCCGTCACTATGCGCTCGCCCTGGTGCGGAAAGCGGCTCTTGCGGCTAGGGGGCTCGAGCACGGACCTGCGCGCTTCTTTTATCTGGAGGAAAAGCGGGTCGTCGTCATCGGCGAGCTGAAGGGAAACGAAGCAGCGCGTGCCGACACTCCCGACTCCTACGACCTTGATCGCTACATCCTGAAGCTTGTAGCGATCGTAGAGCCGGCGACGATCTTCCTGAAGAGAGGCTTTGTAATGTTCTATGAAATGCTGCTGAGCCTTTTCATATTCCGGTATGTTCTCATGGAAATGGTAGATAAACGGCGGGTCGTCTACGATCCTCCGGCGCCCGTCCACTTCTTCCGTAAGCTTGGGGAATACGGCCTCGGAAGTTCGCGAGCCGGCCTGCTTTTCCTTCCTGCTTAATCGTTTCAGCATGTCTTTATCGTTGCGAAAAAACTCTTTGAGGTCGTCTATCGTGATTTGAGAGTACCAAATATCGAGTACGTTCATTTCAGCGAAGGCCGACATACGCGTTCTATACGTTTCGATTACGGCTCTCACCGCCGAGTCGGCGGCTTTTTTCGAGAAACCCCGATCCCTGGCTGCAAGCACCATGCTGGTCACGAGCCGTTTTATATCCCATTCCCACGGGCCGGGATATGTCTCGTCGAAGTCGTTGATATCGAAGGCCAGGGACCGCTCCGGTGTGGCGAAGCCTCCGAAGTTCATAAGATGGCAGTCCCCGCAAACCTGAACCGTAATCCCCGAGACGGGAGATTTCATCAGGTCGCGGGCCTGGATTATAGCGGACCCCCGGAAGAAACTGAAAGGCGACTGGGCCATTCTTCCGTAGCGGACCGCTATGAGGCCGGGTATCCGGTCGGAGTTGGATTCTTCGAGGAGTCCTACGGCATCATACGAACGGGAGCGCGGATTCCATTTCGCGTGCGCGGAGCGGGAGTGTTTTTCGCGGAGCGCCCTCCCTTGTTTTCGCCTCTCCGCCTTCGAAAGAATTTCATGATCCATATGATAGTCCGCCGCCGGTTGTGCCTGCCCCGGCGCTCCCTCAGCCAATCTTATCATAGTGGACGGGAAAGTTGAATGAGGTTTATCATGCATTTGCAAATATTATGTCAGGAGTCATCGCCCCATCGGAAGGAGCGGCCGGGAACCTCGACAGCACGGTTTAAGTTTTGATAGACGAAAAGAATTTTATGAGCTCGGCGGATACGTCGTCCGGTTTTTCTTCGGGGAGGAAGTGGCCGCAGTCGAGTGTCCCGCCGCGGACGTTCACGGCTTTTTCCTTCCACGTTTCGATCACGTCATAAGTGCGGTTGATGAAACCCTTTCCGCCCCAGAGGACGAGCAGGGGGCATTCTATCTTCTTGTCGAAGTCCTCCTCGTCGTGAACGAGGTCGATCGTGGCGGCCGCCCTGTAATCCTCGCAGCTTGCGTGAATTGCAGCGGGGTCGCTGAAGCACCTGACATACTCTCTTACCGCAGTTTCGTCGAACCGGGCGCCGGGGGCGCTCCACCTCTTGAGCTTCTCTCTCAGGTAATACTCGGGGTCGCACCCGATCATTTTTTCGGGAAGGCCGTCGGGCTGGATCAGGAAGAACCAGTGGTAATATCCGGTCGCGAACGCCTTGTCGGCGCGCGTGAACATCGTATGCGTCGGGGCGATGTCCATGACGCACGCGGCCTCTACGCGGTCCGGATAATCGAGAGCCATCCTGTGTGTGACCCGCCCTCCCCTGTCGTGCCCTGCCGCGAAGAAGCTCTTGTATCCGAGTGACTTCATGACCTCCACGCAGTCCCCCGCCATGGCGCGCTTCGAATACGTCGAATGATCGGGCCCGGATGCGGGTTTCGAGCTGTCGCCGTAGCCCCTGAGGTCCATGCACACTACGTGGAAGTGCTCTGCTAACGCGGGAGCGGTCAGGCGCCACATCACGTGCGTCTCCGGGTATCCGTGCAGGAGGAGCAAAGGCTTGCCTTCTCCTCCGTGGACGAGGTTGATCGCCGCGCCGGATGTTTCGACTTTCACGCTCTCAAATTTATCGCCGAACATGACAGTCGATTACGTTACTACCGAATTGTGCGCATGTCGAGTGAGCGGAGCCGATTGCTCTCCACTCATAATCCAAGACAACATTTCACGGTCGAGCCGCCGTATCCGCGTCAGCAGATGATCAGTACACCCATCCGAACGCGAGGTCTATGCCGTTCTCGCTGTTGAAGTCGGACGAGCCGAGCATCCGGTAGACGTAATTGAGCTTGACGAAGACAGAGTTTGCGAACGTGTAGGAAAGTCCTCCGGTGAATACGGTCCTCTCGTATCGCGGATTGTCGAACAGGGTCTCCCTCGGGTTGAAGAACGTGTCGTAGTAATCGACCCTGACGAACGGCTCGAGCCTGTGGAGGTGATTGAGGCCGACGTAGGTGTTGATGTTATAGCCGAGCTCTCCCCACGCCGAGAACGCGTTGTCGGAGACGGCGGTCCTCGGAACGTCGAGATTGTTCGAGAGCCTCGCATTCCGTTCGGATATTTCCTCCGCGTCCCACAGGTGTCCCCATATCGCGTCTGCGTTTCCCCGCCACCTGCCGTGCTCGAATATCGCGTGCGCGTCAAGCAGCAATATCGGAGCGTCCACGTCCGGCAGGTCGTCCTTGGGCCTGTTGGCGGAGGTGTCGATTCCGTAATACGCGGAAGTCCCGACGAGAAGCCCGTAGTTGGGGAGCTTGTAATCGATTCTGCCGATTAGAGCGAGGCCCGTGGCTTTTATGGTCTCGAATTTACCCTGGTGGCCGCCTACGATCCAATTGAGTGAGCCGAAGCCCGTGGAGTCGAGTCCGTTCACCACCTGGAAGGTCAGGTCCCAGTTGTCGTTGACGTAATACTCGAAGCTCGCGCCTATCTCGTCCCACACCGCCGGTATGACGTTCGTCTCCGACTCCGGACGCCGGGCCGCGAGATAGTCCGTAGGCTTGCTCAGGTACGACATCAGTCCTATGGCGAGATAGAAGCGGCCGGCTTTGAGCTTCCCCCAATCGCCTAATTCCTTGTAGAGATAAAGCTCCTCCACTTCCACCTCGCCGCCCTTCTCGACCTCCTGCTCGAATTCTCCAAACTCCTCATACTCGATTTCGAAGGCCGAGCCCGTGCCTCCGTGCTCGAATTCGACCTCCGCTTCGAACCCGAGCCCCGCGAACATCTCTCCTTCCAGCTCGAGAACGAACCGAGTGAGATCGAACTCGAGCCTGTTGTCCGAGCCCGAGCCTCCGGGCCGGGTCTGGTCGGGGCCGTAACCGTACCACGAGAAGAGTATGTCCGCGTAGCCTTCCCACGTGAGCTTGAACGGCCCTTCGCTGACGATTGTCTTATACGGCTTGTCGCCAGCGTTTATTCTCTCGAAGAAATCCTCCTCGTCTAGCTCCCTCTCGCCCTCCTCGCCGGCTTTTTCCTCGGCGTATTTCTCTTTCTTCTCCATCTCTTTCTGCTCGCCTGCGGGCGCGGCCGTCTTAGGCTGCTCAGTCGTGAGCTCGTCTATGCGCTTTTCGAGGGATTGGATTTTTTCGGCGTTCTCTTTTTTGAGATTTTCGAGCTCCTTTTCCCTTTCTGTGTTTTCTTTCTTGAGCTCCTCGATCATCTGTTTGAGCTCCCTGATATCGTCCTGGCTGGGAGCGGATTGAGGATATGCGGACTGCGCCAGCAGCAGGAGAGTGAAAAACATGCCAAGCGTGCGTAGAAATAAACGGTATCTTTTCATGTCGTTTTCCTTAAAGTGAAGATAGAAATTTTATGAGCTTCCCGCGCTCTTCCGCGGGCAGGTTCATGAAACCTTCTTTCGCATTTTTTGCCTCGCCGTCGTGCCAGAGGATCGCCTCTTCGAGTGTGCGCGCCCTCCCGTCGTGCAGATAGTTCTGCCGGCCCAGGACCGTTATGGTGAGGCCTATGGCCCAGAGGGGGGCCGTCCTCCATTCCCGGCCGGTCGCCTGAAAGTCCCGGCGGTGATCGGCGAGCCCTTCGCCCATGTCGTGAAGGAGAAGGTCGGTGAAAGGCTGTATGACCTGGTTCCTGAGCTCAGGCAACTCGTGGTCCGCTGTTTCGATCACCGATGCGTGACAGAGATTGCAGCCGAGGTCGAAAAAGATGGTTTCGCCTTCCGGAACGTCCGGATCTCCCGTCTCCGCGCGCAGCGGGACGCCGAGGGTCTGCGTATAAAAAGTGGTTACGTCGAGGGTTTCCTCGTCTATGTCGGGCACGGCATCGCTGCCGGGCAGATCGGGACTGGTAACGCCCATGTCCTCGACGTACGCGGTCGCCGCCTGCTGTCTCAGTGTAGGCATCGACGCTTTCCACCCGAACCGCCCGATCTCGGTCGTCGCGGTTATGTTGTTCCAGACCATGTTCGGTCTCCCCGATATGCCGTCGCCGTCTTCATCGTCCGGGTCGGCCATAGCGAGAATTTCTTCCTCGGGAACGGCCTCCAGGAGCCCGAGCCCGATTACGGGCGGCGGAACCCTGACCGATGTGAGTATGTTGCTCCCGAGCGGCTCGCCGTCGGGGAGAGTTATGGTGAGGACCGGCCGTCTCAGGCTGAATGGAGCGCCGTCGGGATACGTCCCCGGGATTTCCTCCCATTCGAGCGAGACGTCCGCTTCGGGCTCGAACCCGAACGTGGCGTGATCCTGAATCTGGCCCCCGAGGCCCTCGACCGGAGGGTTCCCGCCGGGCACGGTCGGCGTTCCGTCGGGGTCCGAGATCCTCACGAGCGCGAGGCTGCGGAGGCCCGTATTGCCGAATTCCGGGATCCCCCTACCGTTCTTTATGTGGCACGAATCGCATGAGACGTTATTGAAAAGGGGGCCCAGGCCCGGATTTCTGGGAGCGGGCGGCGTTACGAACACATCCCCGAATGTAATATCACCCTCCAGATGCTTTGCGAGAGACTCTTCGGACAAGTTCGCTGCCGGCTCCTCGAACGCGAACGATGTACGGTTATCCACGCTCGTATCCCCGCCGGCCCTGATCGGGGGATTCCCCTCATCGCCCGAGCCTCCCCCATCGCATGCCGAGAGGAGTAAGACAATTATCAAGATGAATACGGAAACGAATAAAGAGCCAAGTGTATAGAAATTTCCAGACGCACTCTCACCCTTACGAGTCATATACCCTCCCCGAAAAAAACGGCGCCTGCTCCACCCCGGTTGCTGCGATGGAACAGGCGCCAGAGCGTTTATTTATTGCTGGATTACGGGCAGTACTTCCTCGTTCAGAGTATCGAAGGCCAGTCTGCACGCTTCCTGAGCGGCTACGATCTCGTCCGCCGCGTCCGGGTCCAGGATGGCGTCACGAAACGGCTGAGGTATGGCCAGAATCGCCGCGATCGCGCCGTTGATCTCGTCTTCCATCCTTTGCGCCAGTTCCGGATCGGTCTCGGCTACGAGCTCGTTAAGCCCGGTGCCTACTAATCCCAGTCCGGGCTGATCCCCGGTGTAGGAATTCAGCACTCCGCGTATGTCGTTCGCAAAGTCCTGACGCGAGTTGAAGCTGAACTGGCTTTCGACGGCTTCCACATCCTGGTTGTCGAACGGCTCAGCGATCTTGCCGTTAGCGACTTCATCGAGAATGATGGACATGCCCTCGATTATCTGCTCGAGAGCGCTGACCTGAGACGGGAACACGGAATTGCTGCCCGCGGTTTTCATTATCTCCCCGAACGGCTCGTCGCCGCCCGTCCAGTCGTTGTGCAGCTCCTCGGCGGTGATTTCGATATCCTTCACGACTGATACGAGGTATTCGAATTTCCTCGCGTCGAGGTCCTCGACATCGAAGGCGAAGAGGAGATATTCAGCGGTGTGGAACCCTTTGAGTGTCGGATCCAGGTTCCTGACGAATTCCGGGGTCAGGACGTCATTGCTTGCAAGCACGGCGTCGAGGTCCGTCCTGTTCACGGGCCAGCTGTCGAGCGCCGGATCGTGGCCCTTGAAATCCACGGGCCCGAAGAGCCAGGCCTCGCTCTGCTCCCATGGAATCCTGGCTGCAAACCAGGCGTCCCGAGCGGCTTCGAGGTTTTCTTCAGTCGGGTCCGCTTCGAGGGTTTCGCATGCTTCCCTCAGTGTAGTGGACCGTTCACGTAACAAATTGTAGGTGGGTATAACCACGTTATCTACATAGTCGTCGATTATTCTCTGTATGAACTCATCGCTTCCACCGCCCCCGCCTCCTCCTGAATCATCCGATCCTCCTCCACCGCAGCTTAGAAATAAAAGAACCGAAACAACTATCACGAATACCCTCTTCGTACCTGCCATGACTAATTCCTCCTCTTTTTATTATTAGGAGCAAAAGCACTCCCATGATAATGATTGTGATATTCAATAACATGATAACGGTGCAAAATTACACTGTCAAGAAATAGTCAATGATTTGAGTTTGTTAGATGGAAATTACTGTTATATGATAATGATTATCGTTACTATTATCATACGTTCATATGCATATTATGTATGCACAAGTTGTAGAACGACGGATTGGTCCGTTCATATCTACGAGAGAAATACAGTGCGCATATAAGCACTTGAGTCGGAAAATTAAAGTGCACGAGAAATTACGCCGACCGGGCTCGGCGGTTATTTCTCCCGAAACAAGGGTATGGCGGGGAAGAGCCGGGCAGCCGGCGTGCTTCGGTTAATTGGTGACGATGTGATTCTATTTTAATTTATCGATCTAATCTGAATGGCGTCTATTCCCGAGCCTGCGATTATGTCCGATATGACGACTACGCGGTCCCCGGTCCGGAACCCTTCACGTTTCTTGAGTGTGGTGAATGCGTTCTGGATGGTTTTTTCCGGGTCCTTGCTGAATTCTATGCGGTGGGAGACCACGCTGCGGTTTAAAAAGAGCTGTCTCCGCGTCCTGGGGTCGTTGGTGAACGCGTATATGTACGTTTTAAAGGGCCTGCAGTTTGTTAAGAACTGCGCCATTATTCCGCGCCTCGTTATTACGACGATGCCGTCAGCGTTAATAGCCTCTGCATGCGCTACAGCCGTTGCGGCCACGTGCTGCTTGTCGTCGTTCTTTATCAAATTCCTGCTGAAGTTAAGACCCGGCAGCTTTTCGGACGCCCTCGCTATCTTGTCTATATACTCGATGCAGCGGACCGGGTATTTACCGACCGCGGTTTCGCCCGAGAGCATTACGGCGTCCACCTCCTCGTATATGGCGTTTGCGACGTCCGTTACTTCGGCTCGTGTCGGTATGGGGTTCTCGATCATGGACTCGAGGAGGTGGGTTGCGACAATCACCCGTTTTCCTTTTTCAGCGCATTTACGGACCATGGTACGCTGGACGTTTGGAAGCTCTTCGAGGTTTATCTCGACGCCCAGGTCCCCCCGTGCGACCATTATCGCGTCCGACACGTCTATGATTTCGTCGAGGTTGCTTACTCCCTGCCTGTCCTCGATCTTGGAAACTATTTTTATCTTGTTTCCCTTATTGCCCAGGAGCTCCTTTAACTGCAGCACGTCGCCCGCTTCCCTGACGAAAGAGGGCGCGATGAAGTCCACCTCCTGTTCCATCCCGAAAAATACGTCCTTCTTGTCCTTCTCGGTGATCGAGGGCAGGTTGACGCGGATGCCGGGCAGGTTGACGTGGCGCTGGCTTTTAAGCATTCCGCCGTGTATGACCCTGCAGGTCATCGTGCCCTGGGACTTCTGGAGTATCTCTAGATTAATAAGGCCGTTGTCGACGGTTATCTGGTCGCCCTCGTTAACAGTGTTGATGAGGTCTTCGTAGTTGATGCTGAAGGACGACCTTTCGACGTCTTCGGGACGGACGGACACGGTGATAATGTCGCCCTCACTCAGCTGAAGGTCGTTCTGAAGAGTGCCCGTGCGTATCTCGGGTCCCTGAAGGTCAAGGAGTATGGGGATCGCGTCCTTTATTTGCTGATTGATGAATTTAACCGCCTTGATGACTTTCTCGTGGGAACCGTGATCGCCGTGTGACATGTTCAAACGCACCACGTTCATCCCGGCCTTATACATGCCCATAAGCGTTTCACGGGAGCTCGTCGAGGGGCCGATAGTGCATATGATTTTTGTCTTTCTGAGAGCGTTCTGCATCATGGAATATCCGTTTTAGATTATGACGGATATTTGATTAATGTAAATTTCCCGAGCGTAACGGCAAGGCTCGTTTACGAAACTTATTACATTACGCGGGCATATACGGGAATAGGCCGGATAAGTGTGAGGACAAGACGGCTTAGGCCGGCGCTCGGTGCCAAGTACCTCAACACTTCTCGACATCTCGATCCTTATACATTAAAAGCAGTAAATACGGCTCTATACACCATATGACCGATGGGAAATTAACCCCTGTTCCATATATTTAAAAGTAAAAGTTATTTATCAGGAGGGTTACCATGAAAAAGATTTCCGTTTACGACCTGCCCACGCGTCTCTTTCACTGGCTTTTTGCTTTCCTTTTTATAGCGGCTTTTGCCATTTCAAAGACCGTTGACGATGAAAGCCCGCTTTTCAGCTATCACATGCTGGCGGGTCTGAGTATTGCATTTTTACTGGTGCTGAGGTTTACATGGGGATTTATAGGCACGGCCTATGCGCGCTTTTCGTCCTTTAAATTAAACCCCGTCGAGCTGATCGGATACTTTAAAGACGCGGTTGTCGCGAAAACCAAAGCCTATCTGGGTCATAACCCGGCTTCGAGCTATGCGGCGGTGATAATGTTTGCCTGTGCTATCGGGCTGGCTGTGACGGGTATATTAATGGCTAACGGCGGCGAAAATGACAGTCTCGAGGAGATCCACGAGTTACTCGCTAATATATTCCTGATTTCTGTTATTGTTCACGTGATCGGGATCGCTTTCCATCACGTTAAACACAGAGATTCTTTATGGTCCAGCATGGTGGACGGTAAAAAGAAGGTGAGCTCGGATACCCCCGGAATTGCCGGCACGAGACCTGCAGCAATGCTGCTTTTTGCTATTCTTTTTGCATCTTGGCTCGGGTATTTGATTAATAACTATGACAGCGGCAATCGGACTTTGAATTTACTGGGAACCGAGCTGAGTCTCGGTGAATCGGAACATGAATCGGAGCTTGGTTACGAAGACGACGACTGAGCTCATATAAAATGACCAAAAACGAACGACTGGCAATATCCGCTATTTTAGTCCTTATAGCCGTTCTGACTTTTATAGATATCTATAATGACTATTTGGAAGGGGTAGCGTTATGGCATATCTCGATTGAAACCGTAGTAGGGCTAACGGCGCTGGCGGGGGTCTACTACCTCATAAAAAGCCATATAAAGATGCAGCATACGGTTGAGAAGGAGAAGCAGCTTTCGAATGAGCTCAATCTCGAAGCGCAAAAATGGAAGCACGTATCAAAGAGCTACCTTGACGGATTGAGCGTTGAAATTAACAAACAGCTGGATAAGTGGGAGCTGACCGAAGCCGAGAAGCGGGTCGCCTTTCTGCTGTTAAAAGGGCTCAGCATAAAGGAAATAGCCGACTTGAGAAAAACGAGCGAGAAAACCGTCCGCACGCAGGCGAATGCTATTTATTCAAAGTCCGGGCTCCCGGGCCGCTCCGCTTTATCGGCCTTTTTCCTTGAGGACTTACTGCCTCCGCAGCTATAAGGCTCCTCACTTCATTGCCGGGTTTTGCCCTGCCGGAGTTATATATTGTTCCTGTCCAGCGATCTGTACTGTATCGCTTCCGAGATGTGGTGGGCGAGGACGTCCTCCGAGCCTTCGAGGTCGGCAATGGTTCTCGATACCTTCAATATCCTGTCGTAGGCCCTCGCGCTCAGGCCGAGCCTGTCTATCGCCGTCTCTAAGAGCTTGATACCTTTATCGTCGGGCTTGGACACCCTTCTAACCATGGACGGGGACATTTGCGAGTTCGAGTGGATTTTCGACCTCTTGAACCTCGCCCTCTGTATCTCCCTCGCCATGTTCACGCGGTTCTTCATGGGCTCGGAGCCTTCCCCCCCGGCCTCGTCGGCGAGCTCCTTGTATCTCACGGTCGGGACCTCTATGTGTATGTCTATCCTGTCGAGAAGCGGACCCGAGACCTTGGCCCTGTACTTCTGTATCTGTATAGGCGTGCAGGTGCATTCTTTCTGTAAGTCCCCGTGGTAGCCGCAAGGGCAGGGGTTCATCGCGGCCACGAGCATGAAACCGGCCGGGTACGTGATCGAGGTGGACGCCCTCGATATGGTCACCGTGCCGTCCTCAAGCGGCTGGCGCATGACTTCCAGTACGTTTTTACGGAACTCCGGAAGCTCGTCCAGAAAAAGGACGCCGTTATGAGCGAGGCTTACCTCGCCCGGCTTCGGTATGGCGCCCCCGCCAATCAGCCCCGCGTCGCTTATGGTATGGTGCGGGGAGCGGAAGGGCCTCGTCGCGTATAGCGACGAATGGTCGGGCAGGAGGCCGGAAACGGAGTATATCTTCGTCGTCTCGAGCGCCTCCTCGAAGCTCATGTCAGGCAGTATGGTCGGGAGCCTCCGGGCGAGCATCGTCTTCCCGGTGCCGGGGGAGCCGATCATGAGGACGTTGTGCCCTCCGCTCGCTGCCACTTCGAGGGCCCTTTTCACGTGCTCCTGCCCCTTCACCTCGTGGAAATCGACGTCGTATGTTTTAGCGTGCGTGAAGATCGATCCGATGTCTACTCTGGTCGGATGTATCTCCCTCTTGCCGTCTACGAACTCGATGACGTCCTGAAGCGATTCCACGGCGAACACGTCCACGCCCTCGACGACCGCGGCTTCCTCCGCGTTTTCCCTGGGGAGTATAATCCCCTTGAGCCCCGCGTCCCTCGCGCATATGGAGGAAGGGAGCGCACCCTTTATCCGCTTCACCTTACCGTCGAGCGAAAGCTCTCCGAGGATCACGTATTCGAGGAGCGGCTCGTGGTCTACGTAACCCAGAGCAGCGAGTATGCCGAGGGACATGGGGAGGTCGAAGGCTGAGCCTTCTTTTCTTATGTCCGCCGGGGCGAGGTTGACGGTGACCCTTCTCGCCGGGAATTCGTAGCCGCAGTTCTTTATGGCCGCGCGCACGCGCTCCTTAGATTCCTTAACGGCCCCTTCGGGGAGCCCGACTGTGTTGAACTGCGGGAGACCGAACGCGAGGTCCGCCTCCACCTCGACNNCGATGAAGCAAAAGTTCCTCATAATCGTTGGATACTTGTTCCTGCTCGCCGTGATAGTGATTCTTACCTTCAGAGTGGCCTTTCTAGAGAGGCTTATAGCCGATAATAATGAAAGGCTCTCAGACCGGATGTCTGCTTTCGAGTCGTCTGCGATTTCGGCCGCCGCGCAGATAGGCTCTCTCAGAGAACAAGTGCCGGGCCTGGGCGAATACATGACGGGCCTCCAGTTACACATGGCGAAGCTCTGGTACGCTGCGAGCGCATCTAACTGGAAGCTCGCCGACTACGAGCTGCACGAGATATCCGAGACAGCGGATGCCGTCGCGGCATTGAGAGTGTCCAGGAATGATGTCGATATCTCGGACGAGATAAAACCGAGGCTGGGCCCCAGGCTCGCGGCTCTTCAGAAATCGATCGACGGACACAGTATTGCGGGGTTCGCCGATTCATACGCCGAAGCGTTGAATTCATGCAACGGCTGCCACGATTCGGCGGGCTATCCGTTTATCCACATTATCACGCCGTCCTCGCCGCCGGTTACGAATCAACTGTGGGAGGAATTCTCTCCGAAAAATTAGCGGCCAAACTGAGTGTCGGATCGAATATTCCGGCCGCTCGGCGGAGTGTGCGCTAGCGGAATGCCGGGATCACCTTCTTTGCGAATAGCTCGAGATGGGGCTGAACCCAGCTTGCCGGGAGACCGGGCGGGACAGTGAATGAGTAAAAATTGGTCAAAGGCACTTCGCTTATGTAGGTGCGGATCATCTCGATGCACGTATCGGGGTCGGCCACGTTGAAAATGCCGAGCTCTCTCAGATGCTCCGCGTCGCGTATCCGGGGGAGGAGAGGCATCCCGGCCTTTTCGAACCACTCTGCATAGCCGTTCAGCTGATAAAGTATATGATCGGCCGCCTCACGCCATGTTTTTTCGGGGTCATCCGAAGCGATTAGCCAGAAATACCCGCCGCCTACCGTTAGATTTGTCGCCGGCTTCCCGAGGTTCCGCATCTCGGCTACGTAATGGTCGTAGAGCTCTTTAATGGGGCCCGTTCCGAGAAAGCCGTCTCCGTATCTCGCTGCCCGCCTGACGCCGGCGGGGCTGAACCCTCCGACAAGAAGGGGCGGCCTCGGTTTCTGGACGGGCTCGGGAGCCAGTCTGGCGTTGGTCACCTGATAGTATTTGCCCTTGTACGTGAGTGTCTCGCCTTCCCAGAGGCGCCTTATGATCTCGAGTCCTTCGTCGCTTCGCCCGCCTCGCTCCTTTCTCGATATACCGTAGCTCTCGAACTCTTCGACCTTGTAACCGTTCCCTATGCCCAGCTGAAAGCGGCCTCCCGAAATTATATCGACAGTCGCGCCGTCCTCCGCCACCCTGACAGGATTGTGAAACGGCATGAGCATCACGGCCGTGCCTATGCGTATCGTCTTTGTCCTCGCCGCTATGGCCGCCGCAATCGTCATCACGGACGATGAGAAGCCGTCCTCGTGGAAATGGTGCTCCTGGAGCCAGACGTCGTCGAACCCGTTCTTCTCGGCCCACGCGATCTGATCGAGAGTCTCGGCGTATATATCGGTGTAGGGACGTCTCCACCGGGGAGGATTACGGAAGTCGTACCAGAGGCCGAAACGTAGTCTTGTGTCTGAATTCGCGCTCATACATGCTCCGCCGTATATTGATTTCACTCACTATTAACCCCGGAACAACCCGGAGTGTTTTTCTATTTCATTATCTCACGGGGAATATTATCTTGTCAAAGGAAAGTGATCGGACGGCCCTATGCCCCTAAACCCATGGCTGCAACTGAGGCCGGCTATGCAACGCACTGTAAAGGGGTGTCGGAAGCGGTACAGGCCAAGTACATACCGAGGCTCTGCTGCGAGTATTTCAGGCTCGGATTCAGGAGGACCGGAATCAGCTATATACAGGCTTATACGTATACGGACAACATCAATTGTCGATTGACAGAATGTGGTTTGTAGCGAATATTTATTACATTCTAAGTAAGCACTTACTTACACTTTCTACGGGGCTTTACTCCATGCACGGGACGAAAAGTAAAGCCCGAAACGAGCTGATAATTTATAATTACAATCGTTAGATTAAATGTCCGTCCCGGCTGTCCGGTCGGATGATTCGAGGAGTTGTGAAAGTGGCTGAACGTTTCCCTTGTCTCTTTTTTCGAATAATGCGGAAGGCGGGAGAGATTTGGTGACACCCCCGAGGCGGCTTTCCATATTCTTGTTCGCGGCTTCTCTGGTCCTCGCCGTATCCTGCTCGGGGGAGGGCGGCGACGGAAAGGGCCGGGAAGGAGAAGACGCGGGCGTTCCTGTCAGGGTCGCAAGGGTCGAGCAGAAGGACGTGCCCGTTCAGCTCACTGCCATAGGCAACGTAGAAGCGTATTCGATCGTAGAGGTTAAGCCGCAGGTTGACGGGGAGCTGTCGAAGGTCTATTTCAAGGAAGGCGAGAACGTTAAGAAGGGCGAGCTTCTGTTCCTGATAGACACGAGGCCCTATGAAACAGCCCTGAGACAGTCGGAAGCCAATATGGCGAGGGACTCCGCCCTGCTCAAGAAGGCTGAGCAGGACGCCCTCAGGTACAAGGACCTCATAAGTAAAGGAGTGGTGTCGGCGCAGCAATACGACCAGGTGCAGGCGGATTACGAATCGCTCGTGGCTACTGTCAGGGCGGATAAGGCTGCGGTCGAGAGGGCTAGGCTCGAGCTCGAATACTGCTCTATCAAGTCCCCGATCGACGGGCGGATCGGCGAGATACTGGTCCACGAAGGCAATACCGTGGAATCCCGCTCGACGCTCCTTGCGGTTATAAACCAGACAAAGCCGGTGAACGTCAATTTTTCCGTACCCGAACAATTCCTCGCGCTTATAAGAAGCTATATGGCGGAAGCCGGAGACTTGAAGGTCTATGCAAGCGTGCCTGCGGGCAGCCGGACGGAAGGGCGGAAGGAATCGGAGGGAATGAAAGATAGTGCCGAGCCGGCTGTGGAAGACGAGCCCGCTGTAGGCACGCTGAGCTTCGTAGACAACAAGGTTAACGAATCTACGGGGACCATCATGATGAAAGCCGTTTTTCAGAACGAGTCGGAGAAGCTTTGGCCCGGCAAGTTTATCAACGTGACGATCAACCTGACGACACAAAAGGACGCGCTCGTCATACCCGCCCGCGCCCTCCAGAGCGGTCAGAGCGGCGATTACGTCTTCGTCGTAAAGCCCGACTCTACGGTGGAATCGCGTCCTGTGGTGCCGGGCGCGAGGATCGGCAGCGAGGTGGTAATAACGAAAGGGCTCGAGCCTGGGGAGCTCATCGTCACGGAGGGCCAGCTGAGGCTCGGTCCCGGAGTCAAGGTGAGGATCGAAGAAAGCGTATCCAGGGACGGCACCGAAGTAAGCAGTGAGTAGTGCGAAACCGGGGAATTAAGGAAAACGGGGGAATCCGCAATTGAACGTTTCCGGAATATTCATAAGGCGTCCGGTAATGACCTCTCTCATTATGGTCGCCATACTGCTTTTCGGTATCGTCGGATACAGGTCTCTTCCGGTAAGCGACCTCCCCAACGTTGACTTCCCAACCATCCTCGTCAGTGCAAGCCTGTCGGGAGCGAGCCCGGAGACGATGTCCTCGTCCGTCGCAACGCCGCTCGAGAGGCAGTTCTCGACGATCGAGGGCGTCGATTCGATTACGTCGGTGAGCTCGCTCGGCTCTACACAGATCACGATACAGTTCGACCTGAGCAGGGATCTCGACGCCGCTGCGCAGGACGTTCAGACGGCGATCTCGAGGGCCTCGCGGCTTCTGCCGCAGGACATGCCTCAGCCGCCTACTTACAGAAAGGTGAATCCGGCCGACCAGGCCATAATCTACTATGCATTGACGTCCGGCAGTCTCCAGCCGTGGGAGCTGAACGAGTATGCCGACACCATCCTGGCCCAGCGCATATCCATGGTCAAAGGGGTCGCGCAGGTCCAGATATTCGGGTCGAAGAAATATGCGGTCAGAATCGAGATCGACCCCAATGTCTTGAGCAGCAAGGGTATCGGCATCAACGAGGTCGAAGCGGCCGTTAACGGGGCTAATGTAAACCTCCCTACGGGGTCTCTTTACGGCCCCGACAGGTCCTATACCATCCTGGCGACGGGCCAGCTTTTGAGCGCCGATGCGTATAAAGACATTATAGTGGCCTACCGCGACGGCTCGCCTGTGAGACTGAAGGAGCTCGCGGACGTGATAGACAGCGTGGAGGACGACAAGAACGCGGCCTGGTTCGTGACCAAAGACTCCCAGGAACGGGCTGTAATACTGGCTGTCCAGCGCCAGCCGGGCACCAACACTGTCGCGGTTGCGGACGGCGTGAGAGAGGTCATCCCCTCGCTCAAGACTTACCTGCCTCCGACCGTGAAGCTTGACCTGCTTTACGACCGCTCCCAGTCGATCAGGGACTCGATGGCGGAAGTGAATTTCACCATGGCGCTTACGCTCGGTCTCGTCGTCATGGTCATCTTTCTCTTCCTCCGCAACGTCTCGGCAACAATCATTCCGAGCCTCGCCCTGCCCATGTCTATAGTGGGGACCTTCATCGTCATGTATCTGCTGGGTTTCAGCCTCAACAACCTGTCCATGATGGCCCTCATACTGGCGATCGGCTTCGTCGTCGACGACGCCATAGTCATGCTCGAAAACATAGTCAGGCACATGGAGATGGGGAAAAAGCCCCTTCAGGCGGCATTTGACGGCTCCAGGGAGATCAGCTTCACGCTCGTATCCATGACGCTTTCCCTGGCGGCCGTGTTTATTCCCGTGCTTCTGATGGGGGGCGTAATCGGCAGGCTCTTTAAGGAGTTTGCCGTCTCCATATGCGTCGCCATACTTATTTCCGGGTTCGTCTCGCTCACGCTCACGCCGATGCTCTGCAGCCGGTTTCTGAAGCCCGAGTCGGGCAAGAGGCACGGGCGGCTTTACAACGTGACCGAGAGGTTCTTCGACGGTATGTTCAGGGCCTACGAGTGGAGCCTAGAGCGGGTGCTCCGGCACCGCTTGGCGTTTCTCCTGGTAAACGCCGCGATATTTTTGATCACCGCCTACCTGTTCATGATAATCCCCAAGGGGTTTTTACCGAACGAGGACCAGGGAACCATCTTCACCATCACAGAGGCCCCGCAGGGGACCTCTTTCGAGAAGATGGTCGAATACCAGACGCAGGTATCCGATATCTTCAGGGAAAATCCTTACGTAAGGGCTTTTTACTCGGCCATTGGAGGCGGCGGGGGCGGTACCACGGGCACCAATCAGGGACGCATGTTCATGAATCTGATTCCGCGTGACGAGAGGCCGAGCTCGTTCGATATAATAGACGAGCTCCGTCCCAGGCTCGCGGAGATACCGGGTGTAACCGCTTTTATGCAGGACCAGCCGGAGATAAGAATAGGCGGGCAGTTCTCGAAAAGTCTTTATCAGTTCACTGTACAGAGCCCCGATACCGAAGAGCTTTATAAATACGTGCCGGTACTCGAGGCGAAGATGAACGAGATGCCTGAGCTCAAGGACGTCACGAGCAACCTCGAAATCGAGAATCCCCAGATAAACGTCGAGATAATGAGGGACAAGGCCTCGACGCACGGCGTGACAGCCGCCGAGATAGAAAGCACGCTTTACAACGCATACGGAGACAGGTGGGTGTCAACCATTTATACGCCTACGAACCAGTACCAGGTCATTATGGAGCTCAAGCCCGAGTATCAGCAGGATGTGAACGCCCTTTCGAGGCTGTACGTCAAGTCGTCAGACGGCACGCTCATACCGCTAGAGACGGTCGCGAGGTTCACCGAGAACGTAGGCCCCAAGACCATCAACCACTACGGACAGTTCCCGGCGGTGACCATATCTTTCAACCTGGCGTCCGGCGTGTCTTTGGGCGAAGCCGTTGATAAGATCGATGAGCTCGTGGCGGAGACCCTTCCCGGCAACATGAGCACGAATTATCAGGGCGTTGCCCAGGAGTTTCAGAGGTCGCTCAGCGGTCTGGGTCTTCTTCTCGTCTTTTCGGTTCTGGTCATTTACATCATCCTCGGCATTCTCTACGAAAGCTTCATACATCCGATCACCATCCTCTCGGGTCTGCCTTCGGCCGGGTTCGGCGCTCTGATAGTGCTGATGATCTTCGGGGTGGAGCTCAACGTGTACGCCTTCGTCGGCCTGATCATGCTCATAGGCATCGTAAAGAAGAACGCCATAATGCAGATAGACTTCGCCCTCGAAGCGCAGAGGAAGGAGGGGATGAACCCTGTCGAAGCTATTTACCAGGGCTGCCTGATACGTTTCCGTCCCATCATGATGACAACGATGGCAGCGCTCTTGGGCGCGCTGCCGCTCGCGCTCGGCCACGGCGCGGGGGCGGAGTCGAGACGGCCGCTCGGGTTGACCGTCGTGGGCGGGCTCCTTTTCTCTCAGCTCATCACGCTTTATCTTACGCCCGTCGTTTATGTGTACATGGAGAAGATACAGAGCTTCGTGCCCAGGATTTCTTTTGCACGGCTGAGGGGTAAGCGCGCGGGTGAGAGTTACGTATCGCGGTAGCGAGGATTGACCGGAGGGAGCCCGGAAATCCGTTGAGGCGCGCGGCCCTTGTGCTAATTATTAATCGTGATTCAGATCGATGTCGTAAACAACCCAGCCGTCGAGGTCTATTATTTTGTGCATGAAGGCCACGCCGTCGAGTCTCTTTTTTATCGCCTCGTCCTTGACCGCGATCAATTTCGTATCCCCGCTTTTCATGTACCTGAGTATGTCGTCGTCCCCCATGGATATAAGATCTGAAGGTATGCCGGTGAACTCATTCGATTCCTTCCTGTCATACCTCACGCGGTCGAAGTGTCTGGCGGCGAGCTCGACGTAGAGGTAGTCCCAGTAGGAGAGCTCCACCATGACGGTCTTCTTCGGATCGCTGCCGTCTTTCTCCATGCTCTCTTTCAGGTATCGGCCGACGCTCACGGCCGCCTTTGCGCTTTTTACCTCGAAGTCGCGCGCCTTCATGAAGTTGAGGCCCAGTATGCAAAGCACGAGTACGGCCGCAGCCGCGCGTCTTATGCGGACGTCCGTGAAGTATCCGCTGTGTTTAAACAAGACGACGATGCCGAGGGCGGAGTACGGGAAGAACAATATTGAAAACGGGAGAGAATAACGGCCTGGCGCGGCCGCGGCCGGGACCGAGAGGACGTTGAAAGCGGAGTAGAAAATGAGGGTCCCCAAGCCCACCGCGAACGGAAAGAGAGTTATCTCCTTCCTTTTCTGGCCGCCGAGCCAGTAGAGACCGATAGGGAGGAATATCCAGAGTACGTTACCCGTTGACGCGATCAGCTTGGGATAGTAAGCGAGCTTTTGAAGCGTTCCGATGTGATACCCGTTGTAAAAACCCTTTGTAAATTCGGCGTGCCCGCGGAACATGGCGAACCACTGTCCCGTCGCAAGATACTCGCTCGGAAGATAGATGATGATGAACAGGTTGCTGAGTATGAAAAACCCGGCGAGCTTGACGAGCGCTCCGTAGTCCTTCTCCCTGAGCATGCGCCAGGCGAAGAAGCAGAGGCACAGGTTTACTACGTTCACGAATATCCAGCTCTGGCTGTGGAACCCGGTCGAGAAGAAAAACAGAAGGCCGGCGATAACCAGATGGAGACCTCTGCGCCCGGATATCCATTTCAATATGTAGTAAAGGCCGGCTACGCAGGGGGCCATGTAGTAAATGTCCAGCATCGGGGTGCCGCTCAGCCAGATGAACCATGGGTTGAATACGAGGAGAAGGCCGGCGAGAATCGTAACGGTCAATCGTCCGAACAGGTATTGTACGATCTTGACGAAATAAACGAGGAGGAAACAGGAAAAAATCAACACCGTGATCCGCGGAGTCCAGATGACGTTGTCCCACACCATGAGCGCAAGGCCGTTGAGATATGTCTCGAACGGCAGCCAGTTGCTCATGTATATGGCCGTCGGAATGGTGCCGTCGAGAGCCCAGCGCGCGGCCGTGATGCCGCGGGAATATTCGTCCGCGCTTACGCTGAGGAAGCCTATACTGTATAGATAGAGCTGCAGGACGAGCTTCACCAATATCAGTGCGATTATTGCAAGAGTCAGGTTGCTTATGTGCGGGTAAACCCTCTTTTCAAGACCGGTGTCGATGCCTGTCATGGCTGGAACCTGTTTATGCTTTTTTCCGAGTCAGCGCTTCCGTATGCGTGCGGCGGCATTCCATAACGAAATAATGTCTGACAATTATATGTGAAATTAAGAAAAATTATACGGCATTGTGCTCTTCTGCGGTGCTCCGGATCGTAAATCGCGGTGAGATGCGGATTTCTCCGGGTGCGGTTATCCGTATATACGTATGCCCGGGAACCCGCATTTTATTGACATATAGTGCTAAATATCCTAAAATTAAAGTAAAATATAAAAACGAGGATTGGATTAACGATTCGTTATGACGGAACCCGACCCTGATTTGTGCAGCTCTGACTTAATCTTTGAAGGAACCCCCGCCGCAAGACCGGATTTTTTTACAGGTAACATTCAGCTAAATAGGCAAGTTTCCGGGATTTAACCCGCATGATAAATGAACTGAGCGCTCTTCGTCTCATCGAAGAGCAGTTTCCGAGCGCAATCGGATGCGTTGAGGTGGGGATAGGCGACGACTCGGCCGCACTGAGGGTGAGTCCGGGCAGGCTTCTGCTCGCGACCACGGATTGTCAGGTCGAGGACGTGCACTTTCAAAAGGCTTATATCACGCCCGAAGGGCTCGCCAGGAGATCGGTCGCCGTTTCCGTGAGCGATGTGGGCGCCATGGGGGGAGTTCCGAAGTTCATCCTCGCGTCACTCGGATTCTCAGGGGAGGAGGACGAGGCGTTTCTGATGAAGCTCGTAGAGGGATTCAGGCTTTCGGAGAAAGAGTTCGGAGTGAAGCTCGTGGGAGGGAACCTCAGCTCGTCCGAAAAACTTTTTCTCGACGTCACAACGCTGGGAGAGGTGGAGCCGGAGAATCTCGTCAGAAGGAGCGGCGCTTCACCCGGTGACGTGATATACGTGAGCGGTACACTGGGGGACTCGGCGCTTGGGCTGAAGCTTCTTGAAGACGGCAGGACCTCGGACGAGTACCCCTGTCTGATCGGAAGGCATTTGAATCCCGAGCCCAGGCTCGCTCTCGGGAGGAGGCTCGCGCTTTCGGGGGCGGCGACGTCGATGATAGACGTGAGCGACGGTCTTACGCTCGACCTCGAGCGCATAACCGTCGAGCAGGGCGTGGGGGCGAGGATCGACCTCGACAGGATTCCCGTTTCCGACGAGTATAAGGAGCGTGTCGCCGGTTACGCGGACGAATTTTTTGCCTATGCCCTCGGGGGAGGAGAGGATTACGAGCTTCTCTTCACATCGTCTCCTGGGCGGAGAGACGACGTAAGGGAAATTTCAGCCGCACTCGATATACTAATAACGGAGATAGGAGAAGTCGTATCCGGGCCCGCGGTCAGCGTGATCGACCGGGACGGGAGGGAAGTTTCTGTTAGCAGAAAAGGGTTCGTACACTTCGGCGCTTAAATGGACGACGTACCGTTAAGTTACAATTTATTATTGATCGTGGTATTACTCCTTCTCTCGGGTTTTTTCAGCACGTCCGAGGGGTCGCTTTTTTCTCTTAGCAGGCATCAGCGCGAAAGGCTTAAAAAGGAGGGAAGGAAGAGCTCGAGGCTTATAGAGAAGCTCCTTCACGAGCCCTACAAGCTCATAATAACTATTCTCTTCGCGGACGAGGTCGTGAACGTCGCCTACACGAGCGTCATCGGTCTCACGGTCAACGAGATCCTGAGCGGTTACTCGGAGAGGACTGTTACAATACTTTCAATCGCTATCGCCTCGCCGAGTCTCCTGCTTCTGGGGGAGATAGGGCCCAAGACGCTCGGCGTTAAGTATCCGAGGGTCATCGCCGGCATAATCTCATACCCGCTACATCTGTTCCATCTGATTATAACGCCCGTGAGGTGGGTCCTCGTCATACTCTCGATAGGGTTCACGAGGATCCTCGGCGGCAGGATAGAGTACGAGCACAGCAAGGAATTCACGCCCGAGGAGGTCAAGGTGCTTGTCGGGTTGGGCAGCGAAGAGGGCGTGATCACCGATATAGAGAAAAAGCTCGTCGGCAGCCTCTTCAAGCTCGAAGAGGTCCCGGCGTACAAGATAATGACCCCCAGTATCGACTGCTTTCTCCTTCCCGCGAACCTGTCGCGTAAGGACGCGGTTTACGAGATAAAAAAGAGAGGGTTTTCGAGGACGCCTGTTTACGAGGGCGATAAGGATAATATCGTCGGCGTGCTCTATGCGAAGGACCTCATCTCGTTCGACATCTCGGACGAGGCGGGGCTGAAGGGCATACTGAAACCACCGTATTTCATACCGAGAACGAAAATGGCTTTTGACTTGTTAAAGGAGCTTCAGCACGAGCGCAAGCACATCGCGATCGTCGTGGACGAATACGGCCGTTTCGACGGCCTTGTGACGATGGAAGACATACTGGAGGAGCTGTTCGGCGAGATAGAGGACGAAAGGAGGGTGGTCAAGAGGCAGCAGGTCAGGTGGGAGGGCGAATCCCTAATCATACCGGGGAGCATGAAGATAGAGGAGTTTAACGATACGTTCCTGTTCACCGTTCTCAGGTTCGGGGGTTTGGAGACTCTCGGAGATGACCTCGAACAGTCCATACTGCCCGCGCAGGAGGAACACGAGACCGTGGCGGGGTTCATCTTCGATATGTTCGGCAAGTTCCCCGACGAGGGGGAAAGCGTTTCGCACGGGAGCCTGGTCTTCCGCGTTAACCAGGTGTCGGGAAAGAGGATCACGGAGATAAAGGTGGAGAGGCTCCGGGAGGAGGTGGCCGTTGTCGCTTGAGATCCTTATAGTGATAGTCGCTTTGTCTCTCCTGATACAGGGGTTTTTCGCGGGCTCCGAAATCGCTCTGATCTCGTGCGACAAGGTGAAGATGAAGGTGCTCGCCGACCAGGGCTCGAAGAGCGCGAAGCTCGTGATGAGCGCGTTTTCGGAGGTGGAGCGTTTCATAAGCACGACCCTCGTGGGCATCAACCTGTCGCTCATAACGAGCACCGTAATCATGACCTTTTTCATTCATGACAGGCTGGGGAGCGGAAGGGAGTATTACACCGTTCTCATCCTGTCTCCTCTTATAGTCATATTCGGGCAGGTGGTGCCGAAGGCGGTATTCCAGAAAAAAAGGGATTCGATAATACTGTGGTCTATATATCCGCTCTGGTTCGCGTCCAAGGTCTTTTATCCGATCCTTATCGTCGTGAATATCTTTACAAAGAAGATACTCACGCTCATCGGCAGCACCGAGAATACGTTCATCACGAGGGAAGAGCTCATAGACGTCATCGAGGGAGATACCTCGATACCGAAAGTGGATTACAAGGAGAGGATCATAAAGAGGATCTTCAGGTTCTCGGAAACGACCGCGAGCGAGATCATGATACCCCTCATCCACGTAACTGCGCTGAGCGACGAGGCGAAGGTCGGGGACGCCGTGCGCATGATCAAGGAGACCGGCTATTCGAGGATCCCTCTCTACAGCCACCGCGTGGACAACATCACGGGCATGCTCCACTCGTTCTACCTCCTCGGGGCCGACCCGAACGAGAGGGTGAAGACCTTCTCGCGCCAGCCGTTCTACGTGCCCGAGTCGAAGCTCGTCGATGAGCTGCTCGACGAGATGAAGGAGGGGAGGGCCGGGATGGCCGTCGTAGTGGACGAGTACGGCGGAGCGGTCGGCGTTATAGCGCTCGAGGACATAATCGAGGAGATCGTCGGGGAGATCGAGGACGAGTACGATAAGGGCATAAAGCTCTGGAGGAAGATCGGCGAGGGTGAGTATCTCGTCAATCCCAAGATCGAGATAGACGTGATAAACGACGACCTCGGGGTCGGCATACCCGAGAGCGTCGACTACGAGACCCTTAGCGGGTTCCTCTTGTCCGAGGCGGGCTCTATACCTAAGACCGGCGACAAGATAAAGCTCAAGAACTGCGTGTTCGCGATTACGAGGGCGACCACGCGCTCGATAGACGAAGTAAAGCTCGTTATAACGAAGAAAAAGTAAACCCTGCCCGGCCCGTCTCAGAGGTCTTTTATCGTGAGCATGAGGCGGGACTCCTCTTCCCGCATTATCTCTTTTTCCTTCTTCTTTTTATGGTCGTGCCCGAGCAGGTGGAGAGCGCCGTGGACTATGAGCTTCTTTATCTCCTCGCGGAGGGTGTTGCCGTAACGGACGCTCTGTCTCTCTGCCGTTTCGAGGGAGATCACGATATCGCCCAGAAGCGTGTAATCGGGGCCTCCATCCTGGGGGAACGAGAGAACGTCGGTCGCGCGGTCTATGCTCCTCCACTGACGGTTGAGCTCTCTCATTCTCCTGTCGTCGATGAACGTGAGTGAGAGCTCGGTCGAGGAGGGGAGCCCCAATCCCCTGAGGACGGCTGAGGCGATTTTCCTGAGTCTCGATTTTTCTCCGGCCCCGAGGAGGCCTGTCTCGTCCGATATCGAAATCTTCATTACGTCTATTTTACTCGCGCCCGGTTGCGTGCGAAAGCCGGGCCGGCGATCCGGGCCCACGGGTTGGACAGTCTTTTAAATTCTGCTATGATTCTTAACCATCTATGAAGCAGAGGAAAGCGAAAACCGAGAGAGTGACGTCCGAGGTAAAGGTCAAGGTAGAGATAAACCTCGACGGTAAGGGCGTTTACGACATAGATACCGGGATACCGTTCTTTAACCACATGCTATCCCAGTTCGCGAAGCACGGTTATTTCGATATGAAGATAAGCGCCGTAGGGGACCTCGACGTGGATTTCCATCACACGGTCGAAGACGTCGGGCTCGCCCTCGGGGACGCGTTCTTGAAGGCGCTCGGCGATAAGAAGTCGATAAGAAGGTTCGGAGAGGCTTTCGTGCCTTTTGACGAGACGCTAGCCTTCGCGTCGGTCGATTTAAGCGGGAGGCCTTATCTCGTGTACAGGGTCAGGGTCCCAAAGAGCAAGGTAGGCGAGTTCGACCTCGAGCTCGGCGAGGAATTCTTCAAGTCCTTCTCCAACACACTCATGTGCAACATGCACATAGAGCTCAAATACGGAGACAACCTCCACCATATGATAGAAGCGATTTTCAAGGCGGCCGGCCGGGCGCTCGACAACGCCACGAGGATCGACCCGAGATCCTCCGGCATTCCTTCCACTAAAGGGAAACTCTGACCCCATGATCGCGATAGTCGATTACGGTATGGGCAATCTGAGGAGCGTGAGCAAGGCGTTCGAGAGCCAGGGCTTCGAGGTTAGCGTCACCAGGGACCCGGGCGTTATAGAAAACGCGAGCGGTCTAGTGCTTCCGGGTCAGGGAGCTTTCGGCGACTGCGTCAGGAACCTCGAAGAAAACGGTATATTCGGCACGATACGGGAATACATTCAATCCGGAAAGCCTTATCTCGGAATATGTCTCGGCTTACAGGTGTTGTTCGAGGAGAGTGAAGAGTCTCCCGGCGTCTCCGGTCTCGGACTGCTCAGGGGCAGGGTGGTGAGGTTCCCGTCATTTAAAAAAGAGCGGCTGAAAGTTCCGCACATGGGCTGGAACAGGATCGGGATAAGAAAGGACACGGCTGTCCTCGAAGGTATCCCCGACGGGAGCTGGTTCTATTTCGTGCACTCCTATTATCCCGCGCCCGAGGACGAGAGCGTCATAGCCGTAACGTGCTCGTACGGGCTCGAATTCACGGCTGCCGTCGCGGCCGGGAATATATTCGCGTGCCAGTTCCACCCGGAAAAAAGCAGCACTTACGGGTTAAAGCTCCTCAGGAACTTCGGTATCCTCTGCGGGGAGAAGATAAAAAACCTGAAACAATCTAGTTGACCCGGCTTTCCGTCGCGGTGTTCTGCGTGGGAGGGGTGCTCTGAGCGGGGGTCGTATTCCGGGGCGCGGCGGAAGCGGTATTCCCGTATATGGCCTTATACGCTCCGTAGCTCCTCAATATTCTCCTGATGTAGTTTCTCGTTTCCCTGAACGGAATCTCCTCGACGAACTCGTCCTTGTCGAGGCCGTAAAAATCTACCTTCCAGTCGGCCGCCCTGTTGGGTCCTGCGTTGTAGCTGGCGAGCGCGAGCTCGACGTCCCCGTCGAATTTGTCGAGGACCTCTCTCAGATAGAATATGCCCATCTCTATATTAATCCTCGGTATCGTGAGCATCTCGGGTGTGAACCCTGCGAGCCCGATCTGGCTCGCCACTATTCGGGCCGTGGGCGGTATGAGCTGCATCAGGCCGACGGCGTCGGCTGGGGAGACGACGTCTTTCTGGAACCTGCTCTCCTCCCTGATGACCGAGTACACGAGCAGCTCGTCGACGCCGTATTTTTTCGCGTATGAAGAGACTATGTCCTTATAACCGCGCGGGTAAGACAGGCTGTTGGCCTGCGGCAGGCCGATGTCCTGGGCGACCTTTATGGAATTGTAGTAATCCTCGACCTTCGCATAAAGAAGGCTTACGGCGACGTGCTCCTCCTGCGTCTGGGCGAGGGCTTCCATCTTCTCGATCTCGAGCCTCGCGTCCTCCGGAAGGCCGAGCCTTATGAGGAATTCCGCTTTTTCCTTTTTCGCCGCCGCGGACGGGTTGAGCGCCGTCGATTCTGGGCTGACGTTAGGGTAAGAAGGAGTAACCCCGGTTTTCCTCTGCGCCAGGTACGAATGATATGTGGGGGTCGTCATTCCCGCGAGCAGCATGTATTCGGCCATGGCCTCATCTTTCCTTCCCTGCTTTTCGAGGGTCCTCGCTTTCCAGTATCTCGAGTTCGCCGCGTTGAATGCGGAGGACGAGCCGGTGAATGCCGAGAACGTGGCGAGGGCTTCCGGGTACATACCTCTCTTGTAATATATCCAGCCGAGGTTCCACGCGCCGTCTTCGGCGAAGCTGTTTTTCGGATAAGTCCTGATGAGGAGGTCGTAGGTTTTTATCGCGTTCTGGTAGTCGTCGTTTATCTGGTAGAGCCTGCCGGCGTTGTAGAGCCCCTCAGGAGCGAGCTCGTTCGTGGGGTATAGCGTATGGATTTGAGTGTAGAGCGCGGACGCTTCCGAATCGAGGCCCTGTTTCGATTTCAGCTTGCCTCTCCAGAATAACGACTCGGGGGAATCGATGCCGCCGAGAACGCTTTCCGCTTCGTTGAGCCTGCCGGCGTTCACCATCGCTATTCCCATCCTCGTCCTCACCTCCGCGCTTTGAGAGGAGACCTGCTCGTAGTTCTGCGCGGCCGACGACCACCTGGAGAGCCCGTACAGCTCGTCCGCGCGCCGGAGGTAGTCGGACTCGGTCGGGACGAACGGGACGCCTTGCGAGGCGCTTATATCGCGCGCCGCTTTCTGGGCGCTCGACGAGGACTTGGTCTCGGGGAATTCGACCCAGACCTGCTTGTACGTGTTCACGGCGTCCGTGTACCTTCCCTGTTTCTCGTAGGCCTGACCGAGGCCCTCGAGATAGGACGCTTTCAGCTCCCTGTCGCTCTCCTCGGCGTAGAGGGACCTGAATATGCGCTCGGCGTTTGTGTAATCCCCGGTCTGCGTATAAATATTGCCGAGTCTGGCGAGGGTCTTTATCCTTACACCGCTGTCCGGGTATCCAGATATGACCTTGTTGAACTGCGCGGCCGCGTTCGCGAAGTCGCCCAGGTTCTCGTACCCCGCTCCCTGATAATAGATCACGTAGTCGGCGATTATCGGCAGCTCGTTCTCGAGGCCTGTGAGCCTGGTGACGCCTTCCTGGAACTGTCCCAGCTGTATGAAGCAGTAACCCTTTTTGAACCTGTCCTCTGGATCGGTTTTAGCGGGAAGGTATATCTCCGACTGGCAGTTTATCTGAGCCCGTGCGGGGGATACGAAAGAGGAGATCGCGAGCGGCATGAATACCGTATATAAAACCGCAAGGAAAAGCATGGACTTTTTGACGCTGGTGCATGGCAGGTTCTTCGCGCGTGTCTTGAACATTCTCACCTCCCTCTTTTCTGCGGATCGAAATAATCCCTCATTCCCTCACCGAATAGATTAAATGAAAATGCCGTAATGAAAATAGCTAGGCTCGGGAACACGATGAGGTGTGGGTATGTCCTCATACCCTGCCAGCCCGTGCTCGCGAGCGTGCCCCAGCTGGACTCGGGCGGCGCGATGCCGAGGCCGAGGAAGCTCAGCGTGGATTCCGCGAGTATAGCGTATGGTACCGCGAATGTGAGCGTTATTATGAGCGGGCTGAGTATGTTCGGGATGATGTGGTAGCCGAGTATTCTCGAAGGCGACGCGCCGAGGCTCCTCGCCGACTGTACGAATTCGACTCCTTTTAACTGCAGCACGCTTCCCCTCACTATCCTCGCCACACGCATCCACGCTGTCAGCCCGAGGGCGAGCACTATCCCGAGAACTCCTCTTCCGATTACCAATGTGATAAGCACTATGAGCAGAAGATCGGGGAGCGAATAGAAGACGTCGACCAGCCTCATCATGGTCTCGTCCACTTTCCCGCCTGCGTAACCGGATACCGCTCCGTAAACTGTTCCGATAATGAGGGCGATGAGGGCCGTGCCGAGGGCGACCGTGATCGAGACCCTGGCTCCGTAAATTATCCTGCTGAGCAGATCTCTTCCCTCCTGATCGGTGCCCATAAGATGCTTAGAGCCGGGTTTGGCGAGCGTGTTCCTGAAGTCGGTCTCGTCGTATTCATAAGGGGCGACGAGCGGAGCGGCGACGGCCGCGCCTATTATTACGGCGATGATGAGAGCGGTCGTGATAATTTGTATCTTCGTAAGCATAGGCCGTCTCGTTACGCCCCGATAGTGATTTCCGCGATTACAAAAGACTAATGCCTTGTCGTTACGAGCGATGCGCGCGCCATATCACGGCTATAACCGCATCTATTACTGCTTGAATCCCGCTTTCACGCTCTCGCTTTTATGATAGGACGCCTTTACGACAGTTTTGATGCCGCCGCGCACGTTGAAGTCACCCGTGACCTCGGCCCTCAACGGGCTGCATGCCCCAACTATATCGTCGAGTATTTTATTCGTGACGTGTTCGTGGAACGTGCCGACGTTCCTCCAGGAAAACATGTAGAGCTTGAGCGATTTGAGCTCTATGCACAGCCTGTCGGGTATGTATTTGATGTTGATCGAAGCGAAGTCCGGCTGGCCTGTCTTGGGACATACGCACGTGAATTCCGGGCACGTGATATTTATCTCGTATTCTCTGCCGGGGTATTGGTTCTCGAAGGTTTCAAGTAATTCGGACGCGGCCTTTTCCATCGAACTGTTTTATGAGTGTACCTCTATTTCGATTTCGTACTCGCCTTTCGATTTTTTTATCCTGTTTTCCTTATACCCCTGCTTCACAAAAATCATGCCGTGTTTGGACGCTTCTTTTAAAGCCTTTTCCACGTTTTTCCTGAGCTCTTCCTTGCTTCCGGCCTTCACTGTCAGAGTCTTGGCGGGCATATGAAAAATCTCCTTTCCCTGAATATTGTTACTGTTCTATTTTATCAAATGAGCGCACGCTATCAAGATACTTGACGGAAAAGGTATACTTATAGATAATTTAAGCCCGACTGGGGCATAGTATAATGGTAGTACTATGGACTCTGGATCCATCAGTCTAGGTTCGAATCCTAGTGCCCCAGCCAATATAAATTCCCTCCGATGCGGTCCCTAATGTCATCCCGGAAGTAAGCAATCTTTTTATTCGCCGTTTTCATTATCACACTTGCACAGGTTTTTTCACGATGCCCTCAGGCGCGCCTGACGAAAGGGGGTTATAGGTTACGGACGGCGGGAGGGCTATTAAATCAGTTGTGCCGAGCGGCAAAAAAGCTAGGGGCTCTTATATATTCCGGTAACTTCCGGGTGAACTCATGAGTTTTTGTATCAAAAATTTAATCAAGCTGCCACAAAATGAGAAATGCGCATTAAAATTAACGCTAAGTACGACAGGGGATATTACTAAAGGATTAAGGGAGGCTAGAGGTGAGTTTCCTTAGGAATCGGAGAGGGGCGTATCTTTCACGGCTGCTTCGGCTTGCCATTCCAATAATAGTTATCGGCATTATTTCGTTGCCGTCGGTCTCGAAGGCTCAAACGACGGGCGGCAGCTCTTCGTTCGGCGCGTTCGCGGACCTGATCCTGGTGCCGTTAATAGGGCCGGGGATAAATATCGACCTCGGGCCCGTATCCACGGCGTCGGGGAATGCGCCGCCCGATTATTCTGACTCCGACACTGTCCTGAGCACGGGGTTATCTACCGGACAGACCGGAAATATTCTATCGACCGGGGTGCTTGCGACGAGCGCGAGCTCGGTTATCGCAAATGACAACACTTCAGCCGATGCCACGGTGGACAATCTAAGCCTGTCTGTAGTGGGTGCACTACAGCTCCTGAGCATCGGGGCCGACACGGTGGTTTCTACGGCAGACGTAAGCGGGGACTGCGGAACGGGAAGCCTGACAGCGACGGGCGCGACGACTATCGAGAACGGGTCCGCCGGAGGGACGCTCGGAATCGGTCTCACCATATCTTCAAGCCCGCCGCCCAACTTTGAGCTCATTAACCTGCTCGGCATCAGGGTCGTGTTAAACGAGCAGATAGTAACGGGTGACGGAGTTACAAGCAGAGGCATTACCGTAAACGCGATACACGTCGATTTGACGAACACTGTACTTTCGTTGTTAGGCGTCCTGAGCGGCGATATCATCATCGCTCAATCCCAGGCGCAGGTGCAGTGTAACGAAGTACAGGAGTCAGCAGGCTTGTCTATTACGAAGAGCGACAGTCCCGACCCCGTGACGGTGGGTAACGCTCTTACGTACACGCTGACCGTGGCGAACAGCGGGCCCGACCAGGCGACCGGAGTTACAGTCACCGATGTAATACCTTCGAGCTTTACGTTCAATAGCGCTAATCCCAGCCAGGGGACTTGCAACCCGCTTGTCGGCCAGACCCTGACCTGCAATCTCGGAACCATAGCCAACGGGGCTAATGCCACCGTAACTATATCCGTAACGCCTACGCAGCCGGGGGTCATCGCGAATACGGCTATAGTGTCGGGGAACGAGCCCGACCCCAACCCCGACGATAATTCGGATACGGAATCCACTACTGTCAACGGGACGGGCCCCGCAAGCGCCAATCTCTCGGTCGTAAAAACGGACAACCCCGATCCGGTGATAGTCAATCAGCAGCTTACGTACACGGTTACAGTCACCAATCTGGGTCCGGATCCCGCAACGAACGTCGTCGTCACGGATACTCTCCCCACAGGGGCGACTTTTGGCTCCGCTACGCCGGAGCAGGGAAGCTGCGGCGAAGCGGCTGGAGTGGTAACGTGCAACCTGGGCGGCATTTCGAGCGGCGGCAGCGTGAATATCACGATTATTATTACTCCGACCAGCATCGGAACGGCTGTAAACACGGTTTCGGTCACGGGGACTGAGAACGACCCCGACACCAATAACAATTCGGATACGGAGAATACCGCCGTCGATCCCGTGCCGCAGAGCGCCGATCTTTCGATCGTAAAGTCGGACAGCCCCGACCCGGTGATCGTAAATCAGCAGCTCACGTACACGCTTACGATTACGAATACGGGTCCCGACACCGCGACGAACGTCGTGGTCACGGATACGCTGCCCGGAGGGGCTGTGTTCGGCTCGGCTACGGCTGAGCAGGGGAGCTGCGGCGAGGCGGCGGGAGTAGTAACGTGCAACCTCGGCAATATAGGGGACGGCGACAGCGTGATAGTTACGATAGTGGTTACTCCGACCGTGGTCGGTACGGCCGTGAACAGCGCCTCTGTGATAGGGGATGTAAGCGACCCCGACCCTGGCGACGACTCGGATGACGAAGATACGGAAGTCGATCCGTCGCCCACGGGACCTCCGCCGACGGTTGCCCCGTCTGAGCCCCCGGGATCGTCGCCTGCTCCGGGTCCTCCGGGTCCAAGGATAAGCTCGATACCGACGCTCTCGGGCTGGGCATCGTTAGCGATGCCGCTTCTCCTCGTTCTGATTGCGATCGCGGTCCTGAGGAGACGTGTAAAGAGGGATTCCGGAAGCGCATAAACCCTTTGAATAAAACCGGGGAGCTTATCCCACGATAAGGTATAAGCTCCCCGTAAGTCAGTTTACGGTCTTCGTCGGGTATATATGCTCAAGAAAGAAAAGCCGTTGCGCTTTGAAACACAACGGCTTTTCTCTTATAATCGGGATGTCCGGACGCTTAGTCCGGTTTGTATGTGATGGAAAAGCATTCATCCCGTTTGTTGTCAGTTAGACAATGCAAAGCTGACCCTGTCCAGAGATTCGTCGAGGGGCACGAAATGCACCCTGTTGTCGAGCCGCTCGGTATCCTTGCTGTTGACGAGCTCCATGTCGTACGCGTTGCATTTATTCACTACCAGCACCCTATTGGAATCCACACCGCGGCTGCTCATATACTCTCTCACGGCATCGCCTCTCTGCATTCCCAACCGGGCTGGAGATTCCTCGCGGGAGTCACAGTAAGACTCCACTACCACGTACATGATATCTGACTCGTCCCTGAGGACCTGGGCGTTTTCATCCAGCACCGGCTTCGCGTCATCCCTTATGCGGGAGCTGTTGCGGTCAAAGAAAACGTCTTTCAGCTCGGGCCTGTAGGGGTCGACGGGCCCCGGGTCTGTCATGGGTGCGTTATCCTGTATTCCTGGGCCGAGCTCACTCCCGCTCGAGGCCGTGCTCAAGTAGCCGGACCCTATACCGTATGCCATGAACATAGCCAGCGCTCCGGGTATGAAATACCTGGAAATTCTATTTAAATATTTAGATTTTTCACTCATATCTATAACCTCCTCACGTCGAAATTAACGTTCGAGAGTCTGTAGTGCAATGTGCATGCCATACGGGGCACGGGAAATAACTGTGTGATTGGAGGATGTTGCGAGGAGCGAAGTTGGTTAATCGGCGTAAGCTGCCCTGAGTTGTACGGATTCGTACAGGTGCGGGTGTCCGTAAAGATACCGGGGGCTGGTCTCAGTCGGCGTTAATTCTTTCGAGCTGCTGCCTTGCGAGAGCGGCTTCTCTCGAATGGGGGAACCGGTCTATTAGGGTCTTGAAAAAGAATTTTGCGCCGTCGGGCCGGCCGATCTTGATGAGAGAGAGACCCTGTTTCAGATAGGCGTCCGCGACCTTGCCGTCATTAGGATAAGTGTCGATAAAAACCTGATATGCCAATATGGCGTTTAAGTACTGACCTTCATTGTAAAGAGTGTTTGCGCGCTGGTACAGGTCGCCCGTGGGAGCCGCTTTTGCTATATCCTTTGTAACCGGAACGGTTTCCCCGGGTTTGGTTATGACCTGCTTCTTTTGCAACTCGTCCAGTTTCGAGTACAAGTCCGCATAGTTCTCTGCGAGGTTCTTTATCCTTGCCGTCTGAATTTCGAGTCTTCTCTGTATGTCGGTTAGATCGCGCGACATAGCATCGACCTTGTTTTCGAGCTCGGTCTGTCTGCTATTGAGGTCCTGGATGGATCCCGGCCCGGTGACGCAACCGGCGAGAAGGCATACTAAGGGTAATATGTGATAAATCCGTATGCGCATGACCGACCCTGGAGTAATACAATATAAATTCCGGAGAGGGGCAGAATCAGCGGCCGTACCCAACTCCGAGTAAAGAATTATTTGACATTAAACACGTATTGTCAAAGGGTTAGAAATAATCGGTTGGAAGTAAATTTTTTGCCCGGATGTACGGGAGAAAAAAGAGAGGCAGGGAGGGTCGAGGACCGTCCCTGCCTGCGAATTAACTTAAATAGCGGCTACCCTGTGCAGCTGCTATGGAAGTTATAGTGTGAGAGTCTTTTGAGTCGTCAGGCGCTCCTCTCGACTTTCTCCAAGGAGACGACTGTTCCGTTTTCGATTTCAATCTTTACAAAGTCGCCCACAGAAATCTGTTCGAGCATGTCCTTGTCTTCTAACTTCGTGAAGGAATGAGTCAGGCCTTGCTCGTCCTTAACGGAGAAGCTGTTGTTTTCAGAGCCGATTTCAGTGATTTCACCTTTTAGCTCCTGCTGGGTCTGATCCATGGACTGTTCGCTCTGGGATTCGCTCATAGCCGGGTGTTCTTCGCCGGTTTTGGCGCCCATGTCAGAGGCTTCGTTCTGATCCGCCGGAGTTTCTACAGCAGTTTCCTGCTGTCCGGCGATCTCATTTCCCGCCGTGCCGGCTTCGCTCTGTCCCGCCGGGATTGTGAGCTTCTGTCCCGCAAATATGTGGTCCGGATTTTCGATGTCGTTGGCCCGTGCTATCTCCTGCCATCTGTCCTGTGACCCGAGCTCCGCTTCCGCTATGGATGAAAGCGTATCACCGGACTGGACCGTGTATTCCCCGCCTTCCGAACCTAGATTCTCGTTTGACGAGCTCTGCTGATAATTCTCCGACTGCTGTGTCTCGTCGCTTGGATTTCCGTATTGGTCGGCCGCGAATACCCCGCCCGCTCCGAGAGCGAGCCCCGTTGCTAGAATAGATGAAAGTAATAAACGATTCATACTTAATACCTCCCTTGGTATTAGGATTTGATTTACTTAATGCTACTAATGGCAAGCGCCATGCCAGCGGCACGGGATGAGGCAGTTAATCAATTAAACGCAGGCAATTACATATGTCGTCGGTCTGATGGATAAGAAAGGTCCTTTATGGATTAGTTGAATATTACACATGCACCTGTGTATCAAACCGGACAATGGAGGGTTATAACCTGAATGCAGAGTTTTTTAATTTCACCTTTTGAAACACACTTAATTGACAGGTGGAAAAACAGGTAGACTTATCGTCTGCATCGGCGAATGCAAGGGTCGGGAGACAGGACGGTTGAAGCTCAGTAAACAGATAAGACTCGGGTTCGGTCTCATGATGGTCCTCATGATTGTTTTGGGGGCGCTATTCGTATATAACGTTTACAGGCTGAACGAGGCCGCTTCCAATATCGAGGGACGGTATTCGACTCTCTATAAATTGTTTTCGAACCCGCATAACGACATTGAATCGGACCCCGGACTGGGGAAGGAGATAGTAGACCGCGCAGTCGCGCTCGTGGATGAGCAGCTCAAATACAATTACACGTACGTATTGATAATAGTCGGAGTATCCATCCTTTTCGCCGGAGTTATCACGATACTGTTTCCTTCCAAGATCACGAGACCAATCGAGCGTTTGATCAACGCGACCAAGCAGGTGAAGAAGGGGGATTACTCTTACAGGATCGAGAGCACCGGGGAAGTGGACGAGATATCCACGCTCGCCGGTTCGTTCAACGAGATGCTTCAGAACATCGAAGACACGAACAGGAGCAACCTCGAGCTGCTCGAACAGACGAAAGGGTTCAATGAAACCCTGAAAGAACGGGTGGAAGAGGCGACGAGCGCCATCAGGGAGCAGCAAAACGAGCTGATCAGGTCCGAGCGGCTTGCCACGGTCGGGGAATTCGCCGCGCACATAGCTCACGAGATCAAGAACCCGCTCTCGGGGATAACCGTCGCGCTCGAGTTAATGAGGAGCAAGTCGGAGGACAACGAGCAGCAGCAATCGATCTCCGATGTTCTGAAAGAGGTAAAAAGGCTCGACCGTATCCTCAAAGACCTGCTTCAGCTTTCGATCCCGAAGGAAATGGACTTAAGGCCGGCCGATCCCAACGATATAGTGGAGAGATCGGTGGTTATCGTATCTTCCGCCGCGGACGAAAAGGGAGTGGCTATCGAGACTAATCTCATGTGTACGGGCGAGTATGTGCTGGATTACGAGAAGTGCCAGCAGGTCGTCATCAATCTTTTGATAAACGGCATAGACGCCGTGGAGGCGAACAAGGGGAAGGTGACCGTCGAGACCGAGAACGTCAACGGGGATGTCCACGTTAGGGTCTCCGACACGGGGCGGGGGATACCGCCCGAGGAAATGGAAAAAGTATTCGAACCGTTTTATACTAGCAAGAAGCAGGGGACGGGGCTCGGACTCGCAATATCCAAGAAGATAGTAGAAGCGCACGACGGGAGAATCACCGTTTCGAGCGAATTGGGGAAAGGGACGACATTTACGGTTATATTGCCCGCGAGCGCCGCTGAAAAGGCCAGGATCACCGTATAAGGTTTCACTTGAATGATCCTGAATAGAGGAGTTGACAGTGAGTCAGACCGTATTGGTGATAGATGACGAGGAATTTCTTTGCAAGAAGTTGAGCGAGAGCCTGTCGGAGGACGGCTTTCACGTCGGCATCGCGAATAACGGAGAGACGGGGCTTCTTCTTGCGAGGAGAGACAACCCGGACCTCATACTCCTTGACCTCAGGCTACCGGATATGGACGGTATCGAAGCCCTGGGCCAGATAAACAACATGGACCCCAGGCCCGTAACTATACTCATGAGCGGGCACGGCAACGTGGACATGGCGGTCTCCGCGATCAAGATGGGCGCGTACGATTTTATCGAGAAGCCTTTTTCTCTGGATAAGCTCAAAATAATCATAAAAAACGCCCTCGATAACGTCGGGCTCAAGAGAAACCTCGACACGAGGCTCAGGACCGAGCAGAAAAAATACGGGTTCCATTCGCTCATAGGGAAGAGCGAACCGGTAAGGAAGATCATAGAGCTCTTCGAGAAGCTCGTTACGACCGACCCCAAGACAATCCTGATAAGCGGGGAAAGCGGTACCGGCAAGGGGCTTGCCGCTCAGGTGCTCCACCACAATGGACTCAGGGCCCAAAAGCCTATCATTGAAATCAACTGCGCGGCCATACCGGAAACGCTCCTCGAAAGCGAGCTCTTCGGACACGAAGCGGGCTCCTTCACGGACGCGAAAAAAATGAAGACCGGAATATTCGAGGACGCGAACGGAGGGACGATTTTTCTCGACGAGATCGGCGACATGAGCCTCTCGCTTCAGGCGAAGGTTGTAAAGGCCGTCGAGGAGCGGACGTTCAGGAGGATCGGTGGGAAGAGGGATATCAGAGTTGATATAAGAGTCGTCGCCGCGACGAACAAGGACCTCAAGGAGCTGGTCGAGAAGAACCAGTTCAGGGAGGACTTGTACCACAGGCTCAACGTCATCAATTTCGAAATGCCCAGCCTGAGGGAGCGGAGAGAGGACATACCGCTTCTCACGGAGCATTTTATAAATTATTTCAACATGGATTTTAACAAGAACATCAAGCACGT
>JRYK01001215.1_pt1 | contig 38479 bp, 32 predicted proteins | sample 235381 | NCBI WGS metagenome assembly JRYK01 (sample SAMN03074220, study PRJNA261476) | activated sludge metagenome | biome: Wastewater Treatment Plant; feature: Wastewater; material: Activated sludge; isolation source: activated biomass of a wastewaster treatment plant treating hydrocarbon... ... | reverse complement strand
AAATAACTAACAAACGTTAGTTCAAACGATTTTGAATGAACGTTTGTTTATGGAACATCAGACCTTATAAAAAATTAAGTTTTTATTAATATTTTGCATAAATCAAAAAATCTTTCAGTTCATATCTTTACATGTAAATTTAATGATCATGACACATGCCATCAATTGGTTTGAAATTCCTGTAAACGATTTTGAGCGGGCAAAAAAATTTTATGAAACTTTAATGGACGCTGAAATTTCAGAAATGCCCTTACCGGGAGGCAGGTATGGAATATTGCCTTCAGACTGGCAAAATGGAGGCGTGGGAGGCGGAATTGTCTGGAGTGAGGGTTGTCAGCCTTCCAATACCGGAACGATCGTTTATCTAAATGGAGGAGAGGATCTGGCCATTCCATTAGCACGGGTTGAGGCAGCCGGCGGGACAATTCTGATTCCTAAAACATCTATAGGAGAAAATGGCTTTATGGCGCATTTTATAGATACTGAAGGAAATCGGGTAGCCTTGCATTCAATGGCTTAATCCGGCCATTGACAATTGTCTTTTTGGGTCTTTCTGCTTTTCTTTGATCCACTCAATCGATTGACCATGGCCTACAATGAAACATTGGCTGACCGCATCCGGCAAAGCCTATCCAAATTACCCGACATCGTTGAAAAGAAAATGATGGGAGGATTGACTTTCATGTATCGCGATAAAATGTGTGTTGGCATCATCAAAGACGAATTGATGTGTCGCATTGATCCCGCAAAACAGGATGAGTGCATTCAAAAAAAGGGATGTAGGCCTATGGATTTTACCAAAAAACCTATGAAAGGTTATATCATGGTGGATCAGAAGGCGATGCACAGTCAGGATGAATTCGAAGCTTGGATCCAATTGACGCTCGAATACAACGATCGCGCGAAATCGAGTAAGAAAAAAAAGCTCTGATGGGCCTTTCCGTTATTTTCGGATGTTACAGTGGAATGGCATACCCACTGAATTTTCATAAGTACCTATGTATTGCGCAAGCGTTCTTGGTGCGAAGTACTTTCTATTGATCTTGTTGACATTTTACACATTTTACATACAGCTCTTAATTGGAATGCTGATCTAAGAGCGATAGAACCATGTTAATAAAAGTGGAGGGTCGTATTTAAACCTCCATACGTTGACATGACTTAAGGATCGTCTACAAGTATTTCTATCAAAGCGTATGTTGGGTAATCCACTTCTGCAGGAGTTACCTAATTACAAATTTTCCAATATTTTTTTGATGGTTATTGGAAGTAATCGAATAATAATAAATTCCACTATTCCAGCCCGAAGTATTGATACTTCTGGATGGTGCATTGATATTATTGTCTTTAAATATTAATTCACCGGTTACATTATATATGGACATTTCCTTCGAAATGATCAAATTATTGAATTGGAAATTAATTTCATTATTAGCAGGATTGGGAAAAACTACAAGCTCATTATTCTTCTTATGATCCAGGCTTCCTGTAATGATGGTATCACAGCCTGATCCTGATAAACTTCCCAATTCAAAATTGGGAGTAACTGGTGGTGCACCGAAAATATATTCACTAAATGCAACTCCCCGATTTACAAAATTACATGCCAGTCCCTTCGCATTCGGATTATTAATGAAATGCATAAATGGTGTTGCACTTGTTGTACTAACATAAATCCTATTATCCGGCCCGGTCCTTAATACAAAATAGTCCGTGGTAAAAAAATCATTATAGAAGAAAGAATCCCATACGGCAACAACAGTTTCTGATTTAACAATATCAGCTGACTCCATCCAAATCGTATTGCCAGATTTTACCAAAATTTGACAGATAAACAAAACGATTATTGGTTGAAATTTCAACACTACCCCAAATATTATTTAAACATTCTTCATTAACTATATTTATCCAATTGGATAATAATCCGGTACAACGATCAAAATCATATACCTGAATTTGGTTATCAGATAAATAACTTAAGTACTTTGTGCCATCTTTGGAGAAAACTGAATTACTTCCTGTATATATTTTAGTTGATCCTTCCCTACCTATTTTTTGATAGTATGGTCCCATAAATCCATTTGGTGTCAATAGCATTTTAACCACTATTGCAGTGCCAACTTCCTCTGTCAGAATCCACCAGTCTCGGCCATTTGCATGTCTTGTAACAGCTAAATAACTACGTATATAATCTCCTTCTACAATTGTTTGGTTTTTCTCTAACACTTTTCCCAGTCCGTTATTATAATTTCTGTCGATAAGTGTATAGTATAATTTAGGACAGGACAATGAACTTGGCCGGCCGGGATGCTTAATATAATCCATAAATTGATGAATCAAATAACATTTGTTCGTATCACCCGGATCAGGAATAAAAAAAGAACCAAGAGTAACATAAAATCCTCCTATATAAGCATCCCAAACTTTACCATAGTTTATTGAATCTCCACCATCCAAAACTTCCTGATTCTTATTAGCCAACCGAAAACCATCAAAAAAATACAGAAATTTTCCGCTATCATCAGAAATCACAGAATTTGAGAAGCCCAAATCAAATATATCATACTTACCGGTGCAATAAACTGAATTTATGGAGTCTCTGCTAAAGTTAATCACCGACCTTCCGCAAATTATACTGCTATCAAAAGGTCGACTTGCGTAACCAAAAATCCATTCAGCATAGGCATTGTCGGACTGGGCAAATACCAGACTACTTAAAAACAATGAAAGTACTGTAAATAATCCTCTTGACTTTGTCTGCACAACTCTCATAACAATATTTACTCTATTCATTACCAAAGCTGAGGTTTTTTTAGAAAAGGAATTGTAAATCCCCCTTTTTTCCTACAGAGTAAAAGTAGATTTTTTTCATTAGATTCTGCTATGTAAAAATTCGATTGGTGTTTTGTTGGCCTGTTTCTTGTAACTTTACACAACGCATGCAAACACTACAGCAAAACAAAAATTTTCAGGAATTTCTCAGCTACTTTCCCATCGTAGAGTTACCGGTAACTATTCAGTACAATGATTTACATAGACTGACCCGTAGCAATGATCCTTTGCCGGATGTCTTACTTCAACAGTTTATTTTTCCAAACCTGGAATTTACGGTCGATGAGTTTACTGAATTTTTACCCTGCTTTCAAATACAGACCGAAGGTCCTCAAAGCTGGATCATTTTGTGGACGGGCCGCTTGCTGCATTATTCTTTTATCCTGATGATTTTTGGTCCCAACGGACAATTACTCTGTCAGGCCGAAATAGCCGGATTTTATTCACAGGACGAAAACGTTTTCCAACGCATGGCCCACTTTAATGAGGATGAGGAAATCTATATTGGAGAAACCAATTTAAGCCAAAAGGAATCAGAGGTTGTCCTGGACCAGACCAAAAAATGGGTCCTGGTGATGCAGGAGGATGGACAGCTTCGCCGTATGGATCTTTGAATTCCTGAAACCAAATGTTCGTTTTTGGTGTTGGTTCAATATGAATTTCCGGCCCAACGCTNNAAACACTCTCATTCGACTTCCAATAATGCTTTAAGGGAACAGTTGCTGTCATTTTTTGCAAAACACCCCACAAAAAAATATACGGCCTTTCAAATGTTGAAAAAGCTCAGGGCAAAAGATCCTGAAGTGCTCATCAAAGTACTTGATGAATTGTTGCACAAAAAGGTCATTGCTAAATCTCCCAGTCAAAAATACTCGCTGATATTAGGTCTGAAATCTCCACAAAAAGCAGCCTATCACGAAGGTTATGTCGATATGGCCAAAGCGGGGTTTGCATACATCATTTGTCAGGACGGCATAAGGGATGTTTACGTAGCTCAAAAAAACCTTCAGGGAGCTGATGACGGTGACCTGGTGCGTATTGCCTTATTCAAAACCAAATCCGGACGCCAGGAAGGTGTGGTGGATGAAGTCCTGCAACGGGCACGAACGCAGTTGGTTGGTGTGATCCGTTTTTTCAACGAACGGGCCGTTGTTTTTGCCCAAAGTGGCCGAAGGGTTCTCGAGATGGAAGCTCAGATTCCCGCTCATATCGTGGTGGAAGAATTTGACCGCGTCATCCTGCAAATAACACACTATAAGCAACGGCCACGAGACATGATGAAGGGCGTGGTCATTAAAAATTTAGGCCGGGAATCGTCCATTGATGTTGAAATGCAAAGCATCCTGGCCGATAAAGGATTTCCTCTCGAGTGGAACCAAAAAATCATTCAACAGCTGCAGAATATTCCCGTTGAAATCAAAGATGAACCTCATCGCAGAGATCTCAGAAATGTTCAGATTTTAACCATTGACCCCTATGATGCACGTGACTTTGATGATGCCTTGTCGTTGATTCAAAAGGAGGATGGACAATGGGAGTTGGGTGTACATATCGCCGATGTCGGCCACTATGTTCCGGAAGGTAGTCCGTTGGACCTTGAAGCCCGATACCGGGGCAACTCTGTGTACCTGGTGGACCGGGTTCTCCCCATGCTTCCGGAGAAATTGTCTAACGAACTTTGTTCGCTGAGACCCCATGAAGACAAATATTGCTTTTCTGTTCTCCTGACTTTGGATGCTGATTTAAAAATCACCGAACAATGGATAGGCAAAACCATTATACATTCCAAGCGCCGATTCACCTATGAGGAGGTGCAGGAAATTCTTGAAGGCAAACCTGACGATTATGGAAGTCTGCTGGGTGAATTCAACCGGATTGCAAAACATTACAGGGCTGAGCGCTTGAGGCATGGAGCCATTGATTTTGATTCAGAAGAAGTAAAATTTAAACTCAGCGAAAATGGTTTACCCATTGCACTTCAGGTCAAAGAGCGAAAAGATGCGCACATGCTCGTTGAAGAATTCATGTTATTGGCGAATAAGAAAGTAGCGGCTTTCATGGGTAAAAAACAAAAAAATCAGGTTCCCATTCCTTTTGTATATCGCATTCACGATGCTCCTGATCCTGAAAAACTGGAGATGTTTCAGTCCTTTGCCCGGGAGCTTGGAGTTTATTTGGACTTTAGCACTCCGAAAAAGATTGCTCAATCCCTGAATAAGCTTACTGAACTTTCGAGGAAGGATGATAAACTCAAAGTGTTGCAGCCATTGGCGATTCGGGCCATGTCCAAAGCTTCTTACAGCACTCAAAACATTGGCCATTATGGTTTGGCTTTTCCGGAATATGCCCATTTTACATCTCCCATCCGGCGCTATGCTGATTTGATGGTTCACCGAATTCTTCTGGCAAATTTGGATACAACCGTAAGGGTTGATGAAAAAAACGTCGAACGAATTTGTCTGCACATCTCCAATCAGGAAAGAAAAGCGATGGAAGCTGAAAGGGAATCCAATCGATATTTCCAGGTACTTTTTTTAAAAAACCGTATTGGAGAAGAGTTTGATGGTTCGGTGGTTGGCATGAATGAACGGGGCTTGTTTGTTGAATTGTCGGGAACCAAATGCGAAGGTTTTCTCCCATACTCCATGATTGAAGAAACCTTGAGTCTGCATTCCAGCCGCTTGCATGCTGTTTCATCCTTAAGTGATAAGAAATGGACCTTTGGAGATAAAATTCGCGTTAGATTGGAAGATGCCGACCTTGACCAAAAAGAATTGTTGCTGTTCCCGCTTTTATAAACCATTGATATTTAAATAATTATTTACAAGCTTGGGCTTAATATGGCATTTTTCTTATAATTTTTGTACCTTTGCAACCCATTTTCGAAAAGAAATGGGTATCAACATATGACAAAAACCAGGATCCTTTTTATTACCCAGGAGATGGAACCTTACCTGGATTTATCCGGAATAGGTAGCCTGATCCAAAAACTTCCGGCTTATGCGCAGGACAGCGGAATGGAAATCCGCATTCTCATGCCCAGGTTTGGGGTGATCAATGAAAGAAGGCACCGGCTCCATGAAGTGGTTCGCCTTTCCGGAATGAACATCATCATCAATGACGATGATTTTGCATTAATCATTAAAGTTGCGTCTCTTCCAGGATCGAGGATCCAGGTATATTTTCTGGACAACGACGAATTCTTTAAGCGCAAATCGGTTTTTGAAGATGAAGCTGGTCAATTGCATGAAGACAACCAGGACAGGATGATCTTCTTTTGCAAAGGGGCTCTTGAAACGGTTAAGAAATTTGGCTGGCCTCCTGATATTGTACATTGCCATGGTTGGATGACCTCTCTCATCCCGTTTTATTTAAAATCCAGCTATAAAAACGATCCGGTATTCAAACATTCTAAGGTGGTTTTTTCGGTTTACGATCAGCAGATTGATAAGAGTTTTACCGATGATTTTCTTAAAAAGGCCGCCATCAACAATTTGAAACCCGATCAGCTGATGGCTTATAAAAACGGTACGGGCATTACCCTTGACAAAGGAGCCATCCAATACGCTGATGGTCTGATTCAGGGCAGTTCTTCACTCAATGACAACATCTTGTCTGCCATTCAGGCTTCTGAAAAACCATTCATAAAGACAGAAGGAGAAGAATATTTGCCTTCTTATTTGGACTTTTATAAGAATCTGGTCCAATAAGTCGTTAGTACAGAGTTGTTATCTCACATGAAATCGAAAGTTTTGAAAACTTATTGGCTCGCAGCTTGTGGATGGCTGAGTCTGCTTAACTTTTCATGCAATGAAATCGACTCTTTTGGTTCCGATTTACTGGATGGGGATTGGATATATGCCAAAGGAGAAGCCATTCATGAATTTACCATCGGACCTGCACCAGAAGATTCATTATTGACCTTTTACCAGTTTACCTCCATGGGAGCTTCTGGTTTTGTCAACATTTCATTTCCTTTGGGAAAAATGGAAGACCCTTTGTTTGGAAATTCTTCTGCTGCATTGGGTACCCAATTGCGTTTTGTTCCTACCCAAAATCTGGATTTCCTCAAAAGACCCATCGACTCAGTAGTATTATCCTTGCGCTATGATACGTCCTTGTTTTATGGTTTTTACCGTGAACCCATGCGCATTGCCGTTTATGGATTGGCGGAACCTTATCATACGGAATCCAAATATTATTCTAACCACTCGTTGAACTACAATACGGTTTTGCCATTTGGTAATTTGGAACAATACACTGCCAGCTTTGACAGCATTGAAATTCAGGAAGATACTTTGACGAAAAAACTGGCCCCACAATTGCGAATTCGTTTGGATACCGCCTTGTTTATGGGGATGCTGAGAAGTTTTCCCGATACAGTTTACTATGTCAGCGACAGTTTTACCAAGTCTTTCAATGGCCTGGCGGTGGTTTGTGAGGAGGGTAAGGGTTATTTATCTGTCTTACCGGAACATGGGGACAGTGAAATTCGCGTGTATTATAAAGATTCCACCGGTAGACAAACCAGTGCTGAATTTTTTATGAGCAGTCTGGCAGTCAAAACGCCCTACTACCAACGGAATCATGGTAACAGTCTTGCCAACCAATGTTTTACCAATAACATCTCGGGTGATAGTTTACTGGTCATTCAGGGCATGGGAAGTAGGGGCCTTCAACTTAAAATGCCTTATCAAGATCAATGGAATGGGAAATTCCTGAATCATGCAGTGTTGCATCTTACGGTGGCAGACCTTCCCGGACTGGATCTAAGCAACTTTCCATTACCTGATTTATTGGAAATCTTTGATGTGAGTTCGGGTACCCGGGTGGGCATTGACGATGTAGCCTTAGCGGCTGGTTCGCTAACGAGTTATAAAAGGGCCTTTGGAGGATACCCAATCGAAGAAACCATCAATGGGAAAACTTATTTTCATTATAAAATGAACATTACACGCCATTTTCAAAAATCGCAGAAGCTTCAGAATGGCTTAAACCTGGTCATCGCGCCATTTGCCAATCTCGAATCTCCTGCCCGTTTGGTATTGTTGGGAAGAAATCAGGGTGAAATGAGCGCACGAATCGAACTAACGTTTTCCGAGTAGCCATAAAATCACTTAATTTTACACATTCATGTGTGGCATCATTGCTTATTTAGGAAAGAAAAACGCATATCCGATATTGATAGAGGGATTAAAGCGCCTGGAATATCGTGGATATGATTCTGCCGGTATCGCTTTGTTGAATGGAGATCTGGACATCTATAAGAAAAAAGGAAAAGTTCAGGAATTATGTGATCACACCGAACCGCGGCATTTATCCGGCACGGTTGGAATGGGTCATACCCGTTGGGCCACTCACGGAAAACCAGACGACATCAATGCGCATCCACATCTTTCCGGAGATGGAAAATTGGCGATCATCCACAATGGCATCATTGAGAACTACAGCACGTTAAAAGAAGCTTTGTCCCGCTTGGGGCACCAGTTTCGCAGTGAAACGGATACTGAAGTTTTAATACACCTCATTGAAGAAATCAAACATCGAGAAAAATTACCCATCGAAGAAGCAGTTAGAAAAGCGCTAAGGAAGGTGGTTGGTGCTTATGCCATTGTGGTGATGGACCGCGATGAGCCCCATAAGTTGGTGGGTGCTCGTAAGTCTAGTCCTCTAGTGATTGGCTTGGGAGAACAGGAAAACTTTATTGCATCGGATGCAACCCCGATCATTCAGTATACCAACAAGGTAGTGTATTTGAATGATGAGGAAATTGCTGTGCTTACACCTGAAAAAGGTCTTGAAATTTCTACTATCAATAACGACGAACTGCAAGAACCTTTGATTCATGAACTGGACATGAGCATGGATCAATTGGAGAAAGGCGGATTCGAGCATTTTATGCTCAAAGAAATTTACCAACAACCACAAACCATTTCGGATTGCATGCGCGGTAGACTGAGTGCCACCGAAGGTTGGGTTCGATTGGGAGGACTCGAAGAACACATTAACCGGATCAGTAAAGCCAATCGCATCATCATCGCAGCTTGCGGAACTTCCTGGCACAGTGCTTTGATAGGAGAGTACCTGATCGAAGAATTGGCCCGGATTCCGGTAGAAGTTGAATACGCTTCTGAATTCCGATACAGGAATCCCATTTTGACAGAACACGATGTGGTCGTCGTCATATCTCAATCCGGCGAAACTGCGGATACGCTGGCTGCAGCCGAATTAGCAAAAGAGAAGGGGGCTCTGGTTTATGGTATTGTCAATGTGGTTGGGTCGTCCATTGCACGTTTGACGCATGCCGGTTCTTACATCCATTGTGGTCCGGAAATCGGTGTGGCCTCTACCAAAGCCTTTACAGGACAAGTGACCTTATTGACCCTGATGTCTTTGGTTTTGGGACATCGCAATGGAGCTCTGTCCAACAGCTACTACCATCAGTTGATTGCCGAGTTGGCCAACATTCCCGACAAAGTATCGCGTACCTTACAGCTTAATGATCAGGTGAAATACCTGGCCTCGGAGATCCAACAAAATAACAACGCTTTGTATTTGGGACGTGGATACAATTTTCCTGTCGCATTGGAAGGTGCCTTGAAACTCAAAGAGATTTCCTACATCCATGCTGAAGGTTACCCCGCAGCTGAAATGAAACACGGACCTATCGCACTGATCGATGACAATATGCCTGTGATTTTCATTGCGACCAATGTGAGTTCTTATGAAAAAATAATTTCAAACATACAGGAAGTAAAAGCAAGAAAAGGAATTGTAATCGCCATTGTAAAAGAAGGTGACCAGGAGATTACCAAGATGGCTGATCATTGTATTGAAATACCTGCTACCATAGATCCCCTGACACCCTTGGTTTCCGTGATTCCATTGCAATTATTGTCTTATCACATTGCCGTTTTACGAGGCTGTGATGTTGACCAACCCAGAAATTTAGCTAAATCCGTTACCGTAGAATAATCGATATGCCAAAAGAGAACATTCAGTTTACGTACAACACCTCTCAGATTGAGTTAATCATGCCAGAGTATGGCCGCAACATACAGGATTTGATCCTTTATTGTAAAGAAATTGCTGATCCGGTTTATCGTCAAAGGTTTGCGGAAGAAGTCATTGATTTAATGCACATCATTACTCCATACAATAAAAATATGGACGAGCATCGTACCAAGTTATGGCATCATTTCTTCAGGATAGCAGGATATGACATTGATGTCATGCCCACCAGTGGAGTGAAGCCTACACCGGAAGATGACCGTATGAGTCCACAAAAAATCGAATATCCAACCGGTACAGATAAATACAGGCATTATGGTAATTATGTCAACCAGATGATCGAAAAAGCCATGCAGCTTGAACCAGGTCCCAAGCGTGACGCCTTTACGCACATCATTGGATCGTATATGAAAATGGCTTTTAGAAACTGGAACAGGGAACATTATGTGAGTGATGATCTCATCAAAAATGATTTATTGCACATGTCCAATGGTCAGTTGACGATGGATGAAGACGTGCAATTTAATACGTTGGTAGATTCACAACCCCGAAACCAAAGACGGGTATTCAAATCGAATTATAAACAGAACTACAAGCACAAAAAAGGTGGAGGTGGCGGAAGTAACAACAAATACCGCAACAATAACAATAATCGAAGGAAAGGATGAACTAGGAGCAAAGCATACGAGATGCTTTGCGACATGAGCACCGACCAGTGAAGCTGGTAGATTGTGATAGAAATCACAATTTAGGAGCGTCCCAGTGACCGAGGTCATCGGTCCCGGTGATCTATCTAACCGGGAGCGAGCTCCTGCGAGTGAGCCCCGTGTCGGGCTCTAGCACGACAAGGAGCGATAAAAAATCACTCCATAGGGGCGAATCGTTCGCACCTGCGAACGACAACCACCTCAGCTAAAACCGAAGTTATAAATTTATCATTTTTGCAAATGGTGTTTAAAAGTTTGATAGGTTAAGCAACTTAACTCACAATTGACTCTAGGCTTCAATTAATATTTTTGTTCATTTGTTCCTACTTTCTTGCGACGATGTGAACCGAAATATGAGCGAGCGCCGTCGAGCGAAATATTGAGGCTAGAATGAATACCAAAATACAAAGTATTAGGGTGTACCATTATTAATTTTCGCAAGCAACTGCGAGCCACAGAAATTTTCGCCACACGCTGTACACTGACGAATTTTAGGAATTCATTATTCGATTTTATTGAATTTTATTTTTAAAACGATAAAATTGGATTATATCAATTTTATGAAACTGCAAAGCAAAAGAGTAGGCTAATCGTAATTGGGATCATTCACTATTCCGACAAATCAATCCAAGTACCTCTAAGGCATTTACTGTTTATCCAGTTTTAATTTTGGATAGCCAACTTCTTCATCGGAGGACAATCCACCTTATCCTTCTTATTAAAACCATCAAAGATTTTAAAATGGTAACTCAGTCGCAAGCCTATTGATTGAATGTGGTTCAGATAAAAATAATGAATATCATCACCTTTAAGAGGGATACTCAACCTTTTTAAATAATAAGCTTCGATCTCAAATTTTAAATACTTGTATCCAAGTATGACCATCCCTCCGGTTTCATTATAAGTAAATTTTTGCTTACTCGTAAAATCGCGCATAAGTTCTTTATAATATAAGTTGCTTACGATATGTTGGCTTAAACCTGCACCTATTTTCCATTTGTCGTTCAGGTAAAATGCAAGAGTAAATTGATTTTTAATATAGTTATAGTGAAAAAGTAAATCATCAAAAGCGCCCGTACCCAGAGGACTTCCTCTAACATCCTTATGAGTAAAATCACAACCCACATGAAGGTAAAATTTCTTGAATACTATTTGTTTTAAATTTATTCCAACCAAGGGACTACTGTTTCCAAATCCTTTGTTTAATAAAACTAATCTAATACTTGACCCATTAACCACTTTTTGAAAATCATATCCCAACACTGGAGCAATATAGGTTTGCGATTGAAGACAAGTGAGTTCTGCAATCACGATGACAAAGTTAAGAATAAATGATTTCAACTTAATCATTGGGGAATCCTATAAAGATATTAAATTAAGCTCATGCGGTTTAATTAATTTAATTCTATACTAACAAACGTTAGCACCTAATAGGAAAAGGAGTAACCATGAGAGGTATTTTGAAACCCTTAAAGGAATAAATAGACGGTTTAATCCATGCAAAAAATGTACCTTTGTACACATTGAATTGAAGTTTTTAGAAATTGCTTTCTTATGCTTGATCCGGAACAATTAACTATTGCCCAGGCCTCAGCCAGGCAATGCATTGAAATTGAAGGCAATGCTGTGATGAGTCTTCTGGACAGTTTGCAGGGCGATTTTGTCTCTGTGATTGATGCTTTGCATCACATGAAAGGGCGGGTAGTGATCACCGGTATAGGTAAAAGTGCTATCATCGGACAAAAAATTGTCGCCACACTCAACTCAACCGGAACACCTGCTTTGTTTATGCACGCTGCTGATGCCATTCATGGTGATCTGGGGATGATCCGTCGTGAAGATATTGTGTGGTGTATTTCAAAAAGTGGAGAAACCCAGGAAATCAGATCTTTGATTCCTATGCTCAAAACACTGGGTTCTCAATTTATCGGTATGGTATCCAACAAAGAGTCTACCCTGGCAAGACAAGCAGATTTTGTTCTGCATACTCCTGTCCCCTTTGAAGCGGAACCCAATAATCTGGCACCTACAGCCAGTACCACTGCACAGGTGGCTTTAGGTGATGCCGTGGCTGTTGCATTGATGGCCCTCCGCGGGTTTACGCCTTCCGATTTCGCCTTGTACCATCCTGGTGGAACTCTTGGTAAACAACTCTACCTGAAAGTTCAACACATTTATCCTCTACATGAAAGGCCTTTTGTCAAAAGGGAAACCCCGCTTCGGGATGTAATTTTAGAAATGACCGGAAAACGGCTCGGTGTAACGGCTGTGCTCAATGATGAAGGAGTTCTGGAAGGGATTATTACCGATGGAGATCTACGCAGGATGTTGCAGAAAACCACTTCCATCGAAGCCCTTACGGCGTCTGACATTATGAGCCAAAATCCAAAAGTCATCGAATCAGACACCTCAGCCCAGACTGCTTTTCAAATGATGCGCGAGAACAATATCTCCCAGTTGCTGGTTGTTCATTCAGGTGAATATGTTGGGGTGGTACACATTCATGATTTAATCAAAGAAGGAATTTTATAATCCATGTTTTTTCCAATTGGTGACGATAACATTCGCGGAGGCAGCAAACCTTTGTTTTCCTATAGTTTAATTCTGATCAACGTCCTGGTATTTTTATACGAAAGTGTACTGAATCATCCACAAGCAGAAGCTTTTGTTTTTGAATTCGGGAATATCCCCATTGAGCTTTTATCGGGAATCGATCTTTATACCTTGATGACTTCTATGTTTTTACATGGCGGATGGATGCATCTGATAGGCAATATGCTGTTCTTATGGGTGTTTGCCGACAATGTTGAAGCAATCATCGGTACTTTCAATTTCATCTTGTTTTATATCCTGGGAGGTGTCGCAGCAACCCTCATTCATGCGCTTTTTAATCCAATCAGTGAAATTCCAGTAGTCGGAGCCAGTGGTGCTATTTCTGCCGTGATGGGGGCCTATCTGGTAATGTTTCCGGCTTCGAGAATCCGGGTGTTTATTGTATTTCTTTTGACGTCTGCACAAATACCTGCCCTTTTGTTTTTGGGGATATGGATATTACAACAGACTGTGGCCGGCGTTGGTTCCTTGGGCCTGGGCACCGAGGAACAGGGTGGGGTAGCCTGGTGGGCCCATATTGGAGGGTTTGCATTTGGTCTTGTCGCAGGATTGTTTGCCCGCAGCAGTTACCGCAATCGCTATCGTTACCTTCACGATGACGATGATAGAAACCTTGATTAGATTGCATTTCCTACTTGAATCACATTTTTGGACCAGCAAATAAAGCTTTGTTGCGAAATTTCAGCGCTCCCGTATACCATAGACAAGTTGTAATTCGTCTAATGATAATCCTTAATCACCATAATGGCCACGCGAATTCCCTTTATTGAATTGAATCGTGACAAAATTTATTTGTTTGCACTTTATTTATTTGTAATTGTATTGCCTTTGTCCAATGCGGGTATATCCATAGCCGTGTTTTTACTGATTTTTTCATGGCTGATCTCCGGCAGTTTTAGGGACAAATGGAAAAAACTCATTTCACTCCGGTTTCCTCTCATCTTCTGTTGCATTCCTTTGGTGTATCTAATGGGCAGCCTTTACACCGATCATCCTGAGATTGCACTAAAAGAAATCATCCGATCCTTGTATTGGATTGCTTTTCCTGTTGTCATTTCCACCTCCAGACCCCTTCATCCGAAAGAGGCGCATCGTCTCATTAATTTGTTTTTATTCTCTGTTACCCTGGCGGCCCTGGTCATTGCCGTAAAATTGACATGGCCAGAAAACTTTCACCTGCAAAATTTCCGTGAAGCTTCTTTGATCGACCACATCCCATATTCCTATCAGCTTGCTTTTGCTATTTTCTTGCTGATCGATAAAATTTTTATTCAAAAGCTAACAGATGTTAGTATTGGAAAAAAAATCCTATGGGTTGCCTGGGTGCTAATGCTAACGACAATTTTATTGATTCTGAAATCGTTTACGGGCTATTTCTTTTTTGCTGGAGCGGCTCTGGCGGGATTACTGTTTGTTATCTTGTATTATCCAAGATATCGGGCCATTGTGATGGTCATTCTTTTGATGCTGGTCATGGCTCCGTCGGTCTACATTTACCGTTGCATTCATTTCTTTTACCAGGTACCAAAGTTTACTCCGGAAAATATAGAATGGAAGACACACTATGGAAAGCCGTATCATCACGATTTTCAGGATAAATTGAAAGAAAATGGGCAATATGTGAATTTGTTTATATGCCATGAAGAATTGCGCGAAGCATGGAACCAAAGAAGTGCAATCCCTTATGACTCGGTATGGAATGGGCAGGACAGTATTAAGTGGGTCATCCACCGTTACATGACCAGTTTAGGTTTGCGAAAAGATCGTGATGGTATTCACCAACTGACTGAGCAGGACATACGAAATATTGAAAAAGGTCTTGGCAATCACATCTATCAGAATTATCGTTTGGGCATTTATCCCAGAATTTACGAGACCATCTGGGAAATCGATGGATATCTTCAGACCGGAGATCCAAACCGGAAATCTTTTGCGCAACGCATTGAAATGTATCGCGTATCGTGGGCTGCCATCAAAAAATCACCTATGATTGGTTATGGCACTGGTGATGCAGCCACCGCTTTGGTAGAACAAGCACGGTTACAGGGTTCTCGAATGGACCCCGGAGAATTTCGCAGCCCACACAACCAATATCTCGGGTATTTGATAAAGTTTGGTCTGCTGGGTACTTTTTTCATTTTTGCAGCCTTATGGTTACCTTTCATCTATTGGAAGGCCTATCGGACATTCCCCATCTTCGTTTTGTTTGCTGGCTTGTGGTTTGCCAATTTCGGAGAGGGCAATCTGGAAAGTTTTATTGGGATTAATTTCTTTGGCATTTTTTACTGTCTGTATCTATGGGCAATGCCGGATAGGTTTAACCATTGAAACCCATTACCAGGATACCTCATGGACCCTTGACAAAAATAGGTCCGCAACCTGAATAACCCTCCTCGGCTTATCTTTGAGCTAAATTTTTAAGTTCATGTCTTCTGACCCATTTGAATCCGTCCGCCAGATGCTTGCTGATGTCGAACAGGTGGCCATTGCCGATGCGGCTAGCCTGGAAAGCTTTCGGCTGGAATACCTCGGATCAAAAAACAGGATAAAACCTATGTTTGGTTTGATGGGACAAATTTCGACAGACCGGAAAAAAGAATTTGGGCAATTACTGAATGAGCTCAAAAATAGAGCTGAAGAAAAATTTGAAGCCTTTAAAGAAAAACTGGTCAATCCGTCCAATGCCGCTCAGCACATTCCTGACTTAAGCTTGCCTGCGATAAACCTGCACCGGGGCAGAAGACATCCGATCTCGCAAGTCATGGACAGGATTGTGGATATTTTTACTAAAATAGGTTTTGAAGTCGTGGAAGACCGGGAAATGGAAGATGACTGGAACAATTTTACGGCCCTGAACACACCAGATGATCACCCGGCGAGAGACATGCAGGATACCTATTATCTGAAAGACCTTCCAGGACTTTTACTGAGAACCCATACGTCTTCGGTTCAGTCGAGGTTTATGACGAGCAACACCCCACCCATTCGCATTCTGGCTCCGGGTAGGGTATACCGGAATGAAACCATCTCTTCGAGATCCCATTGCCAGTTCCATCAGGTTGAAGGATTATACATTGACAAAGGAGTGACCATGGCGGATTTAAAACAGACTTTGTTGTTTTTTGCCAAGGAAATGTACGGGCCGGACATAAGTATCCGGTTAAGGCCGTCCTATTTTCCATTTACTGAGCCATCTGCCGAAATGGACATTTACTGGGGACTTCAGAATGAAACCGACTATCGCATCACCAAAGGAACCGGATGGCTAGAAATTCTGGGTTGCGGTATGGTAGACCCTGCCGTCCTCAGCAATTGCGGCATTGACCCAGAAGTTTATTCGGGATTTGCTTTTGGGATGGGCATCGAACGCCAGGCCATGCGGCAATTTATGATTCCGGACATCCGTTATTTTTTTGAAAACGATCTCCGCTTTTTACAACAATTTTAATCCATCCGGACCTTCATTTTCTGATCTATGAAAAAAGCAAGTTTAGCCAAGGGAACCCGGGATTTCCTGCCTTTGCAGGCCAAAAGAAGGAAATATATTTTTGATACAATTGAGCGGCATTTTCAATCTTTTGGTTATCAACCACTCGAGACGCCAGCAATGGAAAATCTCGATACTTTATTGGGTAAATATGGAGACGAAGGAGACAAACTGCTGTTCAAGATTCTCAATAGCGGTGATTTTATGGGCGGTTTGGAGAATGATACATTATCCCAAACCGATTCTGGAGCTTTAGCCCTCAAAATTTGTGAAAAAGGTCTGCGGTATGATTTGACAGTACCTTTTGCCAGGGTGGTGGCCATGAACCAACATGCCATCGGTTTTCCTTTCAAACGCTACCAGATTCAACCGGTATGGCGTGCTGACCGTCCTCAGCGCGGACGTTACCGGGAATTTTACCAATGTGATGCCGATGTAGTGGGATCTACCTCTTTGATGTACGAAGCTGAATTGATACAATTATACGATCAGGTATTTAATGCCCTGGGCATTCCCGTAACCATTCACCTCAATCATCGCAAGATTTTAGAAGGCATGGCAGTCCAACTGGGTATTGGTGAGCAGTTTATGGCAATGACCGTTGAAATTGACAAACTGGACAAATCTGGTCCTGAAGCGCTGGAGGCATCCCTGGGTAAACTGGGTATACTCCCGGATCAGTGTCAATGGTTGCTTCAGCAATTGAAGGAAGAAAAAACGGAAAATTTCAGGTACAATGAAATTTCAGAAAAAGGCGTCAATGAAATCAACCAGGTCATGGGTTTTAACCAAAACTATCCCATGTGCAATAAACTGGTTTTTGATCCTTCGTTGGCACGAGGTTTAAGTTATTACACCGGTTGCATTTTTGAAGTTAAACCCTGCAATGTACAAATGGGAAGTTTGGGAGGTGGAGGACGATATGATGAATTGACGGCCGTTTTTGGTTTGAAAGGGATTTCAGGTGTCGGAATCAGCTTTGGCGCAGATCGGATTTACGATGTCCTGACGGAGCAGAATGGATTTCCAGGGCGCCTTGGGCACGACTTGAAAGCTTTATTTTTAGTATTGGAGGAAGCATCATTGGGTTATGCTTTTCAACTGGCAGGTCAGCTAAGACGGTCAGGAATTCCGGTTGATGTGTATCCGGAAGCCCACAAATTGAAAAAACAGTTTCAACATGCTGAGCGTCTGGAGGTTCCTTATGTGGTCATTGTTGGATCGCAGGAAATGCAAGATGGAACAGTAACCCTTAAAAATCAGTTGAATGGCGACCAGAAGGTGCTGACGGCACATGAACTGGCTGATTACCTGGTTAAGCATAGTTAAAGCCCCATGGAGAAGAAAATGGGAACCCCAAAACCACGGTTTTAACAGGCCAACAAAATACATATTAAATATTTACATAATATGTATTAACATTGTATTTGAGTCGTTAACGTTTTATTTTGAATACAATGGTTTATCTTTGTGATCCTTTTGCATTTAGATATGTTCTTTTTGGCGTATATTTAAGATGTTTTCGAAATGCCTAAGGACCGAACCGAATCAATTCCGGATCATCCATGAATCAAGTAAAATATCTGTTATCTGCGTTGCTATGGATATGCCTGGTGCAGTCTGCATCTTCGCATTCAGGAATTGCTGGGTGGATGAACGATAAGGTGCCAACGCATCATCCGGACCTGATGAATGATATCATCGTTTCCAGACTCCAGGCATTGGAATGTCTTGTGACACCACGAATAGAAGATGATGTCATCGATCAGGTAAAGCGATTTATCGGCCGTGACCGAATGCGAGCCATGGATATTCTACACCGCACAGAGATTTATTTTCCTCTCATAGAGCGAATTTTTGGAGAATATGGACTTCCTAAAGAACTCAAATACTTGACCATCGTCGAGTCTTCCCTGGTGATCAATGCTAAATCACGTGTAGGAGCCGCCGGTCTGTGGCAACTTATGCCGGCAACGGCAAAAATATTGCAATTGCGAGTTGATGAAAAAATGGATCAGCGACTGGATCCGGTNNATCCGGTTTTATCCACACATGCAGCAGCGAGATATTTCAAAACATTATACGGCCTATTTGGAGACTGGTCTCTGGTATTGGCAGCCTACAACAGCGGTGAGTACCGGATCAAACGAATCTTGCAAAACAGCAATAAAAAGGATTTCTGGAGCATTCGTGGCAGTTTGCCACGGCAAACCCAATTGTTTGTCCCGGCTTTTATTGGGGCAAGCTATTTTGTTGAGTATTCAGAAATTCACGAGATGGTTCCCTCTTCTGAAATTGTTGAAAGTCAGCGTTTGTCATTTGCCAAAATTTTTAAAGAAGTCAATCTGAAAGATCTGTATCGGAAAACAGCCATTAAGCCTGAAATTTTTAAGTTGTTCAATCCAGGGTATAAGAAACCACTCATTCCTGCCAGCACCAAGGGATATTCCATCAGTTTGCCAGACAGTTTGATGGTTGAATTCATTGATTATTACACTTATCAAAACCGTAAAAACCAAACCATGGCAGAGCCCCAATGGGTATTAAATGCCGAAGGTTTGAGCGATGCAGAAATTATTTCATTTACCCGGCCAGCCATTAGCTATCCCGACAATATTCAAGTTGTCCAGGCACAAACAGTGCAGTTGGATTTTGATTTTACACCCAGTCCATCCTCAGAACTGGAAATTCCAAAGAGCAAACCCAAACCGGTATACACTTATCACATCGTCGGTCATCGCGAATCCTTATTTGATATAGCCGAAGACTACCGCATAAGTCTGGAAGATCTGCTTTCCTGGAATGATTCAATTTCTATTGATCATATCAATACGGGTGCTGTTATCCGAATACTCCAGCAACCGCCAGTGGATAACCATGAGTCCTCCAGAATTATTTCTTTAAGCGACTGGAGATAAGCAAAAGCAAGATTTACATTTAGGTCAATTTTAACAGAACCCGATTATTTATTTTGTAATCGAGGTATATACACTAACGAACGTTCGTGTTACGAAGATGTCGGGGCTCTGTCCCTACCTTTCAGAATATTCGATGAATGACTCCTGGGTATTGCGCTGTGTTGCAAATGTGAATCACAATTGTCTCATATGATTGTCCCTAATTTGAATCATATCATTAAATGTGTGGAACTCATGTATGCAGGTATAAATTTTGGAATTAAAAAAATTGAACCAACCCACAATGATTCTGATTCAGGGAATGCCGCTTTTGAATACAAAAATAAATGAAAAAAAAATGGATGGAGTTCAAGTAGATTGCATCTAAGTCAATCCCAATGGAATTTTTAAGGCATGTAATAAACTCATGCTTTTCGCTTCACTAAAATCTTATCCACCCTTTGCCCGTCTTTATCGACAACTTCCATTTCGTAGTGGTCAATATCAAATCGATCGCCTACTTTTGGTAAGGTACCGCTCAGGTGAATGATGTATCCTGCTACTGTGGTGAATTGATCCATCATGTCTTCCTCTAATTCAATTTCGAAATACTTCATAAAATCAATAATGGAATATTGACCATCCACCAACCAACTGGTATCGTCGCGTTGTACGATTTCATACTCTTCCTGATCGAGTTCAGTTACATCGCCCACCAAAGCATCTACTACATCATCCATCGTCACAATACCCATGGTAACACCAAATTCATCCACTACCATTCCATAATGGATTCGGCGCTGCTTAAACAATTCAAGCACCTTGTAGGCATACATGTTTTCATTGATGTACAAAGGCTCCTTAACATAGTTTCGAATGTTGAAATCTTTTTCAATGGTTGGAGAAAAGAGATCTTTCAACAACACAATACCAACAATGTTATCGGTATCGTTACCCTCACAAACCGGGTAGGCAGAATGTTTTTCTGCGTTGATTTTTTCGCGAATGGTATTCCAGCTGTCTTCTGTACTAAAAAATACCATGTCATTCCGATGGGTGAATAAAGTATTTACTTTACGATCTCCCAATTCGAATACGCGTTCAACAATGTTCTGTTCAATGTCCTGGATCTCTCCTCCTTGTGCACTTTCTTTAATGATCGATTTGATTTCCTCCTCAGAAACTTTGCTGGACGCCATTTTACGAATTCCGATTAAACGTAGAAGGAGGTCATTCGATACGGAGAGTAACCAAACAAAAGGAGCTGACAAAGTCGCTACTAAACTCATAGGCCTTGCCAATAACATGGCAATGGGCTCCGGATAAGTCATGCCAATTCGTTTCGGGAGCAATTCTCCTAATATGATGGATAAAAATGTAATGAACAATACCATGGTGACCACCGCGATGTTGTACGCCATAGGACGTAACCCGACAAACTTACTGATGAATTCTGCAAAATCCTGCGTTAGATTTTCGCCACTATACACCCCCAACAAAATTCCAATTAAGGTAATTCCTATCTGTACCGTTGAAAGAAACCGCGTAGGATGTTCGGAGAGATCCAATGCTGCCTGAGCTCCATTTTGGCCTTTCTTTTTGGCTTGTTCCAGCTTAAATCTCCTCGAGGAGATCAATGCCATTTCCGTCATGGAAAATATCCCATTGAGCAAAATCAGGCCGATAATGATTAAAAATTCCAAATTTCTGTGATGAAAATTCCACCCCCGACCGCAAATATCGGAATACTTTTGCGATTTTTCCTGTGGAGGCTGTTGACCGGGTCCAGAACACGATGCATCCACCGGTAAAATGGTGAAAAAGTAAAAACCTCGTGGGTTAAGGGAGGGGGCAAATTGGGTGGTTTTCGCGACTTGGGTGCACCTTCTCATTCCTCCAGGTAAACACCGTCGCCGTTGGATAATATTACCTTATGCTCCAAATATTTCAGGATGCGCAACAGCAAAAAAATGCATCTTTGCGTGGCAAATCAACGATTTATGGTTCAAATTGATCAGATCATTGCCGTGAGTGGAAAAAGCGGCTTATTTCGGCTGGTAAGTACTAAATCCAACGGACTCATTCTGGAAGATCTGGAAACCGGAAAGGTCAACTTTTTTTCAGCAAGGACAACCCAATTTTCACCACTCGAATCCATTGGCATTTTTACCCTGGCTGACAATATACCTTTAAAAGAAATTTACCAGCGATTTGCAGACCAGGAATCCAATCATTCAATACCGGACGAAAAAGCGAATGATCTGGACTATAAAAGCTATTTCGAACAATTAATCCCTGAATACGATCGATACCGCGTGCATGCCAAAGACATGAAAAAGTGTTTGAAATGGTACCGTCAACTCAACTTAAACAACTAGGATTTATCCATCATAGCACCGAAGCAGCAACTGATGGAGAGCAGGAAGGCGTAGTTTCAACTACCGATTAAGCATGTACAAAGGAAAAAAAGTCATCGTGGTATTGCCGGCCTATAATGCCGAATTGACGCTCCAGCAAACCCTGGATGAGATTCCTATGGATCTGGTGGACGAATTGATTTTATGTGATGATGCCAGTAAGGATGGGACCTTTGAATTGGCCAAAAAATTGGGAATTAACCATTGTATACGCCACGAAAAGAATCTGGGTTATGGGGGCAATCAGAAAACCTTATATCGAAAGGCTTTGGAACTGGGTGCTGAGATCATCATCATGTTGCATCCCGATTACCAATACACACCCAAACTCATTCCCAGTATGGTCAACATCATTGGGGAGGATTTGTATCCAGTTGTGTTGGGTTCGCGAATTCTCGGTAAAGGTGCATTGAAAGGGGGAATGCCATTTTACAAATTTATGTTCAACCGCATGCTGACCATGTTTGAAAACTGGATGGTGGATTATAAATTATCAGAATACCATACAGGCTATCGGGCGTTTTCCAGGAAAGTACTCGAGCAAATTAATTTCCAGGACAATTCGGATGATTTTGTTTTTGACAATCAGATGTTATCACAAATCATTTACAAAAAATTTTCCATAGCGGAAATCAGTTGTCCGACAAAATATTTTGATGAGGCATCCTCCATCAATTTTCAACGCAGCGTAAAATACGGTTTAGGTGTCTTGACGGTGAGTATTAAGCATTTCTTGCAAAGAAATAAGATTTGCCGATTCGACATGTATCGTTGATGACTCAATCTTTTTGAAAAACGGCAATGAGAGACAATCCCATCCAGTGGTGTAAAAGTTTATCAAGGCCCTTAACAACTGGCATCATGTATTCAAATTGTCGGATTTGCCAGGAAGGAATGTGCTTAAACTTAAAACATTTTGCAAACAACCACCATCCCAGTATCCCGAGTGCATTAAAGTAAGTCAGGTGTATTAACCGGCCATCGTGTTCATCAAACAATGCCTTCAGTTGGTTTGGTGTATATCTTCTGTAGTGTTGCATGGCTTTATCCAATGAACCAAACAACCCGGGATATGCCGGTACCAGGAGAATGAGACAACCTTGTGATGGCAGACATCGAAGCATATTTGATATGGCGGCCTGGTCGTTCTCGATGTGTTCCAATACGTTGATGGCCACAAGTGTTTGATATTCATTATTCTTTCCGGATAGCTTATCATGAATATCGTCTTGCTCAACATTGAAGTCCAAAATGGCATTGAGTGACAGGTTTCCTTGAAACCGGCTGGACAGCCTTTCTCTACATACAGGTTCAGGATCGGACAAGCTAACGGATGTTAGTTTCGCTAACAAGTGATGTGAAATGTTACCGATTCCACTCCCTATTTCCAATACAGGCGAAACCATCCAAGGTTCAACTGAACGATAAATATAATGATTGAATTTCCTGGCTTCTGATAAAGTCAACAGGGTCCGTAAACCGGAGGGGGACAGCGCGTGCAAGCGCGAACTATCTTTTCAACAGACCATCCATGATCATTCTGGTCATCGCCTTGATCTGGTCGGAAGAGTATTTTGTACCCCTTCCGGATTGGATTTTTCCACGCAATGCGGAAACAATCAACGTACAAGCAACCTCCGAATTGTAATTGACTAATTTCTTTGAGGACACTCCTTTACGCAGCAGTTCAGCCAATAAGTCTTCCTGCACTTTCATTTGCTTTTTAAACGATTTGTCCAGATTGCCTTCTAAATGCCTGGATTCAGTAAAACAAGCTTGAACGGAAGAACTGTTTTCTGACTGGAATTTTGCAAACTGGTCAATATAGGCTTCTATTTGGGCAACTGCAGTTTTTTGCGAATTAACAGCCTCCTGAATGCTTTGAGTTAAAGATTTTAGGGTTTCCGAACAAATTGCATGAAGGAGATCTTGTTTGGAGGTGAAGTGATTGTATATGCTTGCAGCTTCAATTCCAGCTTTATGGGCAATATCTCGCATAGAGGCTCCACCAAAGCCATTTTGATTAAAAAGAACAATCGCTACATCCTTAATTTTCTGCCTGGTCATTGTAAAAATTTTAATTAACGTCAAACTTATTAAAAAAAAATCGTGCATGGTTATTCCATGCACGATTTTTTATCGTAAAAAATGAATTTGCATTATTTCAGATGGCTAACATGACTCATGATACCGCTCTTGATGTTAGCCGCTTTATTCTTATGCCAGGTATTGTTTTTGCCTAATTTGTCTATCATACTAACGACTTTAGGTAAAAACTTTTCGGCATCTGCCTTAACTTGCATTTCACGTAATTTTTTAATGGCGGTACGGGTAGTTTTCTTAAAATAGCGGTTGGCTATCCTACGAACGATGTTTTGGCGGATGCGTTTAAGTGCTGACTGATGATTTGCCATAAAGCCTTGTATTTTTAAGGACCGCAAAGATAATAAAAGAGCTGAATACTTAAACGATTTCTTTTAAAAAAATTATCTAACATCCTCATTTTGCCCAGGTTATAAAGAATGAACCGTCGGATTTAACCATATTTCGGTGTGAAATGGGCTTGTAAAGAATTCAATTGGAACATCTTGTAGGTCTATTTGGATTGGCTCAATCGCATAAGCACCCAGGTTTCAAAAACGGTAAACAGCAAATAGCTTACTCCCAAAGGGATAGCCAGTTGCCTGGGTACCAGGGTCAGTGCCTTAACCAAAGCGAATACCAGCATGGAGAGTAAAACAATTTTGAAGAAAACCGAAACCATAAACACCCTCGTAAACAAATATGGATTGGAGGATTGGATGGTTTTAACGGCTACAAAATACATGGTAATGGTGAAGCCTATAAAAAATCCAACCAACAGCAAATGGGCTACCTGGAGACCGTTAGAACCGCTTTTTCCAGTACTGAAATAGCCGATTACAAAACTGGACACAGAAGTCAGTGCCAACCACATAAAGAATTGCAAGGGCTTCATTTTTCCAATTTTTTGAGGTCGTAGTAAAGCCACACCAATTGCATGAACAGCATCAACATGCTGAGTCCTGCAGTCCACAATGGCTTCTCCAAGGCCATTTTGCGATCCAGCCATTTGCCTGCCCATGCAGCCAGTGCGATTGAAATGAATATCTGTGTCGCAAGGCCAGAATACCGGAGTGCTTTATTCCCTTTGAGGTCAAAACGGCTCATGCTGTTCGGAGATACCTACATTTTGATGGTATCCGGTTTGATGACCGGATTGACGGTAGCCGATGGATTTGCCTTATGTGTTACATGCATTTTACTGGTTACGTTGAACTTTGCTCCAGGACTGACAGCCAGTTTATCGGTATTGATCTCTCCATCAACAATGGCGGTCTCTTTGACCTGTAGCAAGTCATCAATATGTATCACGCCTTTGAATCGTCCTTCAATCATGGCGTTTTGAGCCTTTATTTCACCTTCAATACTGCCTTTTGGGCCGATGATTATCTTTCCTTTACACACCAGAGTCCCTTTGAGGAATCCATCAATGCGAATATCACTTTCAGCCTGAATATTCCCTTCCACTATGGTTCCCACTACCAAACTGTTGAGTGCCCCTTGTGTAACCGGCCCTCCGGGTGCATTTCGTTGAACTTCTTCTTTAGCGCTCTTATTTCCAAACATAGTCTATTGTTTTTGGTGGATAACAAAAGTACAGAAAAAATAAGTCCCCACTATGCACTAAAACAAAAAAGCCCTACAGAACAGCAGGGCTTTACTATTCTTTAACGACAATTCATTTTAGAAATTCGGACAATAGATACCCCGACGCTCCGGACCACAAACATTATAGATGAAAGACAATTCAAATGAATTGTTACCGGCATTGGCGTTGCGCAAACTTGAAGTATTGATGTCATAACTCAAACCAAATCCATATTTCTGATAATCAAATCTGGCAGATAAAATTAAAGCATCCATATGCAATCCAGTGGAATTTGCGTCTTTGTATTTATTCGCTAAACGGGACCATAATCCCATTTGAAAAGAACTTTCATTGGTTCTGGATTGACCTGACCCAAATCGGAAACTGGTACCCGCATTCAATTGGAAAGAAGGCCCTTGGAAAAAAGTCACAAATCCCGGAATGATGGCACTTTTGCGATTGAGGCGAAAAACCCCTCCTCCATGAATGGTTAGTTTGGAATACAAGGGTGCTGGTATATAACCTGGAGTACCTTCTTCAATATTGTTTTGCAGGGGTTCATTCAGATGACTTAATGCACCGCCAACATAAAAGTTATTGTGTTTATCCAAAACACTGAACCACAACACACCTACCGATACATCTGCAAACAAGAAACTTGGATCAAAAATGGCAAGGTCTTTTGTACCGTTTGGATCAACCCCACTACTGGTAATCTGGCTACCCCAAATGGCATTATGAAACTTTACCCCCCTTTGATTGAGGCCAGCTTCAGCACCAAATACCAAGTAATTGGAGGATGTCCTTGTCCCAGACATACGCTTACTGTATGAGCCCGATAACTTGAATTGCAAAGTGCTAAAATCAAGAGATCCTGCTTTATCTCCCCAAAATGTACCACCAAAGCCAAAATAATCATATCGGCCTACCGGTATCTTTTGATCAAATGACAGGTTGTACGTATTGAAAGAGTTGCTGAAACCTAATATGGGAGCCCATTGATTGCGGTAGTTCGCTACAAACCGCATCTTACAATTCATCACCCCCGTCAACGCAGGGTTGAGATTGGTGGGGGACATATAAAATTGAGAAAAATGGATGTCCTGAGCGCTTACTTGTAAGCCGATCAATATCAAAAGCAAAGTGGATAATCGCATCATACCTACTACAATATAAGAGGATAAATTTACTGCCTTTCCAACAAATAACATTCCCATTTTCATAATTTTTATTAAATTTAAAAAATTGCAATACTTAACCGCTTAATCTACACGCATTACTGCACCAAACTTATGAATCAGGAGGTCGTCGTATTCATTGGCTTTATCAAACAAATTGTTGAAAATGAGCTGCCCGTTCTCAGGTTTAAAGGAATGATCAAAAACCTGTAAGGAAAGAACGATGTCCCGATTCACTATACTGAAACTAAGACCCTCCAACAGGTAATTTTGCTGCAACAGGAAAATATAAATTTCTCGAATTCCGTCTTTTGGCAGTGAACACATGTAGGCATCTCCAGCGATCATTCCGGATTCTTCATGATAAGAGAGTAAAATCTTGGCCGAACCGCGTTCAACCTCCCAGTTGTATGGTCCTCTTCGGGTCAGGCTTACATCGTATCCCATTTGTAAGAGGCAGGTTTCAATTTCCAGTCGGATTCCGGAAGGACTGTATTCTTCAATTTGGGAGATCATCTGAATTCTGGCACCGCAAAATGGGCAGTATTTCTTTTCCTGGTTAGGTTCAAAAACAATATTGGCACAGGATATACAACGTACTCCCAATTCCTTTTTGCCGGCAGAAAATTCCTCCAATGCCTGTTGTAAATACCGTGCTGGTAAAGAAAAGCCAATGCTCTGTCCGTTTTGAATGATAAAGGTATTCACTCCGAGTACTTCTCCTTTGTCATTGATCAAAGGTCCACCACTGTTTCCAGGATTCAATGCCGCATCGTGCTGAATGTAAAACAATTCGTTTTGTTGGTGGACCGTGTTGGAAATGATCCCCTGGGTAGCGGTGTATTTTAATCCGAAGGGATGGCCAACGGCCAGTACCGGATCTCCTTGCCGGTAATCATCGTTGACATGCAGCGGGACATTTTGTACACTGCCCGCCACCGGGGCCTGTATAAAAGCCAGGTCATATTTTGGATCCAGGTACCTTACTTTACTTTTAAGCCGTTTAACACCCATTCCTTCAATGACCACTTCCTTATTGTTTCGCACCACATGCTCATTGGTTACAATCAATCCGTAATCTCTTAAATAAAATCCCGTGCCGACTGAAAAAGGAGTAGCAATCTGTATGACAATGTCTTTATACTGTTCGATCAATCCTCTCATTTCAATGGCAAATTTTTAATAAACCACAACAAGGATTTTAACACACTGGTCAATTCTTCATCTTCAATGGAAGAAGCAGTTGGCAAATCCGGGAAATTTTTTTTGTGTAACGATAAAATTTCTTCTATGCGTTGATTAATTCGGGATTTTGAAAGTTTGGTTCTGTCTTTTGAAAAGTAGTTAACATTAAATCCAAGTTTTTGAAAATAATCCTGTTCCACAATTTCAAAGTACAAATGCATCAAGTCATGATCAGGACCCGGTAGAGCAAAATTATACATGCAATATCCAGCAATGTAGTTGCATATGGCCAAACAAACTTTATCATGTTTGTTTTCTTCATACCATTTATAGGTTTGCAATTCAGATTCAATGAACTGAGCTACCACACTATGGTTTGCTGGACTGGTAATACCAAATGTTGAGACCACTTCATACATTTCTTTGTACAAATCTGCATCGGACATGGCTTCCAGTTCTTTCAAACCATTTTGCAATACAAAAATTTTATCTTCCAGCCTTTCAGGTGCCAATGAAAAATATTGCAAGTGTATTTTCCCCAACTTATCCATCAGCAGACCTTCGGGCTTCACCAGATAGTCAATGGAATAAAACACCGATAGATAAGCGTAAGTCAAAGCACCCTGATATCTCTTTGGATTTAGACTGCCTAATAAATCGGTAGCATGAAGACTCGATAATTTCTCCCGAACGAATTCCATTTTGGTGTGAATCAGTGTTTCCTCCAGCTTTCTGACATGCTGATTGCCCAGGGGCTCGAGGTACTCAAATTCATGTAACATCAAATCGTCTTCCTTATCCGATTGTACTGCCAGTTCTTTAAGCCCGTAATACAATTTGTATGGAGAAGACTCTGAAAGTAAACTGTCAAATACCATGCACAGATTATTTTGCGCATCTAAGGCAAATCTTGCATAGTTGAGATCATAATTGTATTCCACAGCCTTGCGGAGGAATCCAACATTGAGTTCTTTGCAATGGGCTATTTTACATTCTGCACGAAACAAATGTTGGGTAATTGTGCAGTCAATTTGTTTTGAACCTTGGTATAGACTGAACTCCATTTGCGGACCATCCAACCGGGTCAGTAAATTGGTTTGGCCTGGATTGGTCAGGTACCTGACCAAAGATCGAATAGAGCCTGTATAATCCCCTTTTTCATAATCTTGCAAACTTTTGTCCCAGAAAGCCAGTTGTTCCGGTGATTTATAAGCATCAGAAAATCGTCCGAAGCTAATTCCGGGAGATTTCTCTTTTTCACCTGTAACAAGTCTATTCCAAAAAGCCATTTTCTCTAAAAAGGTTTAAAGGTAATCACTGTGACCAGATACGCACTGCAAGCAGGAAAGATAAATATGCAGAACCGATTAAATTTACACCATGATAGGATCGCCGGACAGAACTGTTTTTCCCCATGCCGGAAACGGACTTCGCATTCCTTATTCTGCTTCATTTTATACGGCCGGTAGCTGTTTTGCAGAGGCGTTAAGCCAACATCTGTTTCAACATAAGTTCAATGTACTTAACCATCCGTTTGGAATAGTATTTAATCCCATCAGTATGGCCAGGCAATTCGAACTTTTGCTTGGCGATTACACATATACCTTGTCCGACCTGATCTACCATGATGGCATGTTTCATTCTCCGGACCACCACGGTCAATATTCAAATGCCGAACCCGAAGCTCTGTTGTTTCGTATCCATGAGGAGTTACAGGCAGCAAGGAATAACATTTCACGCTTGAACTGGATGGTTCTCACTCTCGGTTCAAGTCACTATTATGTTTATCGTAAAAGGCAGACACCGGTAGCCAATTGTCATAAAATTCCGAACTCAGAATTTGAAAAAATCAGAGCACGTCTGGAAGATTCGGTTACCGCTCTTTCCCATGCGATTCAAGGCCTGCTGGACTGCAATCCAACCTTGAATATCATCATTACCGTGAGTCCGGTGCGTTACTTAAAAGATGGCTTTGTAGAAAATAGCCGGAGCAAAGCAAGTTTGTTGTTGTGTTGCGAACAATTGTGCTGCAGGTTTCCTCAAGTGCACTATTTCCCTTCTTACGAAATTTTTATGGATGATCTGAGAGATTATCGTTATGCCGCTGATGACCTGGTGCATCCATCCAAAAATGCCGTGAAATATATTTGGTCATACTTTGAACGCAACTTTTTTGACGAAAAAGCGACACAACTGATCAGAAAAATGGAATCCCTGCAACAATTGCTGAATCACCGGATTTTGCACAAGGACTCGGACCAGGTATGGATGATGAAAGATAAATTGATTCAAATGCTGGAGCAATTGAAACAGGAATATCCCCTTTTGAATTTTGAATCCGAAGAACATTTGATCAAGGAGAAATTTTTCAGAGATTAACAAACGATGTGGAAAAAAAACCTGGATCATACAATACATGGTCCTGATGAGAAGCTTCCCTGCGATTCTATTGCAATACAATTTTTTTCTATTGTAAAAATTGGGAAAATCTTATCGAAAAAAATCCTTACAATAGCTACTGAACAAAAGCAACTGACCTTATGGACACGCATAAATTTTCTGTACCATCATAGTCTCATTAAACTTTTACACGTTTCCATTTTCCCTGATAGAAAAAAAATACGGCCGCTAAAGCAATCAGCGTTTCGGCAACCGGAATGGCGATGTAAGCACCAGTGGTATTCAGTTCTGTTCCTTTAGCCAGAAAATAAGCAAAGGGAATTTGAAACAACCAAAAGCCGACAAAATTGATCCAGGTGGGTGTTCTCGTATCTCCGGCACCGTTTAAAGCCTGAATCATAACCATTCCAATTCCATAAAAAATATAGCCTACCCCAATGATTCTTAAGGACAATACCGCATGGTGAGTGACCTCGGGATCCAGGGTAAAAAAGGAGATAATCTGATGTGGAAAAACCAAAAATATGAAGGTCACAAAGCTCATGAAGATGACATTAAAACGTGTGGTCAATAACACACTTTGTAATGCCCTTTCCGGCTTTCCTGCTCCCAGGTTTTGCCCTACCAACGTGGCTGCTGCATTGCTTAGGCCCCAGGCCGGCAAAATAAAAAATACGATGTTACGTATAGTGATTTGATATCCTGCAGAGGCATCTGTCCCTCCGGTTTCTGCAACCAATCGTGCCAGAACGATCCAGCTTCCACTGGCGATGATAAACTGCAGTGTAGCAGGCCAGGCTAAATGGATAATAGACTTTGACAGTTCCCAATGGGGTTTGAAATATGACCATTTGATTTTGATGGCCCCATCTCCGCGAAACAAATGGTAACATTGATAAAGTACCCCGCAGCTTCGACCACACACGGTAGCCATGGCTGCGCCAATTAAACCAAACCAATGAATGAACAAAGGGCACAAAATGATATTGATCAGACTGGCAATCCATAAACTTTTCATGGCCATAGCGGCATCACCGGCACCTCTGAAGATTCCATTGATCAAAAAAAGTAACATGATCACTACACTGGTTCCCAACATCAAGCGGGTAAATCCTGCGCCTTGTTCAACCACTTCATCACTGGCACCCATCAGCGCTAAAATATCACTGGCCCAGATGGCTCCACAAATACAAAGTGCTACGCTTACCAACAAACCGATCCAAAGTGCCTGTACTCCGGAACGTGCGGCCAGTTCGGGCTCCTTTTCTCCAATTCTTCTGGCTACTATAGCAGTCACAGCAGTACTTAAGCCTATGGCAACCGAATAAACGATGGTGATGACAGATTCTGTCAAGCCCACCGTCGCGATGGCTGCCGGTCCCAATTTGCTTACGAAAAAAATATCCACTATGGCAAACACGCTTTCCAGACTCAGTTCCAGAATCATTGGAATCGCAAGGAGCACAACGGCTTTCGTTATACTGCCTTCCGTATAATCCATCGTCTCTCCTTTTAAAGATTGTTTGATGATATCCCAATAATAACGAAACCTGATTTGAAGCATGACGGCTAAATTGTGTATACTGGATTGACCTTAAAGTACGGCCAGTAAGGCACAAATTTAACCTAAAATATCATTTAACTTTTTTACCTTCAAAATAGCTGCTTACCACAAATGCGCTACGATTATAGATCTTGATTTGTCATGACTTTTTTTTTAAGATTGCAAAAATCCCTTCAAAACAAAGAAGCATTTATACTTCTCCTCGAACTTCGAAGTATAAATTGTTACTCCTTTTTTTAAGGTTTCTTCAATTGGTTATACTCACTTTGTTGGAGACAGTTCATTTAGTGGTTATAACGGAACCTTTAGTATAGATTGATCTATTAAATAGCTGGCAATGCTATTTCAAGTCATAATAAATTGATTCTGGAATTCTCCTAAATGAAAAGAGCCACTGACTGACAGCGGCTCTCGTATTTCATTGTTGAAAATGGTTTATCTATTAATCACCAGCTTAGCAGTATGATGTTGCGCACCGCTGATCAATTCCACCAGGTAGATTCCGTTGCTCAAACTTGAAACATCCAAACGCCGAGCTTTACTAAATGAAATCGATTCGCGAATCAATTCTGTTCCATTCAGATTCAGCACCCGGATCCTGGCATTGGCCTCTAAGCTCTGGGAAGTGGAAATATCGATGTAAGACTGTGCAGGATTTGGAAACAGGTGAATGGATAATTTGGTTTCTTCATCGCGGGTAGAAACCGAACCAATCTGAATCTTGAAATAATCGGTTCCAAACCAGCCTCCGGTGCCATCTTCTACGACAAATAAAAATCCATCGGTTTCCATAGGACCTCCTGTATGTTGGTACGTCAATTTTCCGTCATTGATATCTTTTTGGGTAAATCGAGTGCCATAATCCACTTTTGTTCCGTTAAGGTATAAATCTCCTCGTTGAGTTACCGCAACTATGGTATAAGTCAACTCAGAGGCGGTATTGTCGGCGTCTTGTGATTCCAATTTATCTTGTCCAATTCCACGGGTTTGGCCTTGTTCCATTTTTAGACCCAGGTTAGTCAGTAGAAAAGGATTGCTGACTTTGATCTCCGAACAAATGTCGAGTTTGAATCCATAAAAGTTGGCTTGGCCACTTAAAAAACGATCTGTAACAACTTCCAACACCCAGTCACCCGCTTTGTCTTCACCTTTGAATGCAGATAGAGGTTCAAGTGGTTTGATTATTTTTTTCTGAATGGGAGGACAAGCATTTAAGAGGGTATACAATCCATCATCGTCAAACGAACAATCAAACAAATCAGTTACCCCGCAATTCCGGTCAAACAATTTAACCCGTGTTCCCTTAGGACTAACGAGTGTTAGGGTGATGCTATTCACTCCAATGGCGGTACCGTATAAATCCGTAAGGTTAACATCAGATATCACTCCGGCTCCTCGGATGGGAACTGGCATGGTCCCCATTTTATTTGCACTTCGTACCAACACGTTTCCAGGATAATCGGTCAATTCACATTTTTTATTCACCGTTTGGAAAGGTGATGGGCTGGTAGGGGAACCCAATCCGCAACGATTAACGGGGAGAACCCTCCAATACAATAGAGTGCTTTCGTCAAAGAAAATATTGGGTGTAATAAAAGTATCCAATATTCCATCCTTTGAATAAATCAAGCTATTACCGAAAGCAGGTGAAGTGGCAATTTCCAGGCGGTAACTGAGGGCGTATCGCGCAGCGTTCCATCTAAATTCCAACGTCTGAGGTACATCGGATAAACCGTTTGCTGGATAGAGGGTCTTCAAATCAGAGAAATTAACATTGACCAAATCCAACTCCACCAATTCTCTTAAAGTATCTCCTTTATCGGTAATAGCGAATACTTCAAATTGGTATATTCCATTAACATCCACCTTGCTGAAATCCAGATTCAATTTGGATTGCTGACCCACCTGGATGAGATCCTGACTGAAAACATATTCAGTACCTGTTGGAAGACCATCTCCAACCACCAATCTGAGTTGACCGGAACTTGATCCAAAGGAACAGGATTTAATGTCCAGGTCTATGGAATTGGGAATACAGAAAACAAAACTTGATGGCGAAACTCCAAAATTAACAGCATTTCTTGCGCTACTGGATAAAATGCGGATGTCATTNNAGAAAATATTGTCAGCAGCTTCAATCACGATTCTGGCGCGGATCATGCCCACAACGGAGTCCGGAATGGAAATCAGTTCGTCACCGTCATTGTCCGTATTATTCACCAATGGAATCAGTACATTGGGATTGGTCCTGTTGGGCATCAGATAAATGTTGACCTTTTTACAGTTGACTGGAGCCTTGTTTGTATTGGCAACATCCCATCGTACTAAATTACAGGCCCCTGTATATAAAGTATCTCTGTTTGCAGCGTTGGGGAAAGTCACCCGAAAAGGACCTGCGGATTCTGTTGCAAAAAAGTGAGTTTGCTTTATAGTGGTTGCCCCGTTTCCAGGATGATTATCTCTAACGTTGAATCGGAAGGTAATTTTTCGACTGACGGTGGGTAGTACCTCTGTGCGTTCAAAATTACCTTTCGTTAAAATGGTATTCCAGATGGGCACAATTCTGTCTGGGCTGTTTCCTGGAAATACGGATTTAAACAAAGGACCTTCTTCATCCAATAAAGGTTCGCCGAGTATGGCTCCATAACCTCCAGCATCGTATTGCTCCCAGTTGTACGTAAGGTTGTCTAATTCTGCATCGGTGGCCCTTCCACGCAACTTAAAGGGTGTTCTGATAGGGATATAAAGTCCCTCCGGGATTAATATTTCCGCATCTGGATAGGTGTTGGTCGTATTGCTGGCTGCACCACATCGGCTTCCGTCGCCCGTGCGCGTGTAATTATAAATGCGCTCTACGGAATTGGTATGAAAATAATTTGGATGCGGAAGGTTTCCGGATTCAACATTGAGGCCAGCTCCGCATAAACCACTGTAGGACATAATGCTGGTTCCGCTTCCGGGTTCATAACTGGTGGCAGATTCGTTCCCGTTGCAATTGGAAAAAGTATGCGAAGCACTGTATTGATGGCCCATTTCGTGGCATACAATCCGTTGGGTAACATAGGCTATGTCCGAATTGTACCAACAAGTTACCCCACCTCCTTTATTGGCGTTGCAAACGGAAGCTAAAAAGGCTACCCCACCTACGTCAGTACAGGAATTGGTAAAGACATGTCCAATGTCGTATGCCGCTCTTCCTACGATGGCATTAACGACATCTGTATTTTGGCTGAGGGTTGAACCTCCGGAGGTTGGGGTTCCGTATGGGTCAGTGGCGGGCTGTAGAAAGACCAATTTGTCATTATTGGCTATCAGGTTCATATGAATGGCTACATCTTTTTCGTAGACTGCATTGATATAACTGAGGGACGCCACCATTTTGTCTATTGCGGTTTGAGTAGTGCCTCCTCCTCTACTGGGATCACTGCCCCATTCACCAGTACAGGCCAGGGCTAGACGGTATGTCCTGAGATTCACGGGTTCACCTTGAGGGCTTCTCATCGACAGATTTGGAGTATGATGTTGGACATCTTCGGAAATGATGGAATTCAATTCCTGGGTTCCGCAACTGAGTTGCACCCCTTCGCGAACCTCGAGTTCATTGCCTTTGAAAACAGCTAAAATATGGGATAGATTATAATCCGGAGCTTCGATGACAACGTCTCCTTGATCGGTCAGGATATAAGCTTGAAAACTATAGGGCGATATCGATAGTCTCATATAATGTCCACCTCCAGAACCTGCATAGGTCTTAATTTCTGGAAATTTAGCTGCTAACTCGGGTTCCATTACGGGAGACTCTTTAATCCGAAATGTTTCCCACGATCCATCTGGCATTGGAAGCTGTATTTCGAAATTGGACTGAGGGGCCTTTTGACTCAAATCCATTAAATATTGGCGATAGGCTTCGCGATCCAATGCAAATAAGGTGAGGGCGGGAAGATCGTTCCAATGGCCTCTTAGTACAAGATTTTCTGGTTTTTGAAGGGGTCTCCAGAAATTTTTTTGTGACCATGACGGAACCAACAACCAAAACATGATCAATCCTGTTAAAAGTCTTTTCATAAAAATACCTACTATAAAGTTATCCAATAATAACGCTGGAATAGACCAAACGTTTCTCAAAGAATCCACAAATTTCAGCTATTCCTTCCAATTCTTTGTAAGAATGCGTCTTCGTCAAGAATTTCCACCGTTCCCAGCTTTTTTGCCTTTTCCAATTTTGAACCCGCATCTTCACCCACTACCAATATGTCCAATTGACCACTGACCCCTGATAATATCCGGGCACCATGCTGAACCGCCAGTTCCTGTGCTTCTTTTCTCCCAAGTTTGGAAAGTGTGCCGGTGAATAGCATACTCTTTCCCGAGAATACCGAACCTTCAACGGCAAGTCTGGGTTTATCTTCCTCAGTTTGTCGCATATTGACGCCGAGTTCCTCCATTTTCTGAATCATCTTCAAATTTGAAGCATCCTGGAAGAATTGAATGATATTTTGGCCGACAACGGGTCCGACATCTTTAATCGAAGTGAACCGCTCAAGCTCCCAATGTTTTAGGTCCGGGAGGTATTCAAGATGTTCGGCAATCAGTTTGGACACTTTTTTGCCAAGATGATGGATGCACAATCCGTGTAGCAGACGGTAAAGGGGTCTACTTTTTGCTGCTTCTATCGATTTTTTGAGTTTAGCTGCAGATTTTTCACCCATACCCTCCAATTGGGCGATGGACTGATCGTCAAGTTGATAAATATCGGACATGTCGTGCAGCCAGCCCATTTCATAAAATCGTTCGATCAGAGATTTTCCCAAACCATCGATGTCCATTGCATCCTTTGACACATGGTGGATCAGTCGCTGTAATTTCTGGGCTCCACAATGAAAATTAGGACATCTCCAGGCCGCTTCATCTTCTTCTCGCACTAAAGGAGTTTCACATACCGGACAATTTTTGGGAAAATGGATTGGCTTTTCTTTACCGTTGCGTAGTTCCGGAAATGCTTTCACGATATAGGGAATGACATCTCCTGCTCTTTCCACCAGAACCTGGTCGCCGTAATGGATGTCCCTCTGACGTATAAAATCTTCATTGTGTAATGAGACTGAACTCACGGTCACCCCTGCTAATTGTACAGGGTCAATCTTGGCTACCGGCGTGATGGATCCTATTTTGCCCACTTGAAATTCCACATCTCGGAGGATGGAAGTGGCTTGTTTTGCTTGAAATTTATAGGCCACCGCCCAGCGTGGATGGTGGGAGGTATAACCGCAACGTTCCTGGTAGGAAAGTTCATTGACTTTAACCACCACGCCATCGATGTCATAAGTAAAATGATCCCGACGTTCCGCCCACTGCTGAACAAATTCTTCTACTTCGTAAATTGAGTGGCAAATTTTGCGATCGTTGAGGGCCACTTTAAAACCCAGCAGATCCAACATTTTCATCCATTCTGAATGTGAAGTTTTGTTGGACATGGCGGGATTGCCCTTTGCATCTTCAGCATAGGAGAGTTGGAAAATAAAAGCGTCGAGCCCTCTGGCCGCCGTTTCGGAAGGATCTTTCACGCGAAGCACTCCGGTAGCTGCATTTCTGGGATTGGCGAGCAAGGGCAAGCCGTCTGACTCCCGTTGCTGGTTGATCTGTGCAAATTTTTTATGACTCATCACCGCTTCTCCCCGGAGTTCCACACGGTGTAATCCAAATTTTGAAAAAGCAGCTTTCAGCGGAATGGATTTTATTGTACGAGCGTTTCGCGTAATTTCATCGCCCTGGGCTCCATCCCCGCGGGTAGCTGCTCTGATGAGATGGTCGTTTTCATAAATCAGTGCAATGCTGCCCCCGTCGAATTTGGGTTCAGCAAAATATTCAAGAGGTTGATGGGCATCCAAATCGCACATTTTCCTTACACGGGCATCAAATGCCTCCAGGTCTGCCAGCTGGTAAGAATTTTCCAGAGAAAGCATGGGGGTCAGGTGGGTAACGGTTTCAAATTGTTCGGTAAGATCACTGGAAACCCGTTGGGTAGGAGAATCATCAGCATTCCATTCCGGATGTTTGGATTCTTCACGCTCCAGTAATTTATACAATTGATCGTACTCATAATCACTGATTAAGGGATTGTCCTGAGCGTAATACTGCCATTCGTGAAACCGGATGAGATCCCTGAGCTGATCCAATGCCTCATGGTTGGGGATAGCAGTAAGCTGCAAATATTCACGGGTGATGCGGGAGAATTCTTTGATTTCTGCAGCGGAATATTTCATAGGCTTGATACTGGAAGAACAAAAATATATAAATTGGGTGAATAGCGGGATGGGTTCTGTAATGCACTAGCCTTACTTGAAGCCAACCTGATGCAACTTTGGAGTTACAGAATGGGATGAGAAGTCAGGAAATTTTTTTGACATTCATTAATTTGAATTTAACTAACACTTGTATGTTAAATGTAGGGGATTCAATGGTGGGATCAAGGGGGTGATAATGGAAGTGAGCCTCTAGAGCGAAATATTGAGACAAGA
>JRYK01001828.1_pt1 | contig 38663 bp, 43 predicted proteins | sample 235381 | NCBI WGS metagenome assembly JRYK01 (sample SAMN03074220, study PRJNA261476) | activated sludge metagenome | biome: Wastewater Treatment Plant; feature: Wastewater; material: Activated sludge; isolation source: activated biomass of a wastewaster treatment plant treating hydrocarbon... ... | reverse complement strand
GGGCACTGCGAGTACTTCGCCGCGGCGACGACGCTGCTGCTGCGTGCTGCGGGGATTCCAGCGCGGTACGCGACGGGGTTCGCGATGATGGAGTACAGCGAGTTGGAGGGTGCATACGTGGTGCGCGCCCGCCACGCGCACGCGTGGACGCGCGCGTGGGTCGGGGATCGATGGATTGACGTGGATACCACGCCACCGATCTGGTTCGCCGAGGAGGCACGGCTCGCGCCGGCGTGGCAGAAGCTGGCTGATTTCTTTAGATGGGCGAGCTACAGATGGGCGCAGCGGACGGGGGTCGAGGCGGGCGAGGCCTGGTTGTGGTTGCTCGGCGTGCTGGTCGCGGTGCTCGGGTGGCGGATCGTCCGCGGTAAGCGCGCGCGTCGGGGGCGACACGAGTCCAGGACGCATGCCGCCCCCTCGTATCCGGGAGTGGATTCCGAGTTCTATGTGGTCGAGCGGGCTGTCGCGAGCCGAGGCGTTCCGCGCGCTCCAGCGGAGACGCTGGCGGCTTGGGGCGGGCGCGCGGCCACCGGCATTGACGAGGCGAGGCGTGCCCAGTTCGAGCGCGCGTTGCAGCTGCACCTGCGCTACAGGTTCGACCCGATCGGTCTGGATGCCGCCGACCGGCGAGCGCTACGCGATGCGGCACTCTTCGCGCTCTACATGGCGCGCCGGGGCGTCCGGCATCGCTGATCGGAGCCGCCGAGCCTCGCGCTCGTCCGGAGCGGGCGGGGCGACTGGGCCGCCCGTCGCGGACGCGGCGCGCCGAGTCGGCCGACGAGACCGCGGGCCTCCTCCCCGCGCACGTCCGCACGCAGGCCGAGCTGAACGAGCGGGAGCAGACGAACATACTCGCGGGCCAGGCGTGCGCGCAGAAGGAGCGGTAGACTGGCAGGCACACGGAGCGAGACCCAGCCGATGAACACGCGCGACCCGCAGACGCTGATCGAGAAGCTGAAGGAGTTGCCGCCCGAGCGGATCGCGGAGGTCGAGGATTTTGTGGACTTCCTGCGTGCCCGGGACGAGGATGCTCGCGACGCCGCGGCCGCTCGCCTCGGCGACGCCATGGCAAGGCTCGCGGCACTGCAGATCCCGCCGATGAGCGAGGAGGAAGTCCAGGCCGAGATCGGTGCCGCGCGCCGCGAGCGGCGGGAACGCCGCGGTGCGGGTCGTCCTTGACACGAACACGATTGTCTCGGGGTTGCTGTGGCGCGGCCCGCCGCGGCAACTGCTCGACGCAGCACGCGAAACGCGCATCACGCTCTACAGCAGCACCGCGCTCGTAGCCGAGCTCGCCGAGGTCATCGCACGCGAGCGGTTCTTGCCCCATCTGCGCGCTGCCGGAGTCTCCGCCGTCGAACTCGTCGTCGACTTCGCGCGAGCTCGCCAGGCTCGTCATCCCCGCGGAGATCGGTCCGACGGTTGCCGGCGACCCCGATGACGATCAAGTGCTCGCCTGCGCCCTGGCTGCGGAGGCGCAGATGATCGTGTCCGGCGACCACCGCATTCGGAACCTGAAGAGCTACCAGAGCATCCCCATCATCGGCGCGGCCGAAGCGCTCAAGAGGCTCCCGCGAGCGATGTGAGATCGCGGAGCGAAGGGCTCGCGGCCGCGACCGTGCGAACCCGCGAGGGGTGAAGACTTCCTTCTCTCCGCTCCGTCCCCCGGCGATACTCCGCAACCATGCGCGCCGTCGCCGGAGCTCTCACCCTCTCGCCGTCCGACCTGAACGACTACGTCGAGTGCGCGCACCTCACGACCCTCGCGCTCGAGGTCGCTCAGGGCAGCCGCGCCCGCCCGCACCTCGCCGACGAGCAGGCCGAGCTCCTGCGGCGCAAGGGCGAGGAGCACGAGCGCGCCCACCTCGAGCGGCTGCGGGCCGAGGGCCGCGCGATCGTCGAGATCGAGTTGGGCGAACCATGGGACTTCGACGCCGCCGCCGCGCGCACCGCGCAGGCCATGCGCGACGGCGCCGAGGTGATCGCCCAGGCCACGTTCGTCGACGGGCGGTGGCGCGGACGTGCCGACTTCCTGCTCAAGGTGGACCGGCCGTCGAAGTTCGGCACCTGGGGCTACGAGGCGCTCGACGCGAAGCTCGCCCGGGCCGAGAAACCCACGTACGTCCTCCAGCTCTGCTTCTACAGCGACGGCATCGCCGCGGTGCAGGAGTCGCCGCCGGAGCACATGCACGTGCTCCTCGGCCCCGGCGAAACGCGCTCGCTTCGCTACGACGACTTCGCGGCGTACTACGCCAGAGTCCGCGCCCGGTTCGAGGCGGCGGTCGCCGGGCCGCCGGCGACCGAGCCCTACCCGGTCGAGCACTGCTCGCTCTGCGACTTCCGCGGCGTGTGCGCGGCGCGCTGGGAGGCCGAAGACCACCTCGTGCAGGTCGCCAACGTGCGGCGCGACCAGGTGATGCGATTGCGCGAGGCGGGCCTGCCCACCCTCGCCGCGCTCGCGCGCGCCGCGCCGGGCACCGTGGTCGAGGACGTGGCCGCGCACACCTTCGAGGCCCTGCGCGACCAGGCGGCGCTGCAGCTCGAGCGGCGGACCACCGGGCGGCTCGACTGGCACGCGGTCGGCGCCGATCCCGGGTGCGGGTTCGAGCTCCTGCCGCGGCCGTCGGCGGGCGACGTCGTCTTCGACATCGAGGGCGATCCGTTCTGGGAGCCGGCCCGCGGCCTGCACTTCCTGTTCGGGCTGCTCCTGCGCGAGGGAGCCGGCTGGGCGTACCGCGACCTGTGGGCGCACGACCGGGCCGGGGAGCGGCGCCTATTCGAGACGTTCGTGGACCTGGTCCACGAGCGATTGGCGCGCGATCCCGGCATGCACGTGTACCACTACGGCGCCTACGAGAAGGCCGCGATCCAGCAGCTGATGGGGATCTACGCGACGCGCGAAGACGCGGTCGACGCGCTGCTGCGCCGGAAGATCTTCGTGAACCTCCACACGGTCGTGCGCCAGGGCCTGCGGGCGGGCGTCCCGAGCTACTCCCTCAAGGAGGTCGAGGCGCTCGCCGGGTTCGCGCGCCAGGCCGATTTCAAGAGCGGCACGCACGCCGTGCTGGCGTACGAACGCTGGAGGGAGACGCGCGACGAGAGCCTGCGCGGGAAGGGTCACGACGCGAAGGACCCCGGCCCCTCGCACGCCCCGGTTCCGGAAGAACCGGCGAGCGGTTCCTTGTTGCAGCAAATCCCCGCCTACAACGCCGAGGACTGCCGCGCGACGCTCGCGCTGCGCGACTGGCTGGTCGACCACCGGCCGCAGGACGCGCAGTGGTTCGAGGCGGCGGCGGTCGAGGCGAGCGACGACGCGGACGCCGGCGAGCGCGAGCGGCTGCGCGCGGCGCTCGTCGAGGGGAGCGACCCGGGATCGGCGCGCTGGCTCGCCGGCCAGCTCCTCGAGTACCACCGGCGCGAAGCGCGGCCCGGCTGGTGGTGGTTCTTCGAACGGCTCGACGTGATGACGGCGGAGGAGCTGCTCGACGACGCCGAGGCGGTCGCCGGCCTCGCGCCCGTCGGCGGGCCGGTCGCGGACAAGCGCTCGTTCCTGCACACGCTCGCGTTCCCGGCCCAGCAGCACAAGCTCGCGCCGGGGGACAAGCCGGTCGACCCGGCGACCAAGAAGTCCGCCGGCGAGATCACCGCGCTCGACGACGTCGCCGGGACGCTGACCCTGCGCCGGGGACCGATCCTCAAGAGCGTTGCGCTGCCCCGGGCGCTCGTCCCCAAAGGCCCCTATTCGACCGACGCGCAGCAAGGCGCGCTCGCGCGCCTCGCCGCCTCGATCCTCGCGGGCGACGGCCGCTACGCCGCGCTGCGCGACATCCTCGAGCGAAGGCCGCCTCGCGTTCGCGGCCGCGCACCCGGCGGCGCGGTGCAGACGATCGACCTCGCCGCCCAGCGCGCGCTCGTGGCGGGGCTGGACGCGAGCTACCTCTTCATCCAGGGCCCGCCGGGAACCGGCAAGACGTGGACCGGCGCGCGCCTGGTGACCGAGCTCATTCGCCAGGGCCGACGGGTCGGCGTCGCCGCGACGAGCCACAAGGCGATCCACAACCTGCTCGCCGAGGTGGAGGAGGCGGCGGCCGAGGAAGGCCTTCGCTTCCGCGGTCTCAAGAAAGCGTCCGCCGGCAACGACGAGTCGTTCTACGACGGCCGCTCGATCGCCAACGCGACCGACATCGCGGCGTTCGCCTCGGCCTCGGGCGTGAACCTCTTCGCCGGAACCGCCTGGCTCTTCGCCCACGCGAGCCTGGACGGCGGCGCCGTCCCCGCGATCGACACCCTGGTGATCGACGAGGCCGGGCAGGTGTCGCTCGCCGATGCGCTGGCGATGGGAACGAGCGCGCGGAACGTCGTACTGCTCGGCGACCCGCTCCAGCTCGCCCAGGTCTCGCAGGGGACACATCCGGAAGGCGCCGGCGCCTCGATCCTCGAGCACCTGCTCGGCGAGCACGTGACCATTCCGCCGCACATGGGTCTCTTCCTCGAGCGCACGCGGCGCATGCATCCGGACGTGTGCCGGTTCATTTCCGAGGTCGTGTACGAGAGCCGGCTCGAAGGCGTGCCGGAAGTCGCGCGTCAGGCGACCGCCTTCGGGACCGGGCTGCGGTTCCTGCCCGTGGAGCACGTCGGCAACGCGTCCGCGTCGACCGAGGAGGCGGAGGCGGTCGCCGCGGAGATCCGGAAGATGATCGGCGGGTCGTGGCGGGATATGAAGGGGAAAGAGCAGCCGCTACGCCCGCAGGATTTCATGGTCGTCGCGCCCTACAACGCGCAGGTGCGGCGGCTCCGCGAGCGCTTACGCGCCGCGGGCCTCGCGGAAGTGCCGGTCGGCACGGTGGACAAGTTCCAGGGCCGCGAGGCGCCGGTGGTGTTCTACTCGATGGCGACCTCGAGCGCGGAGGACGTGCCGCGGTCGCTCGAGTTCCTGTTCTCGCGCAATCGCCTGAACGTCGCCGTGTCCCGTGCGATGTGCCTCGCGTTCGTCGTGGCGAGCCCGCTGCTGCTCGAGTCTCGGGCGCGGACGATCGAGCAGATGCGGCTGGTCAATGCGCTGTGTAGGTTTGTGGCACTCGCCCAGATAAGGGCGCTGTGACGAGGTTCATCTGACCTCATGCGCGCATGTTCGCGAACGGGAGTCGGCCATATTCCGCGCGAAACAAGGCAAGCATGGAGCGCTCAGCGTCTCTTGGATCATCAGCAGGTGTCGGCTTCCAGTAGAAGAGCAACTCCTGAGCGTTGCTGAGTTGCCAAATGTGACGACCTCCCCAGTGTGGGACGGGGTGCCCGGCACCGAATCGGAGATACTGTTTTATTCTTATCTGCAGCCGTGTCGCCTTGCCGATGTAAAGGACGGGCGACTCTGGAACCCAGCAGGCGTGGAGTTTCTCGACAGGAACGCTCGGTTCGCGCCCCTTGAAGTGACCGCCGCTGCTCTCGTGGAGAAAGCGAGCTTTGAACTCCTCAGGAGCGACGACGACATACACGCCGGGAGCGTCAGGGATGACGGCACACGAGCGGGACAGCTCCGCGATCGGCACGCCTCCATCAAACCCTGCGATCTCAACCCCGAGAGGCTGTCGACGCGGCATCGGCCTTGTCACATCAAGTCTTGCTGAGGGGCAGACATTGTGATGGCTGCCCGTTGGGGCTAACGGTCTGGCGGAAGCTCGGCGCGACACGCAGCTAAGAAGTCGTCGGCGACTTCGCGAAACGCCGCAAGCTGGGCGGGGTTGGCAAGGCGCTCGAGCGGAAACGACGGGAAACCCTTCGGGTGCCACTTGGCCGACAGGGGACCGACCGCAGCCGCGAAGCGGTCGTAGTAGGCTCGCCGGGCTTCTTCCGTCGAAAGCACGGGTGCAGCGCCCACCCACCCGAACCCGATCTGTGCGGTGCCGTTCTTCAGCACGAGGAAGGGGTAGGCAGACCGCCCCAGCACCGTCCGCAGGGTCGCATAAATAGATCCCTGAGTCGACGCGACGCCTGTGTCCGCGCCCGAGGCGCTCACGATGTCCAGCAGCGCGCGCGCCCCCTGAAGTACCTTGGGTCCCAACGGCGCGATGTGCTTCGCGATCCATTCCTCCTGGCTGATCGGATCCAGCTTTGGCCGGCTGCCGGATTTCTGCGCACGGCTCCGCTCGGTTTCGCCGATGACACGCGGGGCTAGGGTCCGCTCGCCGTTCGAGCCCTCAAAATACCGGAGTTCCACAGCGCAGACATCCGCCTCCATCTGATCGTTCAAGAACTCCACGATCCGCGCTAGCTCGCTCGGAATCTCGTCAGCGACGAAGACCAGCTTGATGCGGCCGCCCCTAAAGTTGGCGTCGACTTGCGCCCAGAACTCACCCGGCGCCATACCGCCGCGGAGAAACTCCTCGAGCACCTCGGCCGGATCGGCCCCGCGCTTTTCGCATGCCGCTTCGAACCGGGCGGCGATGGCCCCAGCGGGCCAGTACGCAACGCTGTTCGCCGCGTAGTCCAACAGCTGGCCGACCACCTCACGGCGCAGCCGGGTGTCCACGGCGCGCTTGACCTCAACCAGGACGGGCGTCGCGGTGCGCGTGACGAAGAGGTGGTCGAGCGACCATCTCGGCGAGCCATCCGCCGCATCGGCGATGCCGTGCTCGCGCTCGATGAGGAGCAGCCCAGTGTCGTCGTCGCCGATCAGCTCCGGGTACTCGGCGATGAGCTGCTGGAGATCGTCCTCCTTCTCCGGAGCCGACGGCGCCATCCGGACCAGCTTCGCGCCGGGCCTCACGAGAAACAGTGGTGTACGGGCACCCATCCTGAGAAATTAGCTCCTTTCGCTCACGGCCCCGAGTGGGTTGGACAACGACCTTCGATGCACCAACCGCGCCGGAGTTCGCAGGCTGACGTCAGGCCGAGAACGTGTCGAGGAACTGGTTCGCGCCAGCGGTATCATCACAAACAGACAGTGACGAGATCCACGACGAGAAGCCCGTCGACCTACGGGCCGCTTCGTAATCCCCGAGATCGCAAGTGTCGATCAACTGCCCAGAAACACCTCGTACCGGGCAGCGAGTCGATCGCGGTCAGGCCAATCGATCTTCCGTGACGGCAGGTGCATCTTCTGCAGGTTCATCCGCTTGAGCGCCTCCAGCAACGGTCCATCGTTCTGGCCGAGAAGCCGGTCGGAAACGTGAATCCGGAAGTCGGGGTCCACACCAATCAGGTGACTATCGAATGCCGCGTGGTGAATCTTTGACAGCGTGAGCCCGTTCGGCACCACCGGCTGCCCGAGTCGGTCATCCGAATCCCCAACGATGTGGGCGGCGTCCAAGAGCAGGGGTTCGGGCAGGCCTGAAAGCGCGCAGCGCCCGCCGTATGCAGCGATCACCGCCTCTCTAAACACGGATTGATGAAGCCGTTGCTTCACCTGGCGAAGTGCGTAGCGGCGTTCAGGCTCTTTCGCGACGTTCAGCCCCACTTCGCCGGGCAACCCGAAAGCGATCCTCGCCTTCAGTGCTCTCGCGTCCCACCCGACGATATACGTGGGCACCATCGCGTCGTAGAACCCCGGAGCCACTCCGAGAAAGTAGATGATCGGGATCTCGTGCGCCATTGCGTCCTTCAACCATCGGTTGTCGGCAGCGTCCGGGCTCTCCCCCATGAAGGCGTACTCGACCGATTCCTCTGCCTCGTAGATCTGACGGTGTGCGTCCCGCTGATCGTCGTACCAGACTCTTGCCCCTGACCGAGGGAAAACGGTCCTGATCGATAGCAAGTGCACCATCCGGCGAGGTTTGAAGATGCCCCGCTGCGGGTTGACGAACGGCACCCGGCTCCCCTGGTACTCGAAGCCCTCGGCAAGGTCGTTCGAAGTGAGATGGGGACGGATCTCCCCGAGGCGTTTGACGGTTTGAAAAGCTGCAAGCCGGATCGCGGTGTCCTCGGAATCGTCTGAGTACATGACTCGTGACTCGGCGTGCTACCCAACGAACACGTTCTCGTTGTGCCATCGAAGCAGGTCCGGAGCCGGCCTCTCGTCTTCGTGCCCCGGTATTACCAGGAGCCGCTGGCCATCGTACTTGTAGTACTCCTTCCCGTTCTCGAACTGCTCTCGGATCCGGCCGCTGACTTCGACACGCAGGTTGTCCGTAACGGTCAAGTAGCCGGCGTCGAAAAGCGTGTGGAGGTCCGAGCGCAAAAGCAGCCCATTCGAAACGATATGCGTTCCGTCCATCGAGTAGGGGCGGATATGGGCTGCCTCAAGGACTGGGAGCGTCCGCTCGCCAGTGACTGCGCAACGTCGGGCATAGGCTTCGGTCACCAGCACCCGAAACGCACCTTGCCCGAGTCGACTCTGGGTCAGGTAGGCTGGGCCAAAGCGCGGTTCTCTCATGGCTTCTTCAATGGGCCGCTTCAGGCGCGCCTCCACCGATCGCCATACCGCCGCTCCCACCGAGTCGATGGAGTCGTACCGACGTCCCTGGACGATGTTAGGCGCCCAATCGGCAGGAGCCGGGATCCAGTCTTCTCTCTCGAAGAAGAAGGGCGCGTTCAGAACGCTGCAGCCGATCTCCGGATCCCCGCGAATGCGTTCTCGCCGATATTGCTCGACGCGCGCCCTGAGTAGAGGGTAGTCGGCAGCGCCGTTCTTCTCGCCGAACGCCTCCCAGGCGAGGCGCGCCGGCAAGACGCTGAAGCGGACGAAGAAACCTCCGCCAACGATGAAGTTATCTGGTGCGTGAAGCTTGAAGAGAAAGGGCACACCGGGCTCTAGCCTCGCGGGGCGACGGGGTGACGGCTGCCAGAAGTTCACTTCCTCCGGCCCCCGGGCACTTAAGAAGTCGAACCAATCCCGATCAGTGATACCAATCCAGAATCGCACGGCGGTCCCTGGAATCGCTCAGGTGTCCGCGACTTGCTCCCGAACGAGCATCCATACCCGCTTGAGCGGGAGCTCCGCTTGGATTTCAGGGGCGAGCTTGTCGTAGGTTCGATAGACGGCGTCAACGAGATCGCTTTGGTCCCACAGCCGCACCTTGAAGACTTTTTGTCGTGCTTCCTGCTGGAGCGCCCGATTGAACCCGCCCCACGAGACGAGTAGTCCCTGCTCGGCTTTGAAGGTATCCATCGTGCCGACGAGCTCGCGGAAGATCTTCACATCGGAGGGCGTCTCGGTCGCCTTGACCTGAACGCACAGCGAGGGCGAGTCCAAACCGAGTGGGCCACGCCCCGCAAGGATATCGGCGCCACCGTCCGGACCCGGTGGCGAGAGGTGGATGACATAGCCCTCCGCCTCCAGCACCGCGCCCACCAGCCCGGCGAGATCGTGGGACTGGAAGCGCCGCCGAACATAGGCCACGACCTCGTCCTGCGCGGCCTGGGCGAGGTCGACCGCGGCCGTGGAGTCCGCGGTCTCGGCCTGCTGTGCGCTCCCCGTGGATGCGACGGATTCCTCGAACCCTGGGTCAGGCCGCCCGGCCAGAACTTCCGCAACCCGAAACTCGGCGTTATTTCGTTGAATCCGGCAAACGGTCAAGAAGGCGCCGAACGAATACAAGAGGTCTTGGTTGAAGGTGGATCGCGGAAGATCGGGCTTGACCCAATTCACTTTGCGCGTGTGGCGCTTTTGGTCGCCGATCTGTAGGTACTCATAAGGCCCCGCGACGCGGCCTAAAGCAATCTGCCCCGGGCGGGTCTTCAGTGGGAGGACGACTATTTCACCCAACTGCACGATTCGGCTGAACGCCCAAAGCTGGCGCGCCCGAGTAGCAGCACGATCCTCGTTTGGCTCTGCATCAGCCTTCAACAGCGCGGCCGAAAGGCTGCCCAGATCCGAGTATGTCGCTAGATCAGCAGCATCGCGGAAGCCAATAATCGCCCTCCCGCCAGCGAGCGCGATCTCTTCATCCTCGCCCCTCGCACCCGCGCGCATAAGCCAGACTTTGCGGCTCTCGCTCATTTCGCTGTCACCTCCTCCCTGGTTGGCGCGTCCTCGCCAAGATCCCCAGCAATTAAACGAAACTGTTCCAACGCTGCCTCCAAGTCTTCGACGATCTCCTGCGCGATTACGTCCGGCGGGGGCAGGTTGTCGCTGTCAGCGAGGCTCTCATCCTTGAGCCAGAAGATATCGAGGCTCGCCTTGTCGCGGGCGACGAGCTCGTCGTAGGCGTACACGCGCCAGCGGCCGTCGGGCTGCTCGGCGCTCCAGGTCGGCTTGCGGTCGTGACGATTCGCCGCGTTGTACAGGCGTACGAACTCGTCCAGGTCTTCGCGCTTGAGCGGGTTGGTCTTCAGCGTGAAGTGCTTGTTCGTACGCAGGTCGTAGATCCAGAGCTGCTTCGTCCAGGGCGTTTCCGAGGCCGGCTTCTTGTCGAAGAAGACCACGTTCGCCTTCACGCCCTGCGCGTAGAACAGGCCCGTGGGCAAGCGGAGCAGCGTGTGTACGTCGCACTCGTGCAGGAGCTTCCGGCGGATGGTCTCGCCGGCGCCGCCTTCGAACAGCACGTTGTCGGGCACCACCACCGCGGCGCGGCCGTGGGGCTTGAGCAGCGTTTTGATGTGCTGCACGAAGTTGAGCTGCTTGTTGGACGTGGTGGCCCAGAAGTCGTCGCGCTCGATGATGTCTTTCTCGGTGGAGGTCTTGCCGTCCTCGCCGACGATCATCGTGCTCGACTTCTTGCCGAACGGCGGATTGGCTAGCACCACGTCAAAACGCTCGCCGGGGTCGGCCGCCAGCGCGTCGGTCACCACGATGGGCACGTGCTTGTCCGAGCCGATGCCATGCAGCAGCAGATTCATCGCGCACACACGCGCGGTGGCCTGCACCAGCTCCCAGCCGCGGAAGGCCCCTTCCTTGAGGAAGCGCTTCTCGTCCTTGGTCAGGTTGGGGTGGTGGGCGACGACGTGGTTGTGCGCGGTGAACAAGAAGCCGCCGGTGCCGCAGGCGGGGTCGCAGGTGCGCTCGCCCGGCCGGGGGGCGATGCAGTCCACCATGCCCTGGATCAGTGCGCGGGGCGTGAAGTACTGGCCTGCGCCGGACTTTAGGTCCTGCGCGTTCTTCTCTAACAGGCCCTCGTAGGCGTCGCCCTTCACGTCGGCGCTCATCGCGGACCAGTCTTCCTTGTCGATGAGGTCGACGATCACGCGTCGCAGCTTGGTCGGGTCCTGGAACTTGTTCTGCGCCTTGCCGAAGATCAGCCCGAGCGTGCCTTTCTCGTTGCCGAGCCGCTCGAGCGTATGGCGGTAGTGGTCGAACAGCGTATCCCCGTCGAGCGCGAGCAGCTGCGGCCAGGCGTAGTCGGCAGGGACGAGGCTCGGCTGGTTGTACGGCGGCCGTGAGCGCTCGTCGGCCATCTTGAGGAAGAGCAGGTAGGTGAGCTGCTCGACGTAGTCGCCATAGCTCATGCCGTCGTCCCGCAGGACGTTGCAGTAGTTCCAGAGCTTTTGGACGAGAGTAGACGCGTTCATCGCGCAAACGCTACTCACTTAGACTTCGTGAGCGCCTTTAGAACATCGGACATGAGATCAAATAGCTGATGCCGGGTGACAGGTTCATCGCGTTCAGACGAATCCGGTTGCCCGAAGAACTTCTCTGTCAATCTTTCCTTGAGTTCGTGGCGCTTCGGCTCCGGGAGCTGAACCAAGTAAGCATTAATAGAGGCAAGTTCGACCTGGAGCTTTCGGTTCTGTTGCTCCCGGCGACGGTGCTTAGACGACTCCTGTGCCGCATAGACCGCAGGGATCGCGATGACGAATACGGTACCGAGTCGGAATAGGAAGATCTTCCAATCCACGTCTGGATGCTCAAAGCTCTGGTAAAAGCTAATTCCTCCAACAACGATCATTGCGACCATGAGCGCAAGCGCAATCCAACGCAGGAGATTCGCAGCGCGCGCGTCTGAGTCGGCGGTCTGGGCAAAGTGGCCCGAAAGCGAGGCTGAGCCGATCGCACCGAATATCTCGTTCACTTCTGTTTGCCGCTTTGCGAAGAAGTCCATGAACTCCTTGCTCGCCTTCTCGTTCTTGGCTTTGAACTCGGACCAGTCGGCGGCCCGCGCTGCGGCGGCCTCGTTCGCTTGTGTATCGAGGTCCGTTTTCTGTTTGTTGAAGTCCGTCAAGAATCGCTGCGCCGCAGTGGCAAACTCTGAAGCGCGAGTTGCCTCAGCTTGAGAGAACTGCTTTTGGAACTCAGCAATCGACTGGTCGAGTCGTCCTTTCTGGCCATCGATTGTCTGGCGGAGCGCCTCGACGTCCGCGGCTGCTGCTTGGCTCTGCGCCGTCAATGCCGCTAGCTGCGCCTCCGATTGCTGAGTCTTCTTTCTCAGGCTCTCGATCTCGTCTATAAGCCGCTGCTCAAACGCAATTGAGGCGTCAGTCAACGCGCGAATCATCTCTGGCGGCGGAACTGTGTCGATCGGTCTCAGTACGTTGACTATTTCGTCGACCGTGTTGTTCGCGTTCTGGAGCTGCGACAGATTCGCCGATTGCGCGAAGTCGCGCACATACGTGAGTAAGTTTGAGAGCCATGACCCGACATTCGCCCAAGTGTTCGCATGGAAGAGTTCAGGATCGAGCGACGCCATGCGTGCCTGAAGAATGCGCAGCGCTTTCTGAAGTCGCGCTAGATTGGCCAGATCCGCCGGAGAAAGTGAGTCGGTCTTCGCCGTATCAAATAGCGCCAAGGCTTCGCTCAGGCGTTGAGGTGCCTGGACGGACTCGTAGTTTTGCTTCCAGACGGACATCGGCGCTCTCCTTGTTCAAACCACTACCCGGGGCTGGCCTCTCTTGTCGAAACCTTTAGCGAGAACCGACTGCCTCAGGCCGGCCGACCGTGCGAGATCAGCATCGGCCTCTGTCTCCATTGCACGTAGGATGGATAGGCGGCGCTCAACTTCCGCGACGAGTCGCTCCTGCTCCCCTCTTGGAGGAGTTGGTAGCGGTAGCCTGCCCACTTTGCCTGTGCTGAGGGTGTGCAGGCCCGACGTTGAGCTTGCCACCTGCTCAACATGGCGCCGACCTCCCGGCGACAGCAGCCAGATTAGAGCCCACTCCGGCATTACGTCGGCGCAGAAGCGGACCTTTATCAAGTGGTTCTGATGGAGGCAGTTTGGAATCGAGTCATCCCAGAGCGCAACGCGGCCGATTTGATCGGCGCTGCCGTTGCCCTCGACGACGAGCATGTCTCCTCGCCTAAGGAGCAGTTTGGCGACCTCGTTGTCCGCAACACCGATCTCTTGAACGTCATCGAGCCTAAGTTCGTTGGCGTAGACGTTTGCGACTCGCAGGTAAGGCAACTTGCGCGGGAGCGCTTCGCGCTTAGGGTTCTTTGTCAGGCCGGTGATAACCTGGGCGACGTCGGCGACGCAAACATGCCGCCACCGAGTCGCATCGCCGTCCGACGTGAGTGAACCTTCGACAGCGGCTTTGAGGACGGCGGCCTTATAGCGCGTAAGGTTGGCCTTGACTCGCTTGAGGTTGGCGACGGCTTCGTCGAGGCGGGAGAACTGCTTTTCGATTTCGGAGACGATGCGGCGCTGCTCGGCTGGCGGTGCCAAGAGGAAAGGGAACTCCTTCAGTACAGTTTGGCTTATGTTCAGCTGCGTCGCGCCTTTGCCCAACCGAGCAAGCGACGGGCGCTGCCAGAGCAGGAAGTAGTAGAGGTACTTCGCATCAACCGGATCTGGATTCGTAAACGCGATCGCCTGGTTCGTCGTCAGTCGACGCCCAACAATGCCCAGCTTTCCAATTGAGCCGTACATCGCCACCAACACAGAGCCCGGTTCAACCCACTTGGCAGAACTGTTTGTAAGGCCAACCTCGGTGATCGTGCTCTGCGTCTCAGTAATGACACCGTCGTTTAGGTCGCCAATCACGGCCCAAGGAATCTCGCCACCAAAGTAGGTCGGCTCCGTGCGTCGAGGCGTACCGCCACTGGACCACTTGAAGCATTTGCCCAGAGTGGTGAGCGTCCACCCCTTTGGAACGGCGCGCGCGATGCGCTCGCGAATCGAGTTGAGGACGGTGTTCGAGTCCGTGGGGACGGTCATGTCGTTCACGCCACCAACTCCCGATTCATCGCGTCAATCACCTTCGGCAGCTCCGCGCCGAAGAGCTGATGCACCTTACCCAGCCCGCCGCGTTGGTTGAACGGCGGCAGCTCGAAATCGTCCGCTTCCAGGCCGAGGTTGGAGGCGATGTGCTCGGCCATCTTCTCCAGCCACCAGCGCTCCTCGTCGGTGAACGCCTTGCCTCCGGCCTGCTGCTGCGCCATCCATGCCTTGAAGTTGGCGGCCACGCGCTCGGGGTACGGCACCAGTTCGTTCTCCTGGTGCATCGCGTAGCGCACCAGCGAGACGAGGTCGGTGAGGATGCGCCGGGTGCTCGCGCCCTTAACTTTGGTCTTGTCCAGCGCGGCGTAGGCCTGCCAGAGCGCGGATTCGCTGATCAGGTGCGGCGGGGCGTGCAGCGCGTCGGCCAATGACTTGAGGTCGTCGTACCGCAGCGGCGCCTTGGTGGGGCGGTTGTACAGGATCTGCAGCGCGGTGATCTCGTCCTTGTGCTGCTGAATGAACTGCTCGAAAGTGCCGACGATCTTGCGCGCGCGGTCCCGGGCGGCTTCGGAGAATGTGGCCTCGAGCACCTGGTCTTGCGTGACGTCGTCGATGATCTGCTCGTTCTGGCGCTTGAGCGTGACGATCAGCTCGCGCAGCGCCGGGTTGGAGAAGGGCTTGGTGGCGGCCTGCGCGGCAGCGGCAGCCGCATCAGGCGGCTGGTCCGGCGCAAGCGCATTCACAAGGCCGCGCGCCAGGTCCTTGAGCGTGAGGCCGCCGGCGGCCTGGGTGATGCGGGCCTGCGCGTCGGTAGGCAGGTCTTTTTCCAGGCGGGCGAGACGCGCGGCCACGGAGGAGAGGACCTCGGGCTCGGTGTTGCCCAGCGCCACGGCTTGCAGCAGTTTCTCCAGCGGCACGAACTTCTTCTGGTCCATCGGGCGGGAGTCCGTCATGTCCCGCTCGCATACGCCAACGCAGTCGACGATGACGAAGTGGTCCTTGGCCTTGGCGTCGGGCGTCACGCTCTGCAGGTCGGCCGGGTTGATCACGCGCACGCCGCGGCCCTTCATCTGCTCGAAGAAGGTGCGGCTCTTCACCGCACGCATGAACATCACGATCTCCAGCGGCCGGATGTCGGTGCCGGTGGCGATCATGTCCACGGTGACGGCAATGCGCGGGTGGTAGCTGTTGCGGAAAGCCGCGATCAGACGCTCGGGCGTCTCGCCCGTCGTGCGGTACGTGATCTTCTGCGCGAACTCGTTCCCCTTCCCGAATTCCTCGCGCACGATCTCCACGATCTTCTCGGCGTGGTTGTCGTCCTTGGCGAAGATCAGCGTTTTCGGAATGTGCTCCCGCCCGGGATAGATCTCGGGCAGCTTGTCGCGGAACGTGCGGATCAGGGTGCGGATCTGGTCCGGCGTCTGCACGTCGCGGTCGAGCTGCTCGGGGTCGTACGCGAACTCCTCGTCGAGCTGCTCCCAGCGCACTTTCCGGGTCAGCTTGTCGCGGTAGCCAACGTAGTACCCAGCATCGACCTTGCTGCCCGCCTCGCTCACCGCGGTCCGGATGCGGTACACGTCGTAGTTGACGTTGACCCCGTCGGCCACCGCCTGCTCGTGGCCGTACTCCATCACCAGGTTCTGGTTGAAGAAGCCGAAGGTTTGCTTGCTGGGCGTGGCGGTCAGGCCGATCAGGCTGGCGTCGAAGTACTCCAGCACCTGGCGCCACAGGTTGTAGATCGAGCGGTGCGCCTCGTCGGTGACGATGATGTCGAAGGTCTCGATCGGCAGCGCCGGGTTGTACTCGATGGGCTCCTGCGCGGAAACGAGCCCGTCGAGCGCCGCGCCTGAGGCCTCCTCCAAATCCTCCGGCAGCTCCCGCCCCTTGAGCATGCTGAACATGCGCTGGATGGTGGAGATCACCACGCGCGCGGTCTTGTCCAGGTTGTTGTTCGTGAGCTGCTGGACGATGTACTCCTCGCCGAACTTGAAGTTGTTGACCGGCGAGACGTACTGGTCGAACTCCTTCTTGGTCTGCCGCCCAAGGTTGCCGCGGTCCACCAGGAACAGCACGCGCCGCGCGTCCGCGTACTTGATCAGCCGGTAGATGAAGCTGATGGCGGTGAACGTCTTGCCGGAGCCGGTGGCCATCTGGATCAGCGCGCGCGGCCGGTTGGCGGCCAGCGACTTCTCCAGATTGCGGATGGCGGTGATCTGGGCTGGCCACAGCTTGTGCTCGCCCCACGCAGTGACCAGCTCGGGCATCGAACGAACGCGGGCGAGAAACGTCGCCGGCGCGAACGCGGCCTGGTGCGCGGCACCGCCGCCGCCGATGGTAAGGACCGTGGGCTGTGGGAGGACCTTCAGCCACTCGGCCAGCGTGGCGGGCTGATGGAAAGCGAAAACGTTCCGGGCGCGCGGCTCGGGGTCTAGGCCGTTGGTGAAGTGCGTCTCCGCTCCGGTGCTCTCATACACGAACGGCAGCGGCCGGCGCCAAGCCGGCAGCGTCCCGGGCAACCCCTGCGCGTACCGCGCGGACTGGATCTCGACGCCGGTGAGCGTCGCCCCTTCCTTCTTCGCCTCGATCACGCCAGCGGCCTTGCCGTCGACGTACAGGAGATAGTCGGCGAACCCGTGCCCCTCGTTCAGCACGAACTCGCGAATGGCCACGCCGCGCGCGGCGTGAATGTCGGCCTGCTTGAAATCCTGAACGGCCCAGCCGGCTTGGGCCAACAGCTTGTCGATGGTCTGCCGCGCAGCGTGCTCGGCGGACACAGGCTTCCCTCCCCTATTCACAGCAAGGGGATGCTAACACCTGACCAATGGCGAAACGAGTGAGTCGTTCGCATACCCGTCGACAAATGCGCAGCGCCGGGGTCGCAGGGTCCGAACCGAGCGGCGATAGACGCGCTCACGGTCGGCTCTAGTGCACCGGAAGACGCGTTCTGGTGGCCAGGCAGCGCCTCGAGGGTTGCGAGCTCCGGCTCGTGCGCGCCGGAGAGCGTCAGCGTTGCTTGGGCGACTCGCTGCTTGGAGATTCAGGCGCGCCGGGAGGAGCGAGGGCGCGTTCGACCTCAACGAGCAGCTGTGGAATGTCGCGTTCGACCGTCACCCAGACGATGTCGAGGTTGACGCGGTAGTAGCCGTGCGCCAGGCGGTGGCGCATTCCCTGCATCGACGACCACGCGATGTCCGGGTGCTGCGCGGGGAATCCCGGGTCGGCGAGCTCGATGTTTCGCGCCGCCTCGCCGATCACTTCGAGGTTCCGGATCACGGCGTCCTGAACCAGCGTCGACGCGAGGAATTGATCCCGCGTCATTCCCGCAGTGTAGGTGCCGATCCGCTTCGCGGCGTCCACGATGTGGCCGAGATAATCGCCGGCGCGTAGCGCCTTCTCGTCCGTCACACCGGTTCCGCCTCGCTCAGAACGCGTGCCCGAAAGTGCTCGGGAAGGTCGCCGGGTGTCAGCACGTCGACCTCGACGCCGATGAGCCGCTTGACCTCGTACTGAATCGCGCCAAGGTCGAACAGGCTGGCGTCCGGCCGCGGGTCGACCAGAAGGTCGAGGTCGCTCCCCTCCTGATCGCGGCCCTGGCGCGCGGACCCGAAGACGCGCGGATTCGCGGCGCGATGGCGCGCCACGATCGCGCGGATCTCGGGCCGGTACCGGTCGAGTGCCTGGGACGGTTTCATGCGGCGAATTGTAGGCGGCGAGGCGTGTTCCGTGAAAGTGCGTCTTCCGCAAGAGAGGACGCGGAGGAGCCCCGCCGAACGCCGGGGCGGGTCGCCAGGACCGCGAGACCTGCTGCCGGGCAGGCGCCGAGGGGCCCCCTCACGCCGCCCGCTCCAGACAAGCACTCCCAACCCGCGCCGCAAACGCCGACTCCTTGTGGCACGTCAGCAGCAAGTGATCCATCGCGCGGGTCATCGCCACGTAGAGCAGCCGCGCTTCGTCCTCGGGCGGCTCCTTCTCGTGAGGCATGAATCCGATCCCTGGGATGGCAACAACGGGAAACTCGAGGCCCTTGCTGCTGTGCATCGTGAGCACTTTCACGCTGTCGTGCCCGGCGTCGAAGCGGCGCCCCATCTTGCTCGCCTGCAGCCACTCGACCGGGATCTGCGCCAGCCGCAGCGCCTGCGTGACCTCTTCGCCGATGAACTGAGAACGATAAACAACCGCCATCTCGTTCCACGCGCGCCCGCCCGCGTGCAGCGCCTTCAGCCGCTCCGCGATGAAGCGCGCCTCGGCCTTGAGTGACGGCAGCCTCACGAGCTCCGGCGGCGGGCCGTGCCGCCCGGCGCTCGACGGCTCGACGAGCGGCACGCCGTCCTCCTCCGCGGCCGCGGGCGTCAGCACCTCCCGCGCAAACGCACAGGCCACCCCCAACACCTCGGCGGTGTTGCGGTAGTTCAGCCGCAGGATGGTCGTGCGGCCCCGGGCTTCGATGCCCACGCTCCTGAAGCTGAACTTGCGCCGAGCGCGCGGCGCGTAGATCGACTGCGCATCGTCGTAGAGCACGAGCAGCGAGTGGGTCTCCGGGTCGACCATCTGCGCCGCCAGCTTCAACCACTCGGGCCGGAAGTCGTGGCCCTCGTCGATCAGCACCGCCCCGTACTGCGCCGCCGGGATCTGCCCGCGCTCCACCGCGTGCACGACCGCCTCCACCATGCGGTCGAAGAAACCCTCGCCCGCCTCGGGCTTCGGGACGCCGTAGAGCCGGAGCTGGTCATGGCACCAGCCGTGGAAATTCCGCACCGTCACCTGGCGGGCCACGCCCTGCTGCTCGATCATCTGCGCGAGCCGCGAGGCGAGCGTGACGTTGTAGCAAAGGACGAGGATCGGCTTCTCCAGCACCTCCGCGAGCCGCACGCACCGGTAGCCGAGGATCATCGTCTTGCCCGATCCGGCCACGCCGTGGATGACGCGGTGGCCCTCGCCCAGGCTGCGCGCGAGCTGCTCCTGCTGCAGATCCATCACCCGGACGAGGTCCGGCACCGTCTCGAGCGGCTTCGCCGCCGCGGCGGCCTTGCCGAGCTCGAGCGGCGCCTGCACGACGCGGATCTCGGGGAAGAGACTCCAGCGGATGCGCTCGATCTGCGGCAGCGAGAGCAGCCGGACGAACGGCGCCGACTGCATCCGCCAGAGGCGCGCCTGGAAGGCCGCCGCGTCCTTGAATCTTTGCAACGGGGGCGTACGGCCGGAAGGAGAGAGGTCACGACTCGCGTCCGCGACGGGACGACTCGGCACTCAACCCGGCGGCGGCGGGGGCTCACCGCCTGAGCCAGTCCCCTCCGCACAATGGTGCGGAAGGGGCCACCGAGCGCCGCGCCAAAGGACCGCTCCGGCAGCCCGACGTGGCTTGCAACGAATACGGCATTGCCGTAGAGTACCGCTTGCTGACACTCATCGAGTCGCCGCTCTTCTCGAGACTGGTCTACGACTATCTCGACGATGACGAGTACGCCGAGCTGCAGGCGTTCCTGGCCGTGTGCCCCGAGGCAGGCCGGCTCGTTCGCGGCTCCGGGGGCGTCAGGAAGGTTCGCTGGTCGCGCGCCGGGACGGGGAAGAGCGGCGGCGTCCGGGTGATCTACTTCGCGCGGACGCACAGAGATCTGGCTGCTGACGCTCTATTCAAAGGCCGCGGCGGACAGTATCCCGGGGCACGTGCTCAAGGCGCTGAAAGAGGAAGTGGTCGATGAAGCGCTCTGAAAAGGCGCTGCGCAAGCGCGACGCCGCCCGCGACGTCGGCGCCGAAATCCTGCAGGCGGTCCGCGATATCAAGGCCGGCCGGGGCAAGCGGCTGACCGTGACCGTCCCCCCGGCCGCAGCGGCGCGCCAGAAGTCCGGGCTTTCCCAGGCCGACTTCGCACGCCTGCTCGGAGTGTCGGTGCGTACCCTGCAGGATTGGGAACAGGGCCGCCGGAACCCCACCGGAGCAGCGCGCTCGCTGCTGCTCCTCGCGGTCAAACGACCTGGCGTCCTGCGCGAAGTGCTCCGGGAGATCGCCGAAGCGGCGTAGGCGCACAGCAGACTGCCGAGCTGGGCGAGGGAGCGTCGCGCCGATTCGCGCCGCAGTATTGCACCTCCTTTCCCGGCGCCGGACGCAAGCTCCGCGCCAGGTGGCCGGCCGGTCAGCCGGGCAGCAACTCGTGCAGCCCCGCGCCGTCGATCGCGAAGCGCTCCCGCAGCTTCGCGAGACCCTTCGCTTCGATCTGGCGCGCGCGCTCGTGCGTGACACCGAGCGCGCGGGCGATCTCGTCGAAGTCCTTGCGGTGCCGGACGCGCAGCGCGAGCACCTTGCGCTCGCGCGACGTGAGCGAGGCGAAGGCGAGCCAGAACGCGTTCATGCCCGGCGCCCTCCGATCCCGAGGGCGGCGAGGACGCCGCCCGCCCCGGCGGGCTCGCCGCGCGCCGCGCGCTCGGCGGCGCGGATCGCGCGCTTGACGGCCTTCGCGAGCGCATCGCCGACCGCGGTCTTCGCGAGCTTCACCAGGAAGTGCAGCACCGCGTTCCCCTCCGGAACACCGGTCGCCACGTTGTGGCGGATGCGGTCGAGCAGGTCCTGCGGGACGCCCCAGCGTTCCAGGTCGGCGATCGTCAGCCTGGCGCCGATCCGGTCGGGCGCCGCGTTGAGCGCCTGCACGAGCGCGTGGAGATCCTTCGCGCGCGATCCGAGACGGTGGACCGCCCCACCGATCTCGACGTCGTAGTCGATCCAGCGGCGGGGATCATGCGGCTGGATGGCCCGCGGCGCGATGGGCGAGCGGCCCGTACGCAAACGATCCGGCGCGGTAGAGATGCGGGCGCCGTACGTGTCGTCGTCCAGGGGCCCCGCATCGAGGCAGAAGATGGCGGAGCGGTCGATATCCATCATGGCCCCCCGCGATACGACGCTCCCCGTCCCGCCCCACCCCGCCGCGAGCGTCTGCTTCACCTTGCGCAGTTCCGGCAGGTGCGCGGCCTTCTCGTCCGCCGCGCGCTCGAACACGACGATGCAGTGGGTCCAGCGGCTAACGAGGCCGTAGGCGACGGCCTCTTTCGCGCCGCGCGCGGCGTCGAGCTCCGGCAGGCGCAGCGCGGCCGCGAGGCGTGCGAGCGTGGACGGCCCGCGCGCGTCTTCCGGGACGGGGACGGCTTCGATCGGGACTGCCTGCTGGATCCTGCGCCCCTCTCCGGCCTCGACCTCGAAGGTGACCTGACCCTCGGGCCGCTGCGCGAAGCGCGCCCACGCGATCACGGTGTCGCCGTCGAACACGTGGCGCAGGTTCTCCGGCCAGCGCTCGGTCGCGCCGTCGGGCCAGGTAATGCGCGCGCTCGTGGCGCGCGGGGCGCCCATGCGCTGGAAGTGGCGGGTGATGCGCTCGGCCATGCCCTCGTTCGGCGACACCAGCTCGCACGCCCCGCCGGTGCGCGCGGCGAGCGAGCGCACGAAGGCTTCGGCGACCGCCGCGCCCACGCCCACGGTGAACACGCGGTGGCCCGAGGCCACCGCCCGCTCCACCACCGGCTTCCAGTCGCTGACCTCGCCGTCGGTGACGAGCAGCACGTCCTGCGGCAGCTCGCCGCCGGTGCGCGACTGGTAGGCGCGCTCGAGTGCGCCGCCGATCTCGGTGCCGCCGAGGTTCGCGGCGAGCTCGCTGCAGAAGCGCCGCGCCCGCTCGAGGTTGAGCGGCGTGCACGGCTCCTGGTGCGTGAAGAGCGCGCGCGCGTGACTCCCGAAGGCGATGACGTTGAGCAAGTCGGCCGGCTGCAGCAGGTCGATGATGGACGCGAGCGCGCGCTTCGCCTGCGCGATCGAGTCGCCCGCCATCGAGCCCGAGCAGTCCACCACGATCTTCACGCTGCGCGGCTCGGGGCGGGCGAGGCCGCCGAGCTTCGGCTGGAAGGACGCGAACACGACGTGCCCGCCCGAGTCCAGATCGGCGAGCGCGTACGAGCGCGCGCCGCCCTGGGCGTCGAAGGTGAGCACGAAATCGCGGTCCATGACGGCCCGTTCGGCCGCGAGCTCGAGGACGGCCGCGCCCGCCTCGCGGCGGCCGCGCACCGGGTGGGTCGCGCAGTCCATGCGCGCATCGCGCAGCAACCCCTCGACGCGCACCGTCAGGCCGAAGCGGTTCTCGACCATGAGCGCGGTCTCGGGCGCCTGGTGCGGCGCGAGGGGGCTCACCCCGTAGCGCGGCGCGACCGTGGTCGGCACGAAGAAGCGCACCGCGTCGCCCGACCAGCGCAGCGCGAGCCCGTAGCGGAAGCGCACGGTGAGCCGCTCGCCGGCCATGACGTTGCCGACGTTCATGGTGTACAGGCCCGGCTCGGCTTCCTCGAGCATGACGGCCGAGTCTCCGTCGGCGATGGCGTTCTCGTACTTCTCCTCGGCGGCTTTCTTCTCGACGACGGTGCCGCGCAGCACGCGTTCCCCGATCGTCACGACCAGCTCGAGCAGCACCGCGTCGAGCGGCAGCGGAAAGGTGTAGACCGCCTCGATGTTGGTGGGCTCGTCGTTGCGGTAGGCCTGCGTGACCTCGACCTCGGCGATCAGGTCGCGCAGGTGCGCGTCGATCGCGACGTCTTCGAGCGGCAGGGCCGCGCCGCCCGCCGTGGCCATGAAGCTGGGCCGGATGTCCATGTTCAGTGGTCCTCGTTCCTGATTCGTTCGAACGCCGCGCCCGCTTCGCGAAGCAAGGCGCGGACCTGGTCTGGCGACAACCCCGCCCGGGTCGGCTCGATCGTGAGCTCCACCCCGTCGGCGAGGACGAGATGGCTCCAGACCTCCACCGTGCCGGGGCCGCGCGGCCGCGGCGGCACGGGCGCCTCGGCGCCGCGCAGCAGACCGCGGATGCGCTCGAGCGAGACGCCGGAGGCAACCCATTTCTTTATGGTGACGAGCTGCTCCGCGTGCGTGTTCGTGTAGTGGGCGGCGCGGGTCTCGCCGATCGGCCGGTCGACCAGGCCGAGCTGCACGTAGTAGCGGACCGTGCGTTTCGGCAGATCGACCAGCGCGGCGAGCTCGTCGAGCGAGTAGCTCTGGGGGGCGTCGGGGCGCTTGCTCATGGGGCGCAATATAGCCACTTCTACTGTCGTAATCAAGTGGCAAATTTCACGGCAGGCGGCGGGCGGGGTCGAGGGCGCCGGAGCGGCCGCGGGGCGGGCTGATCGAGGGTTGGTCCGGGCGGCGGCGGCAAGGGGGCATGAGCGTCTACGAAGACGCGAAGACACTAGAGCCGCGCAATCGAGAGTTGCCGACTGCACACGACCGCGCGGGCTCACCGGGCGAGCCACCAGCGGGTGCAAACTCCTTCGCAACCCGACGCAAGACCCGCCTTGCCAGTTAGTAACGTTTCCGTTACCATAAGAATGCTCTCGATCCTCGAGTACCTCGACCCCGCCGGCGGGAGCCCTTTCGGCGACTGGTTCGACGAGCTCGACACGACCGCCGCGGCGAAGGTCACCATGGCGCTCGCGCGCATGGAGCAAGGCAACCTCTCGAACGCGAAAAGCGTCGGCGAAGGCGTGCTGGAGTACCGGATCGACTTCGGCCCCGGGTATCGGGTGTATTTCGGCCGCGACGCACGCACGCTGGTGATTCTCCTGGGTGGGGGCACCAAGCAACGGCAGCAGCGCGACATCGGGAATGCGAGACGGCGGTGGGCCGACTATAGGCAGCGCAAGCAACGGGAGTAACCAGACCATGGCGCTTACCCGGGAATTCAAGGCGACCGTCGCGGCGCGTGCGAGCCGCGATCCCGCGTTTCGCGAAGCTCTCCTGCGCGAAGCGATCGAGGCGCTCCTTGCCGGCGACGTTGCCACCGGCAAGTCGGTCCTCCGCGACTACATCAACGCTACGATCGGCTTCGAGGCGCTTGCGTCGGCCACCGGCATCGCCTCGAAGAGCCTGATGCGCATGTTCGGGCCCGACGGCAACCCGCAGGCGCAGAACCTGTTCGCGGTCCTCAGTCATCTCCAGGAGCACGCGCGGGTGCGCGTGGAGGTGAGGACGGTGCGCAAGCGGAGCGCGCCGGCAACGCCGACGCGGGCCCTTGCACGCGCGGCGTGATCGTCGTCGGACGCCACGCAACGCTTCTCCGGGACTCACGCCGACCCGTGGCAAGGAAAAGCGCCGCCTACCAACCTCGCCTGCGACGAGCCCTGCGCGATCGTGGCGAAGCTGCGGCCTATCTCACGGCCGCTCTGGCAGACGGCGACAGGGACGCGTTCCGCCTCGCGCTCCGGCACGTGGCGGAGGCCCACGGCGGAGTCGGCGAACTGGCCCGACGCGCCCGCTTCAACCGCGTGAGCCTGTATCGGACGCTGTCCGCACGCGGCAACCCCGAGTTGCGCAGCCTGGGCGCCCTGCTGGAAAGCCTCGGACTTCGTCTGGCCGTCGAGGTCCACCGGCGTCGCGTACGGCGAAGGGCAAGACCGGGCCCGACCGGCGCCGGGGCGCCGACCCGCCGGACGGAGCGCGCGAGGGTGCGGCCCCGATGAAGCCCGCCGAGCGTGGCCAGCCCGGTGTCTCGGTGCGTCGCAGGCGCGCCAATCCGTGGATCGGAAGCAACTTCGAGGACTTCCTGCAAGAAGAAGGACAGCTGGAGGAAGCCACTGCGCTCGCGGTCAAGCGCGTCCTCGCCTGGGAGTTCAAGGCGGCGATGAAGAAAGCGAACGTCTCCCGGGCGGAGTTGGCGCTTCGGATGCGCTCGAGCCGCGCGCTAGTGCAGAGGCTGCTCGACCCCAACGACCTCTCGGTCACCCTCGCGACCATGAACAAGGCGGCCGCGGCGCTCGGGCTGAGCCTGCGGCTCGAGCGCTGCGCATGATCTCTGCTAGTGAAGCCGCCAAACGTGCAGGCGGTAGTGCGGCTTCCCTGCCCTTCTTCCTCACAGCACCCGCCACCACGGCGCCGCCAGCACGTCCGGCGCCAGCCATTCCACCGTGCTTCCTGCGTGCAGCAGGAGGCCGGCGCGCGCGCGCTTGCCGTACTCCCGCCGGAACGACCGCAGGTGCGCGCAATCTGCGAGGCGCGGCCGGGCGGCGGCCTTGACCTCGATCGGCAGCAGCCTGCCGCCCGCCTCGATCACGAAATCCACCTCCTCGCCGCTCGCGGTGCGCCAGTACCCGATCTCGGCGCGCTCGCGCCGCGCGTCGCGCCAGGCGAGCAGATCGTGCAGCACGAGGTTCTCCAGATGCGCGCCGGCGGGCTCCTCCGCGCCGGCGAGATGCAGCGCCACGCCGGTGTCGCCCCAGTACAGCTTGGGCGCCTTGATGAGCCGCTTGGTGCGGTTCACGGCGTACGCCGGGAGCCGCACCAGGAGATACGAGGTCTCGAGCAGGTTGAGCCAGCGGTGCACGGTCGGCTGCGGAAGCGCCACGTCGCGCGCGAGCTCGGTCTGGTTGACGAGCTGGCCGAGGCGCAGGCAGGCGGCGCGCATCAGACGCCGGAAATCAGGCAGCGCACTGATCGAGGCCAGGTCCCGGAGATCGCGCTCGAGGTAGGTGCGCACGTAACCGTCGAACCAGATGGCGCGCTCTTCCGCCGTGCCGCGCTCGAGCGCGGGCGTCGGGAAGCCGGCCGCGGCGGGCGAGCGCCCGCCAGTCTTCGGGTTTCGCATCGCCCGCCGCGAGCACGTCGCGCCACGCCTCGTCGCGCGCGGCGAGCAGCGCCTCCCACTGCCCGGCGCGCCCCTGCCCCCGCTGCTCGCGCCGGGTCATGGGCCAGAGCGTGAGGTAGCTCGCGCGGCCCGCGAGCGACTCGGACACCTGCCGCATCACGAGCAGGTCGGCCGATCCGGTGAGGAGGAAGCGGCCCGGCTTGCGGTCGCGGTCGATGGCCCGCTTCACCGCGGCGAGGAGCCCGGGCTCGCGCTGCACCTCGTCGAGGGTCACCGCGCCGCTGCCGCCCACCAGCGCCTCCGGGTCGCGGCGAGCCGCGTCCAGCACGTCCAGATCGTCCAGCGTGGCGTAGCGCCGCGCGCCCGGCACCCGCTCGGCGACGAGCGTGCTCTTGCCCGTCTGCCGCGCGCCGGTCACCACGACCGCGGGCATCACGCGCAGCCGCTCGGTGAGCGCCGGCTCGACCAGGCGCGCAAGGGTCTTCATGACGTGGATGATATCCATTCACGACGTGGATGGTCAGGCCGTGGGCGATGCGCGCGGGCGCCACGGGCATTCCCCCCGCGCATCCATCCCCTGCGCCGGTTGCGTTTGAACCGCCGCGCAGCGCGCGCGACACTCGCACCCTGGGGAACGCATGCCCCCTCGTCCAGGAGACCCGATGCCCGCGCCAGCCACCGCCCAACCGCCGACTGCCCTCCTCGCCGCCGACGCGCCGCCGCGCAAGCGGCAGTCGACCTACCCCGCAACGTTCGCCGCGCGCGTCGCCGGCCGCCTCAAGCGGCCGCTCGGCGACCCGTTCGGGCTGACCAACTTCGGCGTCAACCTCACGCGGCTCGCGCCCGGCGCGATGTCGGCGCTGCGCCACGCGCACGCGAAGCAGGACGAGTTCGTCTACGTGCTCGAAGGCGAGCCGACGCTCGTCACGGACGAAGGCGAGACACCGCTCCGCCCCGGCATGTGCGCGGGCTTCAAGGCCGGCAGTGGCAACGCCCACCATCTCATCAACTTCACCGACCGCGACGTGGTGTTCCTCGAGGTCGGCGACCGCACGTCGGGCGACGGCGCCGTCTATCCCGACGACGACCTGGTCGCGGTGTTCGACCCCGAGGGCCGCTGGCGCTACACGCACAAGGACGGGACGCCGTACTAGTCCCGATTTGCGCACGATGCGTCTTGGTGGAACGTCGCTTTAGCGTTCGATCGTCTAGGTAAGTCTCGAGCGCACGTTGCCTTCACGGGCGCACACGGGCTCACCGCGTGAGCCACGCCGGCGCGCAGACTGGACGGCGCCATGGCCCCGCGCGCGCAACGCAAAGCCTCGACCGTCGCAGGCGCACCACGCGTCGAATCGCTGATCCTCGTCGTCCGCGGCCGGCGGGTGATGATCGATGCCGACCTCGCCGCGCTCTACGGCGTGCCGACCAGGCGGCTCAACGAGCAGGTGCGGCGCAACGCCGAGCGGTTTCCGCCGGACTTCTGCTTCCGGCTCTCCCGGGCGGAGAAGGCCGAGGTGGTCGCAAATTGCGACCACCTCGCCGGCCTGAAGTTTTCGCCGTCGCTGCCGCATGCCTTCACCGAGCACGGCGCGATCATGGCCGCGCACGTCCTCAACAGCCCGCGCGCGGTGCAGGCGAGCGTCCACGTCGTGCGCGCGTTCGTGCGGCTGCGCGAGGTGCTCGCCTCGCACAGGGCGCTCGTCGCGCGGGTGGACGAGCCCGAGGCCCGCTACGACGGGCAGTTCAAGGTCGTCTTCGATGCGATCCGCCGGCTGATGGCGCCGCCCGAGGCGAAGCCGAAGCGCAGGATCGGCTTCGTGTGACGCAGCGTCGCCGGGGGCAGCCCGATAGCGAACGGACGCGTCGATCGTGCTTTCAACCCTCGCCCGGGTGCGCCGCCGCTATGCCCGTCCCGACCCGGAGGCGCTCGCGCTCGTCGCGCAGGCACGCCGCGAGCGCCCGACCCGCGCCGAGCGCGCGCTCGAAGCGCTCCTCAACGAAGTGAACGGCCACGCGCTCGAGGGCCGCTTCCGGCGCGAGTGGGTGTGCGGCGAGCGCTGGCTCGTCGATTTCTACTTCCCCGAGGTGCGCCTCGCGATCGAGGTCGACGGCGGCTACCACCGCTCCACGTTCCAGCTCGGCTGGGATCTCTTCAAGACGGCCTCGCTCGAGGCGGCCGGCCTCACCGTCCTGCGCCTCACCAACCAGGAGGTGCTCGGCGATCGGGCGCGGCTCGTCGCGAAGCTGCGGCAGGCGTGGCGCAAGGCGCGGGCGAACGCGCCGGCGGCGCGCCGCCCTATGCGCCCGCCGCCAGCCGCGCGAACTCGCGCTTCAGCGCGTTGAGCCGCGCGAGGTAGTCGGCGGCATCGTGGTCGCCGCAGCGCTGACCGGGCGAGAGCTTCAGTCCGCGTTTCGCGTACGCCTCGCCCGCGCCGGCGCCGCACAGGTGGATCACTGCCGCGAGGTCCTGCTTCTGCGCCAGCGTCGCGCGCGCGAGCCCGTTGCGCGCGAGCGTCGTCGCGACGCGCCGGTCGAGGTACGCGGCCGTCAGCTCGATCGCGTGGCTCGGCAGCACGCGCGTGTACAGGCCGTTGAACCAGCACGAGCGCGGGTCGTGCCACGGCCCGTCCTCGATCACGACGTGGTCGCGGATGCAGTAGCGCCGCGCCTCGGCGAAGGTGGCGTCGGTGAGCTGGTAGAGGCCCACCGCGCTCGAGGCCGGGCGGTAGAGCGCGAACGGGTCGGTGACGAGCTGCCAGCGCCAGTAGGTGCGCGCGAGCGGATTGCCGGTGGCCTCGAGCTGCGCGAGCGCGGCGAGGAACTCGGGCGTGATGGTCGCGGTCGAGCGCGAGCGGAAGAGGGGCTGGTACTCGCGCCAGGTCTCGCGCGGGGTCTTGTACAGCGCGCCGCTCACCGGGAAGAAGAGCTCGGTCGGCTTGCGCGCGACCTGGTAGAGGGCGTTCGCCGCGAACCACAGCCCGAGCACGGCAACGGCGCCGAGGAGGACGCGGGCGGGGAGCGGCGCGGCGGCGAGCGCGCGGCGCGCGCGCCGGAAGGCGCGTCGTGCGGAGGCGGAGTGGGACCTGGCCGTACGCGGGACTATCGCCGCCCGCCGGGCGACCCGAGGAGCAGGTAGGCGGTGACGGTGCAGACGACGACGGTGAGCGCGACGCACGCGCTCAGCGCCGACGCCGCGGCCGGGATGACGAAGAGCGAGGACTCGGCCGCCAGCGCCTCGGCCGGCAGGACGCCGGCGAACGAGGCGGCGCCGATCAGGCTCCAGCGCCGCGCGTAGGGCAGGAGCATCCAGCGCATCGCGCGGTTGTAGGCGAGCGCGCGCTCGCGCATCCGGGCGGGGCCGCGGGCCGCGTCCTTGAACAGCGCGAACGGGTTGAGGTAGAGGACGAGCTGGCGCCACAGCGGCAGCCGCGCGCGCGCGTCGGGCGCGAGGAGGCGCTCCACTTCCCGACTGGCGTCGTCCGGCTGCATCGGCGTCGCGTTGCGCTCCCGCGCGATCATGGCCTGCCGCGATTGTGCCGCGGGCGCGCGCGGCCCGCCGGGGAGACGACGGCCGTCCGTGAACTTGGTGGCGCGCGACCCGCGCCCGTTCAGGCCGCCGGCCGCGTCCAGGATTCCGACCACGCGAGGCAGCAGCTCGAGGACGGCTTGCCGAACCGGTCCTGCAGGAAAACCCTGGCGGCCGCGGCCTCCCCGTTCACCGCGAGCTGCGCGCCGCGCGCCGGCAGGAAGGTGCTGTAGACGCCGAGCGGCCGCCCCATCGCGCCCGGCGGCATGGTCAGGATGAAGGGCGCCATCAGGTCCCACCAGGTCATGATGATCTCGCCGTCGTCGGAGGCGATGCGCTCCTCGACCGTGCTGAGCGAGTTGCCGGCGCGGTCGAACGCCGCGTCGATCACCGGGAGCGACTCGTCGGCGAACGGCTTGTGCAGCAGCGCTTCGATCGTCCGCTGCAGGTAACGCGCGAGCCCGACGTTGTCGGCGTACACGAGCGGCCCCTCGCCGGTGAGCGCGCTCTCGATGAAGAGCACGTGCCCCTGGCCGGCGGGGGACCAGAGCACGCGCCAGTGGCTCGCGCGGTCGGCGATCGTCTTGCCGCCGTCGTTCGAGAGCCGGATGAAGGAGTTCTCCCCCGTCATTACGACGTCGTGGGGATCGACCATTTGCGGTTCGGCCATGGCGGGCTCCTGGGGTGCGGGGCGGCGTCGCGCGCGGCCGGGCTCAGGCCGGCGCGAGGATGTGGATCACGCGGCTCGCGATCAGCTCTTTGGTCTTCGCGCCGTAGGCCGCCATGTGGGGCGCGGCCGCGTGGGCCCTCAGGGCGTCCATGCTCGCCCACTTCTCCACGACCACGAACGTGTCGGGGCCGTAGCGGATCTGGGAGCCGAGCGCGTTGTCCGCGTCGACCGCGGCGCCGTACTCGATGCAGCCCGCCTCGGCCAGGACGTTGGGGACGTTCGCGCGGAAGGCGTCGAGCACCGCGGCGCGCATTCCCGGTTTGGCGGTCACGACGGCGAGCACGTGGATCATCGCGGGGGCCCTTTCGCGGGGAGAAGGGGGTTCAGGCAGCGCCTTCGACGATGCGCACGTCGCGGTCGGCGCCGTCGCCGAGCGCGCGCAGCGCCGCCTGGTAGCCCGGGCTGCCGTGCACCACCAGCGCCGCGTCGAGGCTGTCGAACTCGACCACCACGGTGCGCTGGTCGAGCCCGCCTTCGTAGGTCTTCGCCGGGGTGCCGCGCGCGAGATACCGTCCGCCCGCCGCCTGGACCGCCGGGGCGGCGAGCTGCGCGTACGCGGCGAGCGCGTCGGGGTTCTTGACCGAGCGGTAGCAGACGACCCAGTAAGCCTTGGGCATGGGAATCTCCCCCTGTCGGCGGGTTGGTCGCGCGACGGTGCCGCAGGATACTGCGGATCGCGCGGGGTCGGCGCTCGGAGGCGCCGCCTGCCGTCGCGCGAGGCCGGACCGGCCTCGCTCGCCGCCGGTCAGGCTCTGCGCCGCGGCGCCGCGGTCGCGCGCGTCACCTGCTGGACGAGCTGGCGCAGCTGCGGCCCAATGCGCCGCAGCTCTTCGCGGTGCACGTCCGCCAGGCGCTCGAGGATGCGCTCGCCCTTCGGGGTCAGGCGCAGGTAGACCTTGCGCTTGTCGAGGGGCGAGGACTCGCGCACCGCCAGCCCCTGCCGGTCGAGCCGGTCGACCAGCCCGACCGCGCTGTTGTGCCGGATGAGCAGCTGCTGCGCGAGGTCGTTGATCGTGACGCGCCGGTCCTCCGGGCAGCCGCGCAGCACCAGCATCGCCTGGTAGTGCTGGGCGGTGAGACCGCCCCCCTCGGCGGCCGACTCGCTGAAGCGCAGGAAGCTGCGCAGCGCGTAGCGGAACGCGGCGAGCAGCGCGTACTCGCTGCGCGCGAGCCGCGCGCCCCGCCCGCGCTCCTCCTGCGGCACGCCCCATGCCTGCTCGAACGGCCTGCGCCACGTCACCCGATGAGGCCTCGCGCTGCTGTGCAACTTGACGCTGTATCGTAGCACGATGTATATTGTGTCGCAACGCGATATGTATGGGCCGCCCCGGCCCCCTACCCGGAGGCACTGCCGGAGGCCGCGGGACGCGCAGGGGCGGGCGCGGTTCCGCCGCCCGACCGCGCACCCGTGCGAGGAGCAGGACATGGCGCTCGAACTGCCGCACTTCCCCGACCCCGACGATCGGCCCGCGCCGCGTCGCGCGGGCCCGGAAGCGAACCGACCACGGACCGGGCGCACGGCCCGGAGGGGGCCGCGATGAGCGCCGTCAAAGCGCGCGCCGCGCGCGGCACGCCCCGCCCGGTGAACCTGAAGCGGGCGTACGAACCGCCTGCGCGCGGCGACGGCACGCGCGTCCTCGTCGACCGGCTGTGGCCGCGCGGGCTCACCGAGGACCAGGTGGCCGCCGATCTCTGGCTCAAGGACGCGGCGCCGAGCGACGCCTTGCGCCGCTGGTTCGGCCACGACCCGCGCCGCTGGGAGGGCTTCCGCGCCAAGTACCGGCGCGAGCTCGCGCAGCGCGCCGACCTCCTCGAGCGGCTCGACGCGTTGCGGCGCCGTGCGCCGCTCACCCTCGTCTACGGGGCGCGCGACGAAACCCACAACCAGGCGGTCGTGCTGCGCGAGGTGCTCGAGGAGCGCGGCCGCCCCGCGCGGCCCACGCGCACCGGCCCGGGCGCACGCAAAGGAGGCAGGCCATGAACGCCAAGGACGTCATGACGACGCCGGTCGTCACCGTCACCCCCGACACGACCGTGCGGGAGATCGCCGCGCTCCTGCTCGAGCGGCGCATCAGCGCGGTGCCGGTCGTCGCGGACGGACGGCTGGTCGGGCTGGTGAGCGAGGGCGACCTCCTGCGCCGGCACGAGATCGGCACCGACCGCAAGCGGCCCGCGCGCTCGTGGTGGCTCGCGCTCATCGACGGCCCCGGCGCCTCCGCCGAGTACGTGAAGTCGCACGGCGCGCACGCGCGCGACATCATGACGCGCGACCCGATCACGGTGGCGGAGGACACCCCGATCGCCGCGATCGCCACCGTCCTCGAGACGCACCGGATCAAGCGCGTCCCGGTCCTGCGCGGCGCCGAGCTGGTCGGGATCGTCAGCCGCGCGAACCTCATCCAGGCGCTCGCCGCGCGCGGGCCGCAGGAGGCGGCCGCGCGCGCGGGCGACGACGACGCGATCCGGCGGCAGCTGCTCGCCGAGCTCGAGCACCAGTCGTGGTGGCAGACCGGCCTGTCGAACGTGATCGTGACCGACGGCGTCGTGCACTACTGGGGCCTCTTCGACTCCGAGGCGCAGCGGGCGGCGGCCCGCGTCGCCGCGGAGAACGTGCCCGGCGTGCGCCGGGTCGAGGACCACCGGGTGCGCTCGGCCGACCTGCCGGCGATGGTCTGAAGGGAATGGGGGGCAACACCCGGAGCGGGCGAGCGAGGCCCGCGCGCCGGGACTCACCGAAGAGGAATCCGACATGAAGCGCATCCTGTTCTTCCTGGCAACTGTCTTTCTCAGCGCGGCGGCGTGGGCGCAGCCGGTCACCCTCGGCGCGTCGGTGCAGCTCACCGGGCCGGTCGCCAACACCGGGCGCTACTACAAGGACGCCTACGAGTTCGCGGTGGACAGGATCAACGCCGCGGGCGGCGTCAAGGTGGGCGCGGAGCAGCGCAAGATCGCGCTGAAGATCCTCGACAACCAGTCGGACGTGAACCTGAGCGTGCGCCAGTACGTGCAGCTGCTGGGGCAGGACAAGGTGAACTTCCTGCTCGGGCCGTTCGCGAGCAATTTCGTGCTGGCCGACTCGTCGGTCGCGGAGAAGAACCGGGTGCCGATGGTGCAGGGGGGCGGCGCGTCGGACCAGATCTACGCCCGCGGCTACAGGTACATCTTCGGCACGCTGGCGGCGGCGAGCGACTACTTCGGCAGCACGATCGAGGCGATGACGAAGCTCGACCCCAGGCCGCAGACGGTGGCGCTGCTCTACGCGGACGACGCGTTCGACGTGTCGGTGGCCCAGGGCACGCGCGAGCTGCTGAAGAAGGCCGGACTGAAGACGGTGCTCGACGAGCGCTACAGCACCAACGCGTCGGACTTCGCCGCCCTGCTCTCGCGCATCAGGAGCACGCAGGCCGACGCGGTGCTGGTCGCCGGCCATGAAACCGAGGTCCTGAACTTCGTGCGCCAGGCGAAGAGCCTGGACGTGCGGCCGAAGCTGTACTCCTTCACGGTGGGCGTCCCGAGCGCCGATTTCCGCCAGGCGCTCGGCAAGGACGCGAACGGCGCGAGCGGGATGACCGCGTGGCTGCCGTCGGCGCAGCTCAAGGACCGGTGGTTCGGCGACGCGGAGCGCTTCGCGCACGCGTGGAAGGCGAAGTTCGGCTACGAGCCCGACTACCACGCCGCCTCCGGCGTGGCGACGGTCGAGGCCCTGGTCAACGCGATCGAGGCCGCGGGCAGCACCGACCCGCAGCAGGTGCGCGACGCGCTCGCCAGGGTCAGCTTCGACAGCCTGTACGGCCGCGTGGCGTTCAACGACAAGGGCCAGATCAGCCTGCCGCAGACCATGGTCCAGATCCAGAACGACAAGGTGGTGCCGATCTATGCCGCGGGCGCCTTCATCAACAAGCTCGAGTACCCGCTCGCGCCCTGGGGCGATCACTAGCCGCGCGATGCCGCGCCTCCGCGCTGCAACTGGCGTCGACCACCGCGCGCGCTGCGCCCGGACGCAGCGCGCGCCGGGCGCCACCGGGCCTGCCGACGCGCAAGGGGCTGCCGCGCCTTCCGCGTCGGCCAGGTAGCCCGGTGGCCCAGCTCGCCCAGATCGTCGTCAGCGGCGTTCTGCTGGGCGGGCTCTACGCCCTGATGGCGCTCGGCCTCGCGCTGGTCTGGGGGGTGCTGAACATCGTCAACCTGTCGCACGGGGCGCTCATCATGCTGGGCGCCTACGCGACGTACTTCCTGTTCACCGGCGCGCACGTCGACCCGTTCGCCGCGCTGCCGCTCGCCGCGGCGGCGCTGTTCGCGGCCGGCTATCTCATCCAGCGCGGCATCCTCAACCTCGTCATCCGCGGCCCGATGTTCAACACCCTGCTGATCACCTTCGGCATCGAGGTGATCCTCACCTATCTCGCGCAACTCTGGTTCTCGGCGGACTACCGCGCCATCAACCCGCGCTACGCCGGGTCGAGCTACACGTTCGGCGGCGTGACCGTCCCCCTGGTGCAGGCGCTCGGCTTCGCGATCGCGATCGGCCTCACCGCGGCGATGTGGCTGTTCCTCCTCCACTCCCGCACCGGGCGGGGCATCCGGGCGGCGGCGCAGAACCTCGTGGCGGCGCGGCTCTACGGCGTCGACCCGAAGCGCATCTACGCGCTGACCTTCGGCCTGGGCGCGGCGCTCGCCGGGGTCGCGGGCGGGCTGTACGGCACCGTGTCGCAGATCAATCCCTACATCGGCGGGCCGCTCACGGCCAAGTCGTTCGTGATCGCGATCATCGGCGGCCTGGACAATCCGTTCGGGGTCGTCGTCGGCGGTCTCTTTCTCGGGATCGTCGAGTCGCTCACGGCGCTCTACGTCGGGCCGACCTACCGCGACGTGGCGAGCTTCGGCATCCTCGTGCTCGTCCTGGTCGCGCGGCCGAGCGGCCTGCTGGGCAGGACGGCATGAGGGCCGGGAACCCGGCGCGCAGCGCCGCGCGGTGGATCGCCCTCGCGGCCGTCGTCGCGCTGCTCGCCGCGCTGCCGTGGTGCGGCAACGCGGTGCTGGTGCAGTTCGGCATCAGCGCGCTGCTGCTGGCGACGCTGGCGCAGGGCTGGAACATCATCGGCGGCTACGCCGGCTACCCGTCGTTCGGCAACTCGGTGTTCTACGGACTCGGCGCCTACGGCGTGGCGATCGCGATGGCGCAGTACCAGCTGCCGTTCTGGGTCGGAATGCTGCTCGCCCTCGGCCTCGGCGTCGCGTTCGCCGGGCTGCTCGGACTCGCGGTGCTGCGCCTGCGCGGGCACTACTTCGCGATCTGCACCCTCGGCCTCGCGCTGGTCATGACCGCGATCGTCTCCAACCTCCCGCTCGCCGGGGGCAACATCGGGCTGGTCCTGCCGCTGCTCGGGAACGCGGCGCTCTTCTACGAGCTCGCGCTCGGGCTGCTCGTGCTCGCCACGCTGACCGTGTTCTGGCTCGCGCGCAGCCGCTTCGGTCTCGGGCTGATCGCGATCCGCGAGAACGAGGAAGGCGCCGCGGTGATGGGCGTCAACACCACCCTCTACAAGGTGCTGGCGTTCATGCTCTCGGCGGCGTTCACCGCGCTCGCGGGCGGGATCTACGCCTACTACATCACCTACATCGATCCGGCGGGCGTGTTCGACCTCGCGCTCAACGTCAAGATGATCATCATGGCGGTGTTCGGCGGGCCGGGCAGCGTGCTCGGGCCGGTGCTGGGGGCGTTCATCCTGTCGGTCATCTCCGAGATCCTCGCGACCAAGGTCACCAGCGTCGCCAGCATGTTCTTCGGCATCGTCATCGTGGTCGCGGTGGTCTTCATGCCGCGCGGGATCTCCCACCTGGTGGCGCACGTCCGGCAGGCGGGCTGGCGCTACTTCGTCGACAACGTCCGGGCGCACCGCCTGTAGATGGACGCCATCCTCGAGGCCCGCGGCCTCACCAAGCGCTTCCACGGCCTGGTGGCGGTCAACGGCGTCAGCTTCCAGCTGCGGCGCGGCGAGATCCTCGGCCTGATCGGGCCGAACGGCGCCGGGAAGACCACGCTCGTCAACATGGTGAGCGGCACGCTCGCGCCGACCGCGGGCGACCTCCTCTTCGAGGGACGGTCGGTGCGCGGCGTGCCGGCGTACCGGCGCGCCCACCTCGGCATCGGCCGCACCTTCCAGGTCATGAAGCCGTTCCCCGGCATGAGCGTGCTCGAGAACGTGGCGGTGGGGGCGCTGTTCGGCGCCAACGGCGGCGAGCGCAACCTCGAGCGCGCGCGCGCGTGGGCGCGCGCATGCCTGGAGTCGGTCGGCCTCGGCAAGCGCATCGCCCAGCGCGCCGACGCGCTGGGAGGCCCCGACCGCAAGCGGCTGGAGCTCGCGCGCGCGCTGGCGATGAAGCCCAGGCTCCTCCTGCTGGACGAGGTCATGGCCGGGCTGAACCACGTCGAGATCGAGGAGGTCATCGAGGACATCCGGCGCGTGCGCGCCCAGGGCATCAGCATCCTGGTGATCGAGCACGTCATGAAGGCGATCAAGAGCCTCTCGGACCGGGTGTTCGTGCTGCACCACGGAGAGAAGATCGTCGAGGGCGGGACCGCGGAAGTGCTGAGCGACCCGCGCGTGGTCGAGGCCTATCTCGGGCGCCAGCGGCGATGAGCGACGCGCTGCTGGAAGTCGGGCGGCTCAACGCCGGCTACGGCGAGATGGCGGTGCTGCGCGACGTGAGCATCGCCATCCGGCCGGCCGAGATCGTGGCGCTGGTCGGCAGCAACGGCGCCGGCAAGACCACCCTGCTGCGCGCCCTGTCGCGGCTCATCCCGTCGCGGGGCGAGCTGCGCTTCGCGGGGCGGTCGCTCGCGGGCGCCGCCGCGGACGAGGTGTTCGGCCTGGGCCTGGTGCAGGTCCCGGAAGGACGCCAGCTCTTCGACCGCATGAGCGTCGCCGAGAACCTGCGCATGGGCGCGTACCAGCGCCGGGACAAGGCGGCGATCGAGGCCGACCTGGAGCGCGTCTACGCGCTCTTCCCGGCGGTCGCCGACCGCCGCCGCCAGCTCGCCGGGAGCCTGTCGGGCGGCGAGCAGCAGATGTGCGCGATGGCGCGGGCGCTGATGGCGCGGCCGCGCCTGCTGATGGTGGACGAGATGAGCCTGGGGCTCGCCCCGGTGATCGTCGACGCGCTGCTCGAGACCATGTCGCAGATCCGCGCGCAGGGCGTGACCGTGCTGCTGGTGGAGCAGGACGTGCACGCGGCGCTCTCCGTCGCCGACCGCGGCTACGTGCTGGAGACCGGCGAGATCGTGCGCGCAGGCACCGCCCGGGAGCTCGAGCGCGACCCGGAGGTGCAGCGCGCCTATCTCGGCGCAGCCGATCCGGTGCCGGCCATGCCGGCGGGACGGGCGCACGGTGCGCCGTGACGCACGCTGACGACGGGGTGCGCAACGAGGCGGTGCGCGCGACGGCGCCGGAGCGCCGCGCCCGGGGCGGCCGGGTCAGCGCCCGTTCCGCTCGGTCGCCGCCGTGATCTGCCGCAGCAGCTCCCGCAGCTGCGGCCCGACGCGCTCGAGCTCGTGGCGATGGATGTCGGCGAGGCGGCCGAGCACCCGCGCTCCCCGCGCGGTCAGCCGGAGGTTCACCTTGCGTGCGTCCACGCTGGACGGAGCGCGCGCGAGCAATCCCTGCTTGACCAGCCGATCGACCAGCCCGACGGCGCTGTTGTGCTTGATCAGGAGCTGTCGCGCCAGCTCGTTGATCGTCACTTCCGCGCCGTCGGGCGCCGCGCGCACCACCAGCAGCGCCTGGTGATGCTGGGCGCTCAGCCCTTCGCGCGCGGCGGCCGTCTCGCTGAAGCGCAGGAAGCTGCGCAGCGCGTAGCGGAAGGCGGCGAGCGTGGCGTACTCGCCGGCGTCGAGCTCCGCCCGGTGGCGGCGCGGTCGGGTCGTCATGTGCGGGGCGTCCGTCGCCGGGCCGGACGCCCGGCCCGCGGGGCCGCGCACTATATCGCACGCGCGGGCGAATTGTCTCGTGTCGCGATGGAATCGCCGCATGCGGCCCCGGGGCAGCAGCGGCCGGGCCCGTCGCGCCGGGACCGCGCGCGGCGCAGCGGCTAGCGGGCGGGCGCCTGGCTGCGGTAGGTCGGCGTCTGCGCGTACGCTTGCGGCACGTCCCACATGCGCGCCGCGTACCACACCGCCCACGCCACGACGAAGAGCGACATCACCCACACCCAGACCGGGATCGACGAGCGCGCCTCGGCCCGGCGCGGATCGAACGGATCGTCGGTGCTGAAGGCGTCCACCGTGAAGCGCACCGTGCCGCGCCGGATCGAGTGGGGACGCAGGCCGGACACGATGATCCCCGGCCCGTTGTGCACCTCGAACGGGATCTCCTCGATGCCCTCGCGGCCGTCGTGGCCCTGCGCCCGGATCCGCAGCCGGTGCGGTCCGTCCGCGATGCCGCGCGTGTCGAGCGTGACGTCGCCCGGCAGCTCCTGGTCGATGATGGGCTGCGGGTCGTCGTCGAGAAAAACGCGCACGCGGGGCTTGTCCACGGGTTCACCTCGCTTCAGTGGTCGTCACGCAGGATGTCGTGCTTCGGGTGCCGTCGGTCGGTCTCGCCCGGGCGCAGCAGCAGCCGGAACATCACCACGAAGCATGCGACGGTGACCAGGCCGGCCAGCGCGACGATGACGACGTTGCCCCAGAGCGGACCGATCAGCTCGTGCTGCATGACGATCTCCGTCCCTACCTGCCCTTGGCGCGCTCGGCGGCGACCTGCGCCGCCGTCACCGGCGTGCCG